>PJEL010004740.1_pt1 | contig 11114 bp, 8 predicted proteins | sample 1853271 | NCBI WGS metagenome assembly PJEL01 (sample SAMN08108733, study PRJNA415343) | Invertebrate metagenome, whole genome shotgun sequencing project. | host: Globobulimina | place: Sweden: Gullmar Fjord | collected 2015-08 | reverse complement strand
TGCTGGCCCCCACTTTGATGATGGCTCCTGGAACATGGTCGCTGACCAACCCGTACCGCAATGGGACAACCAACAAGCTCTGGTTATCTTTGAGCAGATATTGACCGCTGCCGATGGTAACATCAGTGCCGTTTTTGCTGCCAACGATGGTTTGGCTGGGGCCGTCATTTCCGCCTTCAAGAGTGCTGGAATTAGCCCCAGTGAAGCGGGCATCCCCATTTCTGGGCAAGATGCAACCGTAGGCGGGATGCAGAACGTTTTGGCTGGCGATCAGGCTATGTCCGTTTACAAACCCATCAAAGCTGAAGCCGCCGCCGCTGCTGCTGCTGGTATTGCTTTGTTACGCGGTGACGATCTGTCCGCTTTAACCGCTGGTTTAACCCTCAACAACGGTACTAATGATATTCCCTTCTTGGCCCTGGAACCCATCGGTGTCACCAAAGATAATGTAGCTGATACCGTTATCGCTGATGGCTTCCGTACTTGGGAAGAAATCTGCGTCGGCGACTTTGCCCAATACTGCCCCGCAGAAGCTGGTTTGGCTGCCGTTTCTACAGCCGATGTTGCAGGTAGCGTTTGGGTTTTGTTACCCGACAGTGCCAGTTCAGCCCGCTGGGAAACAGATGACCGCCGTTTCTTCGAGCAAGCCTTTCAAACTGCTGGCATAGAATACAATATTGTCAATGCTGAAGGTGATGCTCGCACCCAACAAACCCAAGCTGAACAAGCAATCACCGCCGGAGCCAAAGTTATCTTGATGGTCAACCTCGACTCTGGTTCAGGTGCAGCTATCATTGCCACGGCCCGTGAAGCTGGGGTTATGGTGGTTGACTATGACCGCTTGACCATTGAAGGCCCTGGAGCTGATGTCTATGTTAGTTTTGACAATGTTCAAGTGGGTAAAACAATGGCTAATGTACTTGAGCCTTTGATTAACGCTCAAGAAGGCACTCCCGAAGTTGTTCTCTTAAATGGTGCCCCCACCGACAACAACGCCACCCTCTTCCGTGAGGGTTATTATAGTACTGCTGGCCCCCACTTTGATGATGGCTCCTGGAACATGGTCGCTGACCAACCCGTACCGCAATGGGACAACCAACAAGCTCTGGTTATCTTTGAGCAAGTTTTAACCGCTGCCGATGGTAACGTCAGTGCCGTTTTTGCTGCCAATGATGGTTTGGCTGGGGCCGTTATTTCCGCCTTCAAGAGTGCTGGAATTAGCCCCAGTGAAGCAGGCATCCCCATTTCCGGGCAAGATGCAACCGTAGGCGGGATGCAGAACGTTTTGGCTGGCGATCAGGCTATGTCCGTTTACAAACCCATCAAAGCTGAGGCTGAAACCGCCGCTGCAGTCGCTATTACGCTGCTGCAAGATGGAGACCTTGAAAGATTAACTGGTGGTTTAACCCTCAACAATGGCACCAATGACATTCCTTTTGTAGCCCTGGAACCCCTTGGCGTCGTCAAAGGTAATGTAGCTGATACCGTTATTGCTGATGGCTTCCGCACCTGGGAAGAAATCTGCGTCGGTGACTTCACCCAGTATTGCCCCGCAGAATCCGGCATTGAAGGTGCTGGCATAGCAGGCGATATGGAAGAATCAGAAGCTATGGAACCTGTTGAAGGCAGCGTATGGGTCTTATTACCCGACAGTGCCAGTTCAGCCCGCTGGGAAACGGATGACCGCCGTTTCTTCGAGCAAGCCTTTGAAGCCGCTGGCGTAGAGTACAATATTGTCAATGCTGAAGGTGATGCTCGCACCCAACAAACCCAAGCTGAACAAGCAATCACCGCCGGGGCCAAAGTCATCTTGATGGTCAACCTCGACTCTGGTTCAGGTGCAGCTATCATTGCCACGGCCCGTGAAGCTGGGATAGCTATCATCGACTATGACCGCTTGACCATTGAAGGCCCTGGAGCAGACATCTATGTCAGCTTTGACAACGTTCAAGTGGGTAAAACAATGGCTAATGTACTTGAACCTTTGATTAATGCTCAAGAAGGCACTCCCGAAGTTGTTCTCTTAAATGGCGCTCCCACCGACAACAACGCCACCCTCTTCCGTGAAGGTTATTATAGTACTGCTGGCCCCCACTTTGATGATGGCTCCTGGAACATGGTCGCTGACCAACCCGTACCGCAATGGGACAACCAACAAGCTCTGGTTATCTTTGAGCAGATCTTGACCGCTGCCGATAGCAACGTCAGCGCCGTTTTTGCTGCCAACGATGGTCTGGCTGGCGCTGTCATCTCCGCCTTCAAGAGTGCTGGAATTAGCCCCAGCGAAGCAGGTATCCCCATTTCCGGGCAAGATGCAACCGTAGGCGGGATGCAGAACGTTTTGGCTGGCGACCAGGCCATGTCCGTTTACAAACCCATCAAAGCTGAGGCCGAAGCTGCCGCCGCTGCTGCTATCGTTTTGCTCAAAGGCCAAGATGTTTCTGCTCTTACCGCTGGTTTAACTCTCAACAACGGGACTAATGATATTCCCTTCCTGGCTCTGGAACCCCTCGGGGTCACCAAAGATAATGTCGCTGATACCGTTATCGCTGATGGCTTCCGCACCTGGGACGAAATCTGTGTCGGTGATTTTGAACAATATTGCCCCGCAGACCGTTAGTATAATTTTTAAGCTATAAATTAACTTGTGTGGAGGTGTCAGCAAATGGCATCTCCACACCTTAAACAAAGTATACTTTGTTGCATTGTTGTATGCCATTCTATTAGAATTTAGCAGTTTGGGTTATAATAAAACTAATTAAACACAGAAACGTATCGAGTTTTGGGTATCGAAACTCGATAGCCGAAACTCGGTACAGTTCAATCCTTTTTAGGAGCCGCTGATGGGGGGGTGTGCTATGCAAGCATAGCCGCTATGCAAGCATAGCCGGTGTCCCTCCACTTCCTTCTTTGCACCACACGCCCAGTAAGATACCCGAAATGCAGGGTATCATAGGAGAGAAAATCAATTATGACAGAAAACATATTGCTTGAACTTAAAAACGTATCGAAACATTTCGGTGCCGTTCAAGCATTAACCCAGGTTGACTTCCAGGTTAGGGCTGGTGAAGTTATGGCCCTTGTCGGTGATAACGGGGCTGGTAAATCAACCTTAATTAAAGGACTTGCTGGCATCTATAACCTTGATAGTGGCGAAATATACTTTGATGGTAAACAAGTTTTCATTAATGGACCGCAAGATACCACCGCTTTAGGTATTGAGGTTGTCTATCAGGATTTGGCTTTGGCAGACAACTTGGATGTTGTGGCTAATATGTTTTTAGGCCGAGAGCGCTCGATGTCTCTGGGCCGTTTAGACGAAGCCGGCATGGAACACGCTTGCGTTGAAACCCTTGACTCGCTTTCAGTGACCACCATTCGTTCGGTCCGTCAGCCCGTAGCCAGCCTTTCCGGGGGGCAGCGTCAAGCTATTGCCGTTGCTAAAGCCGTTATGTGGAACTCGCGGCTGGTTGTTCTTGATGAGCCAACAGCCGCCCTGGGTGTGGCCCAAACTCATCAGGTTCTTGACCTTGTTAAGCGTCTAGCCAACCGGGGTTTGGCGGTGGTGCTTATCTCTCATAACCTCCATGACATCTTTGAAGTGGCCGACCGCATCACTGTCTTACGGCTTGGTCGAAAAGTTAAAGAATTTGTTACTTCAGAAACAAATCAACAAGAAGTCGTACATGCTATTACAGCCGGTACACTTGAAACTGTGCCCGGCATGGCAGAGGAGAAAGTCGCATGACAAATGTAACAGATAAAACTGCTGCCCCCGTCAAAGGGGCTAAACTAGCCCATGCGCCCCAAGAAACGGTTACTGATTACCTTCGTAATTGGCTTAACCGGGTTCGGGCCGGTGACTTAGGCTCTTTACCGATTATCATCGGTTTGCTCTTAATTATTGTTATCTTTGGTATTCTTGAACCTCTCTTTTTTAGCCCCCGTAACTTTGTAAATTTACTCCTCCAAATGGCCGGTATTACAACCATCGCCATGGGCATTGTTTTTGTGCTGCTAATTGCCGAAATTGACCTTTCTGTTGCTTATGTAGGGGGTGTCGGGGCTGTGCTTATGACCCTCTTATTGCGTGCCCCAGCACCAGCTTTGAATCCATTCCTTACGGGTTGGTCATGGCCCTTTGCTATTGGGGCCGGGCTTCTGGCCACAACTTTTATTGGCTTGCTACAGGGATTGGTTATTACCAAAGCCAAAGTACCCTCTTTTGTGGTTACATTGGCCGGTTTTTTGATTTGGAGCGGGGTAATCCTGATTATGACCACCCAACTATCCACTGCCGGTGTAATTGTGATTCAAGATAAGGCGATCCTGGCTATTGCCAATAGTTATTTGCCTCCTACCTGGGGCTGGCTTTTATATATTGTGGGTATTGGTACTTTTGCAGCAATGTTATTTTTGCAACAGCAAACACTGCTTAAACAGAATTTGTCAGCCAAGCCAATCTCGGTAATTGCCCTCCAGATTTTTGCTTTAGCTGTTGCCGTCGGCTGTGTGGTCTGGTATGCTTACCAAGACCGGGGTTTGCCAACAGTATCAGTAATCATTGTATTGTTATTACTATTTTGGTCTTTCATCGCCACCCGTATTCGTTTTGGTCGTTACGTTTATGCCGTTGGTGGTAACCCGGAAGCAGCACGCCGGGCCGGTATCAACGTTGACCGCATCCGTATCTATGTCTTTATGATTTGTAGTTTTATGGCCGGTGTGGGCGGTATTATTCTGGCCTCGCGGCTACGCTCGGTTGACACCAACACCGGGGGCGGTAATTTGCTATTAAACGCCATCGCCGCTGCTGTTATTGGGGGCACCAGCCTATTTGGAGGCCACGGACGGGTTGTAAGTGCCCTGCTTGGAGCCTTGATTATTGCCTCTGTTGAAAATGGGATGGGTTTGTTGGGGCTGCCATCGGGTGTAAAATTTGTAGTGACCGGCTTAGTACTCCTGTCCGCTGTCCTTGTCGATTCTCTCTCTCGCCGTAGTCGTGAGGCTTCTGGTCTGGGTTAATAATAATCTTTTAAGAGGGTTTTTTAGATGATTCCCTTGTTGGAAGTTGTCAACCTTTTTAAGCGTTTTGGTACGCTGTCAGCTGTGCAAGGTGTAAGTTTTCAACTTTACCCTGGTGAGGTTATAGGCTTGGCCGGACGGAGCGGAGCGGGCAAGTCGGTTTTGGCTATGCTCATAGCGGGTCTCGAAACCCCAACCTCTGGAGAAATTTACTTTGACCTTCATCGGCTGCAATGGCCTTTTCAAGCCCGTACTCTGGGCATTGAGGTTATTCATCAGAAACCCGTTTTGGCCGAAAATCTAGACATTACCGACAACATCTTTTTAGGCAATGAAATTCTCTTATCTCCCTTTGGCAAATGGTTAAACATCCCCAACCAACGCCAAATGGATCAAGAAGCGACCCGTATTTTAGCCCAATTGGACCTCTCTTTTGACTCGCTGCGAGAAAAAGTTGCCAATCTATCAAGCCAGCAACGCCAATTGGTTGCTATCGCCCGCACAATGGCCTATCCCGCCAAACTTATCTTTGTTGATGAACCTACTATCCTCTTAAACCATATTTATCAACAAAAACTTCTCTCTTTAATTCAAAATTGGCAACAACAAGGGGTATCCATTATTTTTAGCAGCAATAACCTTGAACATCTCTTTGCCGTCTCCGACCGGATTATTGTCTTACGCGAAGGGCGACATGTGGCCGACTATCGCACCGATGAGACCACCCGCGGCGAGGTGGTTGCCACCTTGTTAGGCACCACCGACCACCAACAGTTGACTCCTGCTATCTGGGCTTTAGACAGTTACTATCGTGCCCGTGAACAGGCCGAAAGTTTGCGCCATCAACAGATACTTTTAGAACGGGATTTGGTGGCCCAGGACACCTTAAATCAACAACTTATCGACCAACTGGCCGAACAGGTTGATGCCCTGGATAAGGCTAATATGGCTTTACAGGCAGCCCAACGCCGCCTCCTGACCGAGCGTGAGCAAGAACGTAAACATGTGGCCCGTGAACTGCATGACCTGGTCCTACAAGACTTATTGAGTACCAATTATCAATTGGAAGAAATGGGCTTGTCTGACGATATTCCCGCTGCCCTCAAATTTAAGTTGAGTGATGTTCGACAGGATATCCGCGAATTGGTTGACGATTTACGCCGTATCTGTGGCGACTTGCGCCCCCCCACAATTGATAGTTTGGGTTTGGGAGCCGCCCTCCAATCCTATACCCGTCAATGGGCTGACCGCAGCAACATCTCGGTTAATCTCATCTTAGACTCAAATCTGAGCCGTATGCCTGAAACCATTGAGTTATCAATTTTTCGTATTGCTCAAGAGACTTTGAGCAACGTCCGTAAACATGCTCACGCCGTTGCAGTTGAAATCTCCCTCAAGCACACCTCACCCCGCATGTTGTCCCTTTCCATAGCCGATAGTGGCCAGGGCATCGACCCCAACTTTGACCTTTCCGCCCTATCAGCCAAAGGACATTATGGTTTATTAGGCATCAGCGAACGTGTAGCTTTATTGGGTGGACGCTTAACCTTGAAAAACCAAGCCAGCGGCGGTTTACTACTTGAAGTCGAAATCCCCCATCCACGAGTGGATATGGTGATGTAGCTCTTCCTATACTGGGCAAGGTGACAATTTTAACTTTTTCTCTTCTTAAATAGGATGACTATAGCAATCGGTGAGCAGGGACTTCTGTATCGCCAGAGGAGGAGTAATTATCTATGCATATTGAAACCATTGCAATTCAGGCCGGGCGTAATAGCGACGTCCAAACCGGGGCGGTGATGCCGCCTATCCATTTATCAACCACCTTTTTACGCGATAATGAGGGTGAATTTGTTTACTCACGGACGGGCAGTCCTAACCGCAAGGCTCTGGAAGATTGTTTAACTGCTTTAGAAGGCGGGGTCGAGGCCATTGCTTTTGCCTCGGGCATGGCGGCGGTGGCTGGTCTATTTCAATCTTTGCAACAAGGCGATCACGTAATTTTGCCTGATGATACCTATTTTGGTGTGCGTGAATTGGTGACAAACATCCTGGCTCGCTGGGGCCTAAAACATACCATGGTCGATATGACCGATGTTGCGGTCATTAAGGAGGCAATGCAACCCAATACCCGCCTGGTTTGGATTGAGACACCCTCTAACCCCATGCTAAAAGTGACTGACATTGCTGCCGTGGCCGATATAGCCCACAATGCCGGAGCCTTGGTAGGGGTTGATGGCACCTGGGCCACCCCCATGTTACAACCCACCTTAGCTTTGGGGGCAGACTATGTGGTGCATTCGACCACCAAATATCTGGGTGGTCATAGCGATTTGACTGGGGGCGTGATAGTAGCTAAAGAAACAGACGCATTTTTTGAACGAATTCGAGAAATGCAAGGTATTGGCGGCGGAGTGCCCAGCGGCTTTGATTGTTGGCTGTTGCTACGTGGTATCAGGACGTTACCTTACCGTATGCGGGGACACTGTGCCAATGCCATGCAGGTGGCCCGGTTTTTGGCCAGTCAGCCGCAAGTGCATACAGTCCATTACCCTGGTTTAGAGAGTCACTCTGGGCATGCGGTAGCCAAACGTCAGATGAAGGATTTTGGCGGCATGTTATCTGTTCAGGTGAAGGGCGGGGCTGAGAAGGCAGCGGCGGTGGCGGCTGGTACACGTATTTTTGCACAGGCAACCAGCCTGGGCGGGGTAGAAAGCCTCATTGAGCATCGGGCGCCTGTAGAAGATGAAAACACCAAAACCCCGTGGGATTTAATCCGCATTTCAGTAGGCTTAGAACACCCCGACGATCTTATTGAAGATTTAGCCCAAGCATTGAGACGGGCTGGTTTTGCCAAAGGGTAGCTGACTCATAATATCCCTCCGTCTTTGTAGTAAATTCACTCAATATAAGCTTAACCAAGCATCTGTTTTACCTTTTATTCTAAAACCAATCCGCAGACTGATACATAAGAGGTGTTGTTGTTATCAGCCGGGCAGCGGGCGTATGCAATGGTCTGACCTTGCGATTCACCCAAGAGGTCAAGGGTAAAGTAAAAAGGGGATAGACCACAAACATTACGTCCATACTGGCTCTCTTGCATCAGTTTGAAAAAGTTTAGGGCATCACCTTGACACAGTGTATCCATAAGAATGTCATCTTCGGCCTTCATTTTGATATAATTGTCCTGGTTAATGGGGAAGGTGTCAAAAGCCGGACCTAAATGGGCCAAATCACCAGCGGCAATAACCACCGTTCGGCGTTGCTTCATCTCTTGACGCAGAATTTCGATGAAGGTTTTGTAGGTCTGTTCGGTTTTTATGTCGGCTTGGCCGTCCATAAAGTGCTGAAATGAACCACATAAAATTGGCAGGGTGGGGATGGGTTTATCGTCTCTGATGTATTGTAGCCAAACTAAAGCCAGTTCAATCGAGTGTTCACCCCGATGATGTAGTTCCTCGGCAAAAGCCTTTTCTGGTCCCAAAGCTTCGGCCAGCCGATCAACCAAATCCATATCGGTGGGGGCCACGCCCAGCGGTGAGGCATAATTTTGACGGGTCAGGGTGATGCTTCCCAGGCCACCATTGTGGTCAGTACCAAAGATGATAGCCAATTCAGCTTGACGAACGGCCTCGGCACTGCTAGCCCAAACTTGGGCATAAATTGGCCCGCCGCGTTGATAATCAATGTGGGGGCTAATAATACCCCGGCTGGTGGCCGGTGAAGGCTGAACGCCATTTACATCATCCAGATATCCTTTTAACATGCGGCGTAAAGCTGTTGGATTGGCCGGATAAGATGGACCAGCCAGAGCCGGTTCTCGAAAAGGAGTCTGACGATATTTATTAATGGCTTCTTGTCTGGCCTTAAAAAAGGTCTCACTTTCCAGAAGCAGGGCTTGGTCAAACTGTTTTAATAGATTTTTAATCATTGCTTGCGATATTTCCAGCCCATACTGCGAGCTTAAGGCAGCTTTGATGTCGGGCAGGGTGTGCTCACCATCACACAACATGGCTAATGGTCCTAAGGCTTGAGGTAAGACAATGACGGCTTCGGTTAGTCGTAGTCCGTCCTGCATCAAAAAGATTGGCTCACCTTCATATTCCAGGGGCTGGACATTGATGTTTCGTAATTTGGGTTTTGTTTGCTTATTCATAAAAAGTTTCACCTATTTTGTTGTAGCACATTTTTGATTTTAGGCCATGCTTCATAGGCTCGGCTTTCAATTTCAGCATCAGAAAGGGTGCTTAAGGGGTGGCTAATGACCACCGGCTCTAAGTCTGCCATACCCAACGCTGTACGTTGGACATGAGCCTCATGCAAAAAATCGGCAGTGACGATTACAGCCACCGGAATCCCCCGTTCTTCCAGGCTAACAGCATCGTGCGTACAGCACGAGGTACAGGAGCCTCAATCACCGATGGCGGTAATCACCACGTCATTTTTGGCAGCAATTTGGGCAATGAGTTCGGAGGTAGCGTTTTTGGAAAAACTTTCCTTTTTATAATAATTCACCTGGGTAAATCGTGTATCTTGCTCTAATAAGGCTACTGTGTGCCGCAATAATTTACCCCCATTCCATTTTGTATTATCTAAAACCCCCAAACGTAAATCTGTAAGCGAAGATACACGAGGAGCTAAGGATTTGGTTTCGGCTTCAACCTGTCCGCGGGGGTCGTAAACAATTTGACCGCTTTTTAAGTGGATAATATTTGTCATTAAAAATCACCATTAAGGCTTTATTTTTTTTGTAATGGTCAACAAGATGGTGTACACATTTATCTTTTTTATTATAACCAACACGTGCCATCAATACAAACAGGTCCCGATTTAGGGGGGCTGCCGTTTACTGCCCGTAATACGGGATTGGTCATGTGGCCCCAACCCGGCAAGAAGGCCGAAAATCGTCCGGCCTCACCTCCGGCTACAAAGAGGTGAATATCATCAGGGCGAGGTACGATGGGGATGCGAGCATTAGGTTCACGTTTGTACCAACGGGGCAAGTTACGATTATACACCTGCCCATAGCGATGCTTAAAACTTACATCGGCGAAGGTGTTGGTGGTATTCAGCCATAAATAACTGCGTACATCATTACGAGTCCAGTTGTGTTTGGCGATGGTGGCGGCGTGTTCCGGCCCAATGACCACAGCACAAGACCCGCTGCTAACAGCATTATTGTGAGCAATGGTGCTCATGGCTGAGACGATGCTGTCCAAAATACCTTCTGGGTCGTCAGCCACGTGATTGGTGACACTATGGGGTGACTCAACCCCGATGACAAAAACGGTGTTATCTTCAGGCGCATATCCCTGCTCGACATGATAGGGTGCCCAGGGGCTGGCCTCTTCATTTTCGGCGATGCAGAAGGTGTATTTGCCGGGATGACCCAATGTGCTTTTGTCAAGTTCACCCGGCCAGGCCCCGCCGACGTTTAAGAGGATGAGCCGAATGGCCCGCCCAATGGTGGCGTTGGCTCGATTGCCGGAGCCAAAAACATTACTGCCCGCATTTAATCCAACTTCATGCCGCAGAGGGCCATTGACCACCAGTAAAGGGGTTGCCATGTGGGTTGTTGCCTGAATGCCATTGAGATTAAAATGGGAGTCGCACATGGCTAACATGGCCGCCCGAACAAGCGGAGCATAGTCGGTTTTACAGCCAGCCAACACTATGTTGATGGCCAACACTTCACGCGTCAGATTTCCCCAGCGGGGCGGGACACGGGTTTCTACATAATCCGGATTACCTCCTAAAGCGGTGACAACTGCGTCTATTTTTTCCGGGGTTGGTGGAACAATAGGCAATCCATCAGTCCAACCTTGCTCAAAGTACCATTCTACTAAATCAACCTGACTATCAACGCTTTTGGTTTGCGGTGGGGCTGTTTTTAATTCAGCCATGCTATCATCTCCCAAATAGGTAAGGAATCGTCCCTAAATAACTTACTTGTTATGGAAGATTGGAGATTGGAGATTGGGAGATTATTAGCCTATAATTTTCAACATGTCAACCCTAATCTCTATAAGAATTGGGTAAGTTATTTGATTTTCATTTTTAAGTAAGATGATGATACATTAGATAGGGAT
>PJEL010004739.1_pt1 | contig 11115 bp, 8 predicted proteins | sample 1853271 | NCBI WGS metagenome assembly PJEL01 (sample SAMN08108733, study PRJNA415343) | Invertebrate metagenome, whole genome shotgun sequencing project. | host: Globobulimina | place: Sweden: Gullmar Fjord | collected 2015-08 | reverse complement strand
GTTGTTAGTTCTACCTCACCAGGGGCATCTGCACGCATTAAGAAAAGTTGCTGATGAGGAAGCTGATATTTTTTTAGTAAATTAGTTAATATATCTGGATTAAATGCGACAAAGAAAAAATTGTTTTCTGATCCTGGGGTAGATAGTGGTTGTAACAAATCAAAGTGCATACTGGTTTTACTACGATGTAAAAAAAGTTTATTTTGCACGCCATCATGCACCGTTGCCGCAATCTCTTCTTCACAGTCGGCTAAAAAGTTCCCGGTTATATGCTTTAAACTACCATTGCCACTTGGATCAATCAGAGCAAACAGACGTGTATTATCAATATCGCTGCGCAGCGTTGTTAACACCTTCATGTAATCTTGCTTTGACGCTTTTGCACCTTGTTTTTGTAATTGCTTTATCGCATTAAGTTGCTTTTGCTGAAATAAATCTATTTCTAAACGCAGTTGAGTAAAATATTCTTGATAATCGGAGAGGATACGGTCTGTCACAGAGTCCATCAAGGACTCTTGGTAGCTTTGGTGTATGTTACTGGCAGAGAAGCTTTGTGATACCAACAGAATCAAGATCAAAAAGCTCGTTAAAATAACCACTCGTTTAGAAGTACTCAATGCTTTATTTTCTTGCTGTCTATATTTTAGTTTCAATGAATACTCAAAAATTAAACCAACTAAAATTAATATAAACAGTCACAATATTTTACGCAAGTACAAAAGGCTAACAAAAAACTAGTGTTCTAGCTTTTCACGACCAAAACTGACAATTTGTTCAGAAATTTTTTTATTAACTCCTTTGACCAATACCCAACTATGCCAATATAAAGTTTCGACTAGCTCTTTATCAGGACATAAATTTATTAACTGCCCTGATGCTAATTCTTGCTTTATTTGTAACTTTGGTAACAAGCAATAAGCAACGCCTTGCTTAGTCAGCTCAACAAAGGCTTCAGATGAACGCACGCTATGACAGTAATATTGATTGGCAGCAAGGTTAAAATGTCTGGCAATATACCTTACATGCATATCATCTTTATGATCATAACTTATGGCTGGCGCCATTTTTAATGAGCCCTGATTAACACCACTAGGAAAGTATTTTTGTTGAAAGCCTTTGCTTGCCACCAAACAATATTCCATTTCACCAAGCTTGAAGGAACAATAACCCTTTAGCGGTTCTTCCATCACTGTTACAGCGCCAATAGCTTGACCACGTCGTAATTTATCTATTGTTCTCTCTTCATGCTCAATAATTAAGTCTAATTCAATTAAGTGATCCCTTAACACAGGCGTTATAGCCTCGATAAACCAGGTAGCAATGCTATCTGCATTAACGGCTAAGGAAACCTTCATCGGCTTTATTGGCTTATCGGGAGATAAAATTGGCAGCAATTCATGTTCAAGTTGTTTTACTTTCTTAAAGTGACTTAACAGTTGATCACCCGCTAATGTCGCCACAATAGGCTGATTACGGATAAGCACAGGCTGACCTACATGTTCCTCAAGCGCTTTGATTCTTTGGGAAATAGCAGATTGAGAAATAAATAATTTTTTTGCCGCCAACTCAAAACTTTGTAGCTCAATTACCTCAGCTAATGCCGCTAAGAGCTTATAATCAAATTCAGCCATAATGCCAAAGACCTCTCATAAGTTTTACTAATGATAGTTAAATATTATTAATTATATTAAATATGGAGATTAGTGCAAACTAGCATCCATTAAACACCCGAACACTTTATTGAGAACCACTATGAGCTTATTAGTTTTAGCCAAAGGCTTCACCCTAACATTAAGTATGATCATTCCTATTGGCACACAAAATTCTATGCTAATTAATCAGGGCATTAGTCAGAATCATCACAAAATGACCGCAGCACTTTTTGTGCTATATGACGCATTATTAATTAGCTTAGGTGTACTTGGCGGTAGTATTTTACTCTCGAGTAATGAAACTTTATTTAACTTACTGACTTGGGGCGGCATTCTTTTTCTAACTACCTATGGTTTATTATCAATGAAGTCAGCGTTTAGCCAAGCTAAAAGTGGCGCTGATACCGTACTAAAGAAAAAGCCAGCAAAGATAATTTTTCTGACCACTTTAGCGGTTACTTTTTTAAATCCACATGCATATATTGATACCGTGATGGTTATCGGCAGTGTTGGTGGTCAGTATTCAGATGAGGCTAAGATATTTTTCCTTATAGGATGCATATTTGGCTCATTAACTTGGTTTAGCTGTCTAGCACTTGGCGCTGCTAAACTTTCAGAGCAGTTAAGTAGACCGAAAGTAAAAATGACAATAGATATAGTTATTGCTTTAGTTATGTGGGTAGTTGCTTGGTCACTATTTAATGCATGGATGGCACGTTAGTATTTATAGGATAATAATTGTTAAAAAGTTAAGAAATGCTAATAGCGCTTATGGCATAATCTAGCGATAAATATCCCTAGCCCTAAGAGTTTTAGCATTTCATGACTATTGCCCCAAAAGATCTTTCATCACACACTCCTATGATGCGCCAGTACTTAACCATTAAGGCTGAATTCCCGCATATTTTGATCTTTTATCGCATGGGTGATTTCTATGAATTATTCTTTGACGATGCTAAAAAAGCCTCTGACTTATTGGATATATCTCTTACAGCAAGAGGTAAAACAGGTGGTAACGCTATTCCTATGGCTGGTGTGCCTTATCATGCCGTTGAAAACTACTTAGCAAAATTAGTTAGCCTTGGAGAGTCAGTTGCTATTTGTGAGCAAGTTGGCGATCCGGCAACCAGTAAAGGCCCTGTTGAGCGAAAAGTGGTTCGTGTTATTACCCCAGGAACCGTTAGTGATGAAGCTTTACTTACTGACAGACAAGATAACTTAATAGTCGCCATTGTTGATAATCAATCGCCGCAAGCAAAACTTAAAACCAGCTCTGCCCCGGCTTTTGGCCTCGCCTATTTAGATATGGCCAGCGGCCGTTTTGTATTAACAGAGCCACAAACCAGTGAACAATTACAAGCTGAGCTGCAACGCTTATCTCCGGCAGAGCTTCTTTATAGTGAGTCGATGCAAGATTTCAGTTTAATTGAGCAAAGAAAAGGTCTGCGCCGTCGCCCTGAATGGGAATTTGACCTTGAAACTGCGACAAAGTTATTAAACAAACAGTTCAATACAAAGGAATTAACGGGCTTTGGCGTTGCAGATAAACCATTAGGTTTAGCCGCAGCGGGTTGCTTATTTCAATACGTTAAAGATACCCAGCGCACTGCCTTGCCTCATATCCGCTCGATTATCTGTGAATCAGCTAATACTGGTGTTGTACTTGATGCGGCAACAAGACGTAATTTAGAGCTTACACAAAATCTGCATGGCGGTCTTGATAATACCCTTGCCTCCATATTAGATAAGTCATCAACACCAATGGGTTCACGGTTATTAAAGCGTTGGTTACACTTCCCATTACGTGATTTAACCGTACTTAACAATAGACAAAATACCGTCAGTGATATCATCGATTTAGATCTTATCTCGCCCATTCAGCCGTTACTAAAAGGCTTAGGTGATATTGAACGTATTGTCTCTCGTATCGCTTTAGGCTCTGCCCGTCCTCGAGATTTTGCTCGTTTGCGCCATGCCCTGCAACAATTACCAGAATTACAGAATGAGGTATGCGTAACAAACCCTAGCTACTTGCATATTCTTGCAGAGCAAAGTAAACCGATGCCACAGTTACAAGCGCTACTTGAGCATGCCATTGTAGATAACCCTCCAGTATTAATCCGTGATGGTGGTGTTATCGCACCAGGTTATAATAGCGAGCTTGATGTCTTACGTGATTTAAGTGATGGTGCAACCGAGTTTTTAGCCCAGCTTGAACAACGTGAAAAAGACCGTACCGGTATCCACTCACTCAAAGTTGGTTATAACAAGGTTCATGGCTTTTTTATAGAAATGAGCCGTACAGCTGCTGCCGACGTGCCAGATGATTACATCCGTCGTCAAACGCTAAAGAACAACGAGCGTTTTATCACCGAAGAATTAAAGCTGCATGAACACAAAGTGCTAAGTGCTCAAAGCCAATTTTTAGCTTTAGAGAAGACGCTTTATCAAGAGTTATTCGATAAGGTATTACCCGATTTAGCGACGCTACAACAATTAAGCCAAGCAATAGCCGAGCTAGATGTATTAACAACCTTTGCCGAGCGTGCTTTAGCATTAAATTATGTTAAACCAACATTAGTTGAAGAAGCAGGAATCAGCATTGATGCTGGTCGTCATGTTGTTGTAGAACAGATGACAAGCGATGCCTTCATCGCTAATCCTGTGCTATTAACCGAACAGCGTAAGATGTTGATAATCACAGGGCCAAATATGGGTGGTAAATCAACCTACATGCGTCAAACAGCCTTAATCGTATTACTTGCTCATGTAGGGTGTTTTGTACCTGCAGATAGTGCCACCATAGGTCTAGTTGATCGAATATTTACCCGCATAGGTGCATCAGATGATTTGGCTAGTGGTCGCTCTACTTTTATGGTGGAAATGACTGAAACAGCCAATATATTACACAATGCTACCGATAAGAGTTTAGTACTACTTGATGAAATTGGCCGTGGCACAAGTACCTATGATGGTTTATCACTGGCTTGGGCGTGTGCTGAAATGTTAGCGCTTAAAACCAAAGCTTTTACTTTATTTGCCACTCATTACTTTGAGCTTACATTGCTTGCTGAGCAAATTGACAGCCTAGCCAATGTGCATTTAGATGCGATGGAGCATGATGATAACATTGTCTTTATGCATGCAATTCAAGAAGGCGCTGCTAGTAAAAGTTTTGGCTTACAAGTGGCACAGTTAGCGGGTGTTCCTAAATTAGTTATCAAACGAGCGAAACAAAGACTAAGCGAGCTAGAGCAGCAACAAACACCAACGTTAATCTCTGCTACGCCACTGCAAAGCGATGCCTTTGAACAACTAACTTTAGCACCTGATGAACACCCGGCTTTAGCAACACTTGCCGATACAGATATAAACGATTTAAGCCCAAGACAAGCATTAGATTTATTGTTTGCCATGAAAGAGCAACTTTAACCCTCTAAAACATACCTACAGGGTTATTCAAACTCTGTAGGTTTTCATTGCACTATTAGCTAGCTACAAAACAAAAATTTTTCCAACCCTAGAAACGAAAAAAGCCTCAGCAATACTATTAATAGTGCTGAGGCTTTCGTCTTTTATATGGTGCCCCGACCCGGATTTGAACCAGGGACACGAGGATTTTCAATCCTCTGCTCTACCAACTGAGCTATCGGGGCATTCTTTTAAAGAGGAACTCTCTAAAGAGCGCGTATAATATAGTTAATAATTATCAGTGGCAACCGTTTTATAATAAAAAATGGCTTTAGAAGTGAAATTAATTCACCTTGATTAACTAATGAGCTATTTCATCGGAGATATAGTATTTTATAGCTCAAAATCACCAAAGTCGATGTCATCATTATCTTGGCGGATAGCTTTACTTGGTGAGTCTAGTAATGAGGGTTGTATGTCTTGTTCTGTTGATAAATCAATGGCAGGCTCAACTATTTTGACTTTGAGCTTATTGTCCTTACGCTTTTTACGCTGTATGCAGCGCTTAATAACTTTCTGCTTATCATCATTATTCAAATGTTTCCATTCTTGTCGCTCTGCACGCGAGCGCATGCAACCTAGACAAAGGCCTTTCTCATCGGACTGACAAATACCGACACAGGGACTGGGAACATCAAAGAATTCTAATTGCACTGCTTTCTCTCAAAGTGATAGCAATCAAACAAACTAATTAATTAAGCAAGTAATCTATTGATACTAAAAAACACGTATAAAAAATGCGCTGTAAGTTAAGTATAACTTATCAGCGCATTAGTAAAATAGAAAGCTTAAATAGATTATTTACTGTGCAGTGATAATAATCTATTTATAGTGCTGTATGACTTAACTTGTCTAAGCCAGCTTATCAGTAGCAATATGATAATCTGGATCTTCTATTACATTAAGCTCAACTAACTTATCAGCTTTTTCTAGTAAGTCTTTACACTCTTTATTTAAGTGTTTTAAGTGCATGGTTTTATTGCGAGACAAATATCGCTCCGCTAAAGTATCAATCGCTTCAATGGCCGAGTGATCAACAACACGAGCATTTTTAAACTCAACAATAACATCATCACTATCTTTTTCTGGGGTGAATTGCTCAAGGAAGTTAGCAATTGAACCGAAGAAGATTGGGCCATTTACTTCATAAACAGTAGAACCATTTTCATTAATGCTACGAGTTACCGCGATATGCTTTGCGTGCTCCCATGCAAAGACTAATGCAGAAACGATAACACCTACAACAACAGCAACCGCTAAATCTGAGTAGACAGTTACTCCTGATACTAAGATAATCACAAAGGCATCAGCTTTAGGTACTTTACGAAGAATGCGTAAACTAGACCACTCAAAGGTACCTATAACAACAATGAACATTACGCCAACTAAAGCGGCTAATGGAATTTCTTCAATCAAGCCTGAAGCAAATAAGATAAAGCCTAATAGTGCTAATGCTGCAGTAATACCTGAAGCTCTACCACGACCGCCAGAGTTTACGTTGATCATAGATTGACCGATCATCGCACAACCACCCATACCGCCGAAGAAGCCAGTAGCTGTATTGGCAGCGCCTTGAGCGATACACTCTTTGTTACTACGGCCGCGAGTTCCGGTTAATTCATCAATTAAAGTAAGCGTCAATAATGATTCAATTAAACCAATTGCTGCAAGTACAAGCGCAAATGGAAGAATAATTTTTAAAGTCTCTAATGAGAAAGGTACTTGTGGAACCGCAAACGTTGGTAAGCCACCTGCAATAGAGGCAACATCGCCAACTAATTTAGTATCCAAACCAACGAAGTAAACTAAGAAAGATATACCTACAATAGCCACTAAGGTCGAAGGTACGGCTTTAGTTAACTTAGGGAAGAAATGAATGATTGCCATGGTTAAAATAATCAAACCAGCCATGGTATAAAGCGGTGTACCTTGCATCCATTCAAGTTCTCCAGCAGCATTAGTTACTTTAAATTGCCCTAGTTGCGCCAAGAAGATAACAATAGCTAAGCCATTAACAAAACCTAGCATAACTGGGTGTGGTACTAGGCGTATAAATTTACCAAGTTTAAACACCCCGGCCATAATTTGCAGTATGCCCGTGAGCACCACAGTTGCAAAGAGGTATTCAACCCCATGAATGGCAACTAAGCTCACCATAACTACTGCCATAGCACCTGTAGCACCAGAAATCATTCCAGGACGGCCACCGAAAATAGCGGTGATTAAGCCGACCATAAAAGCAGCGTATAACCCTACTAGAGGTTCAACACCGGCAACAAAGGCGAAAGCAACAGCTTCAGGTACTAGTGCTAAAGCAACAGTTAGACCTGATAACACATCATTTTTCAAGTTAGACACTTTACTAGCGTGTAATTCAAACATTTTTATCTCATTGAGTTTATCGACATGATTAACATATAAGTTTTAATAACTCAGGTTAAATCTTTGACGAAGACGAATTGGCAAACATGTTTTACCTAAGCATATGCATACCTTATGTATACTAAGCATAGCTAAAAACAAGGTTGTTTTCTGTGATTTTGAGGGGCGGGAATACTATAGAAATTAAGGGGAAAAGTCAATATCTGCTTACTTTTACAACATATAAAAAAACCACTTCAAGATGTTCATTCCAAAGGAATCTTACATATTGAAGTGGTTTGGGTATAAGTAAGAAAATGCTGCTTAGAGCAAAGACTTATTTAATCGTTGCTAGCTTCACGCTGCTCTAAAAATGCTTTTATTTCATCTCTAGAGCTTAAGATATGGTGTTTTAATACACCAACAGCTTCGTCAATATCGCCAGTTTTACAGTAAGCAAGTAATTGATTATGCTCTGGACCTGCTTTTGAAATACCACCTGCCCATAATAAATGCATGCGGATATATCTATCAGCATTCTTATTTAGCGTATTTACTAAATCTTGTGTTTGCGGACGATTAGCTGCTGAATATAAGCAATTATGGTAACGTGAATTAAGTTCACTCCAAGTGTTTGCTGCATTTTCTTTACCAAGCGCTTTATCTAGTTGCGCTAAAATATCACTGGCTTCTTCTAACTTTTCACTTGTTAGCAAAGGTAGTGACGCCGTTAATAAATGACCTTCAAGCATAGCGCGTAATTCAAAAAGTTCATCAACATGTTTCGCGTTGAGCTCTGTAACTGTTGCACCTTTGTGTGGTTCAAAAACAACTAAACCTTCGCCTTCAAGTTGAAGTAACGCTTCTCTTACAGGAATACGACTCACGTTTAATTCAGTCGCTAATGCGGCTTGACGAAGTGACTCGCCAGCTTTAAATTCACCGCTAAGGATTTTTTCTCTAAGAGTTTCAACCACTAACTGCGTTCGTGTTTTATATACTATATTCATAAAGTGCTTCCGAGCAATATTAATATCCATTATAAAGGGCTATTAACATTACAGCATTAAAAGTGTACTTTCATTGTTTAAATTTACTAAAAAAACGGCAGATAAAAGTACCTGCCGTTTTATTTTAGTGATTATTTAATAAAATAACATAACTATTCACCAGTGTAACTAGCAATATTTATTCAACTATCCAGTAAGTCTCTTTCACTCGACCGTTACGTAAATATTTGAAGGTAATCTTATCGCCCTTTTTAAAACTAGCAAGGCGTTTTTTAATTTGAACCGCTGATGCTAAATCAGTAATCGCGTGATCTGCAACTTCTAATAAAATATCACCACCAAGTAAAATAGGCGTTCGGCCAATCACAACACTTAGATTTCCGCCTTTAAAGCCCAATTTGTCTGCTAGAGTACCAGGAATCACATGCTGAACTAACATGCCATGTCCGGCAGTATTGTTAATAGCGTATGATTGTTTTTTATTAAGTAGTAATGGAATAAAGCCAGAGAAAGTACCAGGGTCTCCATCAATAATGTGGCGTATAGTATCAACAGAAATGACAAAACCTAGACCATTACTACCGCCACTTTTTGATAATATATGACTAACAATACCAACAATTTCACCATTTAGGTTAAACATTGGACCGCCCGAGTTTCCTTGGTTAATTGAGGCATCTGTTTGTAATAAACGCGGTACTAACTTTCTCCCAGGAATTGCACTGCCGTCACGAATACCACTCAAGTATCCCACTGATAAGCTATGGCTAACACCAAAAGGTGCTCCAATTACCACTATTTGTTCACCTATTTGATAATCATTAGCCTTAGCTAAAGCTAATGGTTTTGCTGAACTTGGTACTTCACCCGCTTGAATCATGGCTAAGTCAATTAATGGCTCTACCCAAACAACATGACCTGTAGTTTTAGTACCATCAGCAAACTCAACTTCAATAGCCGTTGCTTTATCAACAACATGTGCAGCAGTTAAAATTCTACCTTCACTACTAACTAAAGCACCAGAGCCCAGAGAGTTGGCTGTTTTTGCTTTATAGGCGACTTGACCAACTTTAGGATCAGCTAAAGATTGTACATGCAATTCAACAACAGAAGGATTGACCTTCTTATATAGCTTTTGAATCGAGTTTTCTTTTACTTGATACGCCTGTATTGGTGTTGCACAGCCACTGATGAAGAAAACGCTAAGAATAAGGAGAGCTCTAATCATTGATAAAATCCGTATGTAATTAAATTACCAACAGTGTAACCAACTGGTATCCTTTTATCATTAGTTTTATGCACTTGAATAAGTAAATGGTCTAAGAGTTATACCCGTTATCATTCAAGATGCAGGTTTCAGAGTGCTTGAGCAGTTTTAATTCAAGGCGCTGTGATGAAATAATGGTTATTCAGGAGAATATGCTCCTGCATTCTCTAATGGGCTACATCCATATAGCGTCATTGTAAATCACAGCAACGAAGAAGTAATGTTACTCAAGCGCTTCTTCGATGGGTTTAAAATGACTTTATACTGCGTTAAATAAACAAAACATAGAATGACTATGCTTAACTTATTGTACTTCCCTAAAGTCATTTAAATTCCCACTGAAATCCTGTACTTTGATTGGTAACGGGTATATTTAAAATGATATGATGCCGGTGGTAATTAATAAAGGAAAAGCACATGGAAATTATCGCCACACTGGCGTTACTCTCATTACTTTGGTTGGTTTGGCAATTAGTTAAAGCAAAGCGATTTACTCGCTTTAAGCAACAAATTGATAGTGAATTGAAAGAGAAAGTAGTAACTAGTATTAAAGAGGAGCTAGAAGAAACACGCTGTGAACAGTTTCCTAACAATGATTGCCATCAAGCAGCAACATTACTTTATTGGACCCAATATAAAAGTCGCATATTACATGCTGCTTTAGCGCGTGAAATTGTTGATCAGAAATGGTTAAAAGATACTGGCAACTTACGTAACGCTCAACATTTATTCTTCATTGAGCGCCAACATTTGCCCCTACCTAAATCAAGCCAAGCTTAAACCGACTGAGGCTTAGCTATAAACTAAGCTTCAGTTGGCTGAAGCTTAGTTCCGGATATTAAGCTTTCTTAGCAAACTGTAAATCCCAAACACCGTGCCCAAGTCCGTGACCACGGTTTTCAAATTTAGTTAATGGACGAGAACCTGGGCGTGGCACATAGTCATTGCTTTCAGATACGTTGCTATAACCTTGTGCACTTTGCATATCTTCTAACATGCATTCAGCATAGTTTTCCCAGTCTGTTGCCATATGGAAAACACCACCAACTTTAAGCTTTTGTCTAATCGTTTCAACAAACTCAGCAGAAACGATACGACGCTTATGGTGTTTTTTCTTATGCCATGGGTCAGGAAAAAATAACTGAACCGTAGTTAAAGTACCGTCAGGTATACAATCAGCTAAAATTTCAATAGCGTCATGTTCATAAACTTTTAAATTAGTTACGCCTTCTTCTACAGCAGAAGAAATACAAGCACCAACACCAGGTTTGTGAACTTCAATACCAATAAAGTTAAGCTCTGGTGCCGCTTTAGCCATTTCAACTAAAGATTTACCCATGCCAAAACCAATTTC
>PJEL010004738.1_pt1 | contig 11116 bp, 11 predicted proteins | sample 1853271 | NCBI WGS metagenome assembly PJEL01 (sample SAMN08108733, study PRJNA415343) | Invertebrate metagenome, whole genome shotgun sequencing project. | host: Globobulimina | place: Sweden: Gullmar Fjord | collected 2015-08 | reverse complement strand
AAACACAATTTTTACATATACAGGTTCTCATTTTATTTTCTATTGGAACTAATTGTTTTAATTCTTCTGGTATTTTTATATCCATACACCAACATGATTTTGCATTTTGTACTTCACATTTATTTTCTTCTTTACAAAATGGGCATGACTTTTGAAAAAATTGCAAAATTATACTCTTTTAAAAATTAAATTTTTAAGAGATTTTTCTTCATTATTTGAAGGAAAAGTTTCTAAATTATCTAATCTTCTTACAAATTCGAAATCACTTGCATGTTCAGCAAATATATTTTTAATAAAATTTGTGTCTAATTCAGGAGCATTAAGTGCTGAAAGTACAATACAAGTAGGACTTGCTAATTGAGATAGTCTTTTGATTATCTTCTCATAATCTTTAGTTGCGGCAAAACTTCCTTTTTGAAAAGAAGGTGGATCAATAACAATAATATCATAAGGACCAGCTTTTTTTATTCTACTCCATGACTTTAATATATTATAAGGCATAAACTGTACATTATAAGTATCAAAATTGTTTAGGTGATGATTTGTACGACCTTGAGTTAAAGCACCTTTAGCCATATCTACGTTTACAACTTTATTTGCTTTTCCTTTTAATGCTGAAATTGAAAAAGCACAAGTATAAGAGAATAAATTTAAAACATTTTTTCCTTCTGATTCATCTTGTATATATTTATGCCCTACTTTCATATCTGGGAAAAATCCAATATTCTTATTTGAAAAAGAAATTTTATATTTTAAAGAATTCTCAATAAGAATTAAATCATCTCCTATTTCTCCAACTATAACTTCAGAAGGTGATTTATCTAAATATCTTCTTTGTAAAACTATACTTGTATGATGTGATTCTTCAAATAATTCTTTTATCATAAAAATGATTTCAGCTTCTATTTCTTTGTTAACTTCTTCAAATATCACTAAAAATAAAATTTTATCAATAGAATCTATTGTTAAATATTTATACTCATCATAATAATTACCTCTACCATGAAAAACTCTTTTAAACTCTTCATTTGCATTTTCTAAATTACTAGAAACTATGTTTTTTAAATCTTCTATATTCATATACTATATTTTTCCATTTCTTCTATACTTAAAATTTGATATTCAAAACTATTTTCATTTATGTTAAATTCAAATTCTTCATTTATTTCTTTTCCAATTAGTGCTCTACCTAAAGGTGACTTATTTGAAATTTTATTGTCATTGGGACTTGTTTCAAAAGTACCAACAATTATAAATATTTTTTCTTCATCTTTATCTAAATCTAATACTTTCACTTTCGAACCAAAATTCACCTTTTTATGAGGGATTTTAGAGATATCAATAACTTCACTATTATTTATGATTTTGTCTAAAAACCTAAGCCTTTTATCAATATTTCTTATTTCTGCTTTTGCACAAATATATTCAGCATTTTCACTTCTATCTCCATGTTGTGCTGCAATTTCTTTTTCTTTTACCCAATATGGCTTTTCTTTTTCAAGAAGATTTTTAAATTCACTAAGAATCTTTTCATAACCAAACGTTGTAATTAAATCTTTTTTCATACTATTTACTTGACTCCTTGAATAAAGGTAAATCAACATAAAAACAAACACCCTTTCTACAATTATAAAAGCCTATTTCTCCATTTAAATGTTTTTCTACAATTGTTTTGCACATATATAAACCAAGCCCTGTTCCTGTTTTTTCATCTTTTGTCGTGAAGTATGGATCAAAAATATTATTTTTAATTTTTTCCTCAATTGCTCCTGCATTATTATAAATCTCAATTCTTACAGTATTTCTTCTTTTTAAAATTGAAATTTCTATATTTTTATTTTCTATATTTTTATTAAAAAAAGATTCTTTTGCATTTTTTATTATATTCATAAATACTTGAAGTAATTCTCGTGAATAAATTAAAACACTTAAATCTTCACTTGAATTTATAGTAATATTTATATTGTTATTTGATAGTGATTTATCCATAATACTTAGAGTATCATTTATAATACAAAGAGGGTTTATAAGCTCTTTTTCTTTATTAGGTTTAAAAAAATTTCTAAAATCTTCTATTGTTTGAGATAAGTATTTTGTTTGTTCTAGGGTTGATTTTATATTTTCTTTTAACTCTTCACTATCTAACATTTCAAGCTCAATATCAGCTAAGATATTATTACTAGCCATTGATATTACTGAAATTGGTTGTCTCCATTGATGAGCAATCATCGAAATCATTTCACCCATTGCTGCATGTCGAGATTGGGCAATCATCATTTCTTCTTTATTTTTAATCTCTTCTTTTAAATATATTTCTTTTGTAATTTCTTGTTTAACTGCTAAGAAATTTACAATTTCATTTTTATCATCAAATATAGGTGTGATTATAGCACTTTCCCAAAATTCTGTTCCATCTTTTTTCTTATTTTTAAATCTACCTATCCATGTTTTTTTATTAAATAATGTTTTCCATAAATTTTCATATTCTAAACTTGAAGTATATTCTGATTTTAAAACTCTTGGATTCTTACCTATTACTTCTAATTGTTTATATCCACTTGTATTACAAAAACAAGGATTAACGTATTCTATTGTTCCTTTTACGTCTGTTATAACTATTGATACAGGAGAATGTTCTATTACTTTTTTTAGCTTTGAAATTTCATTTTTTAATTCTTCAAGTTTAGTAATATCCATATGAATACCAACCATTCTTATAGCATTACCGTTTTTATCAAAAATTGTTTTACCCTTATCTAAAATCCATACCCATGTTCCATTTTTATGTTTTAGTCTATGTATATTTTCATAATAATCTGTATTTTTATTTTGGTTTTGTTTAATATCAAAATATGCTTTGTTTTTATCATCTGGATGAACTTTTTCATCCCAAATACTCAAATCATTTGCTAATTCATTATCTGAGAAACCCAACATTTCTTTCCATTCTTTTGAAAAATAAACTTCATTAGTTTTTAGATCCCAATCCCATACCCCAACTTTTGAGCCACTTACAGCATATTCATATCTATGAAAAAGTATTTCATATTTATTTTTTATTTTTTCTACTTCAATATGATTCTTATACGCCTTATTTATAATAAAAACACAAAATAAAAATATACATAAATATATAAACATTAACATTTTTTGATCCTAAATAAATTGATATTTTGTTTTAAATTCTTCTATTAGTTCTAATTCACGATGATAAATATAGTTATTTAAAACTTCATTTATTTCTTTTTCTTCTTGTATAAAAGCAATAATAAAATATTCATTTTCAATTCTTTCTATTTTAAATATTCGACAGTCAAAAATAATATCATTAACTATATTTAATTTTTCATTTGCTAATTTTTCAATATCTTCAAAAACAATTGATAATTTTATATTTTCATGTTTTGAAAAAGATAAAGACTCATCATTAATAAAAAAAGATATTTCTTTTGTTGATAATTCTTTTACTTTAATTTTTAATCTATTTTCTTTTTTTTCAAAAAAAGCTTTAAATTTCTTAGAAGGTTCCAACTTTAACTCTTCCCTATTTTTAAACTCAGGGTAAAATAAATTCTTTTTCTTTAAAGTAACTTCATAATTATCCATATCTAAAGAAAGTAATTCACATTGTAAATCTTCACCAATTAACTCAGAATCTAAAATTGTAGTATTTTCATGTTTTATAGCTAATAATTGAAGATATGTAGTTTTTAAAACAACATCTTCTTTATTTGTGCGTATAATATGTCCACTATTAATAATAGGAACACCCCTATAATGGTTCAAAATATCAACTTTCATACCAACTTCAAAAATAAAATTTAGGGTATCTTGCTCTTCATTAGGGTTTTTTAAACATAAGCTTTCTAGTTCTTTTTCTTTTCTTTTAATATTTGACAATATTTTTAAGAAAGTAGCAATCATTTTTGTTGCATTTACAGGTTTAGCGATAAAATCACTAACACCAATATGAAATGATTTCATAAGTGTTTCAGTATCAGAATGAGCAGAGATAATAATAATATCAATATCTGCATTTAATTTTTTTATTTCTCTTATCATTTCATGGCCTGTCATAATAGGCATTGTTAAATCTGTTAAAATTAAATCAGGTTTATTTTTTTTAAAACTTTCTAATCCCTCTTTTCCATCAGAAGCAACATAAACATTTTTAAATAGTTTTTTAAGAAATTTACTAACTTGAAGTTGTAAAGCCTTACTATCTTCAACAAATAGAATATTATAATTTTGTGCAATATTTTTTAATTGTACAATGTGTTCCATATTTTCCATAGTATTTCCTAAAATATTTTTTAATTTACATCTATTGAATTAATAAAATTCTTTTCAATTATTTGTTTTAACTTGACATCATCTAAGCCATATTCTTTTGCTTTTTGAATTCCTAAAAGGATACTAGTTTTTGATAAAGGGTTATTTATATTACATATAGTTTTTATTACATTTAAAATTAAGCATGCTTTCTTATTTTTAATAGAATCAATATAAAAAACATCATCACAAATTGAAGAATTAAATTCCCATTTCTTTAAAAGTAAAGATGTAACTTCTGACGAACTATAAGATACAAAATCTCTTTCTAATGTTGAGATATCACTTATAACATTTGATAATTCAATAAACTCAAGTTTTCTATTTGTATCTAAACTATCAGAAATTATAAATTTACCAACTTCATGAATTAAACAAGGTAAAATGAGTTTTTCTTTTAAATTTACATCATCTTCATCTATCCAATCTAACATAATCTTACATGAATATTCTGACAGGTCAAAAAATCTTTTTGCTTGAATTGTATAAATACCTAAATCAATTTTAATACTATTTTTTATTGATTCTGAAATTGCAATAGCAATTGTAAAAGTAGCACCAAATAAACTTAGAGCTTTACTTACAGTTTTTACTGAATTATTAAACCCAAAAAGTTTTGAATTTGCCATTTGTAAAATTTTTGCACTTATAAAAGAATCTTTTTCTATTAAAGCTAAGATTTTTTTATGGTCAAAATCTTTTTTATTTTCTAAATCTTGTAATAAAAAAACAATCTTAGGTAAAGAAGGTAGAGTTTCAATTTTTTCATTTATGTTAAGCATTTTTATACTTTATATTTTTATTTCTTTATTTTAACATAATAAGGCAATTATATGAATTAAATTTAATATAGTATAATCCCATTAATAAACTAAATAAAGGACTAAATATTGCCTTATATACTAAAGAAATTTGAATCAATAAAAGGTAAAAAAATTGAACTTTTTTTATTAGAAGATGCCAAAATTGATAAAACTCTAGCTCTTAAACTTTTAGCTAAAGGAAAAATTACAGACCAAGATAATAATCGCTTACAAAAAGGAAAAAACTTAAAAGAAGGTTTTATTCAAATTACATTATTTGAAGCAATAACAAAAGGTCTTAAACCATTATTTGAAACTGAACATTTTGCAATTTTTGATAAACCATCAGGAATTATGGTTCATCCAACTTTATTATCAAAAGAATATACTTTACTCGATGAAATTAGATTTCATTTTGGAGAAAATGCAAGTTTAGTACACAGAATAGATAAAGAAACATCCGGATTAATTTTAGTATCAAAAAATAAATACACTGAAATGATATTAAAAACGATGTTTGAAGAAAAAAAATACATTAAAAAATATTTAGCAATAGTAGAGAACAAAATAAAAGAACAAGTAGAAATATCAACTCCTATAACAAATGATACAGGAATGATTAAATTAAAAATGAAAGTTTATAAAGAAGGAAAAGAATCGAGTACTCTAGTAAAACCATTATTTTATAACAAAGATAAAAATCAAACACTTGTTGAAGTAATTCCCAAAACAGGAAGACAACATCAAATTAGAGTTCATTTAGACTCAATAAATCATAGAATTGTAGGAGATCCAATATATGGATTAAAAGAAGAAGATGCAAATAGTATTTTAAGAAAAGAAGTAAGCAAGAAAGAAAGAATTAAAATAACATCAGATGAAAGATTATTATTACAAGCTGATTATTTAGAATTTGAATATTTAAATATTAGATATAAATTTTCTTCAAGACAAGTACTAAAAACATTAATATGAATTCTTATATTATTAAATTGTAATATTTTTTATAGAAAAAAGTCATATTTTATTGACAATGTAATTAAAAAGTGATATTATTCTTTTATCAAATTTAAGGAATCATAAATGTCTAAAAAAGAAAAAGAATTAAAAGATACAAAAAAGAAAGTTGCTAAGAAATTAGATAAAAAAAAAGTTACTAAAAAAACTGAAAAAAAGAAAAATGATAAGAAAAAAATTGCGAAAAAATTAGAAAAGAAAAAAGTAGCTAAAAAATCTGAGAAAAAAAAGTTAGAGAAAAAAGCTTCTAAAAAGAAAGTTGCGAAAAAGAGTGAAAAAAAAGTAACTAAAAAAATCACAAAGAAAAAGACTCCTAAAAAAACAACAAAGAAAGTAACTAAGAAAAAAACACCTAAAACAAAATAGTTTTGTAAAAAAGGAAGTATTTTCTTTTACTTCCTTCTTCAAATAAATACCTAATAATCAAACTTTCATATATATTAAAAAAAAAATTAATCTTTTATTCTATTTAGCAAAAAAAAAGCTATAATGGCAAAATAATTACAAGGAGTCACCATGACATACGAAGAAGATACACAAATTGATGATATTCAAGAAGAAACACAATTTGATGATACTCAAGAAGAAGTAGAAATAGACCATACACAAATTACAGGAAGCGAAGAAAAAAAATACGTAGCTCCACATAAAAAACCTAGAAAACCAAAAATCACTAAACTTAGTAAAAAAAGAAAAGCTAAAGTAGCTGATAAAAAAGCCTTTGAAAAAAGAAAAGTAGCTAAGAAAAAGAAAGAAAAAAAGAAATCAAAATTAAAGAAAAATCATAATAGATAATCTTTAGTTTTAAATTATAATGGAGTATTTACTCCATTATTAAATATAAATTTATAAGTATAATTGACAAAAATACAATATCTAACAAAACGCTAACTTTTCAGGCTTACCAAAAAAATAGCCTTGAGAATAATCAATTCCAATTTCATTTAATATAGTAAAAGTATTTTCATCTTCAACATATTCAGCAATCGTCTTAATATTTTGTTTTTTAGCAAAAGTAGAAATTGTTTCAACAATATTTCTTGCAAATACATCACTTTTAATATCTTTGATTAAAGAGCCATCTATTTTGATAATATCTGGTTCAAAACATAATATTCGTTCAAAATTTGAGTATCCAGAGCCAAAATCATCTATTGCAATTTTTACCCCTCTTACCTTTACATTTTTTATAAACTCTTTTATAGTATTAAAATTATTAACATTTTCATCTTCTAATAATTCAAAAACTACTTTTGATGAATATTCACTATATTCTTCTAGTAATTCATAGATTACATCTCTAACTTTTTTAGATTCAATATCTGATAAAGAAAGATTTATTGAAACTTCTGTATTGATTTTTGAAAGAACTTTAAATGAATTTCTAAGTACTCTATACGTAATATCATGATAGTAAGAACTATCTTTTGCCACCTTTAAAAAAGAATAAGGAGATAAAACATTACCATCTTCATCAATTAATCGAACTAAAGATTCATGTTTTTCTATTTCTTTAGTGTTATTATTAATAATTGGTTGAAAATATGAAATTATATTATAATTATCTAATGCCGTTTTTACCATTTTGATTATATTCATATTGATTTTAGCAAATTTTTGTTCTCTATGATAAGCATCATTTGAAGGATGAACTTTTTTATTTTTAAGTTTTGCCTCTAATAAACCCTGTTTTGCGTCTTCATATAATCTATATTTTCCATATGAAAAAGATAAAATTATATTTAATTCATCTTCAAATTTATCAAGTCTAATTTCTGATTTATTTACTTTTTTAACAAAATTATTTAAATATTTTGTTATATCTGATTCTTCATTTTTTTCTAATTTAGAATAACTATTGAAATTACATAAAAATGCATATCTTCCACTACCTAAGAAATATATTTTTTTAAATAGTTCATCTTCTGATAAATTTGATAATAAAGTATTTCCAAATTTTTGTTCTACTTTATTAATAAGTCTTTCTGTATAGAATTTTTCTAAATTATCATATTCTTCAATTTCAACTAATACTAGAATTGATAATTCATTATCATGAATATCATTTAGAAGTTGATTTTTATCACACATAATTTCTGAAATATTTGTATTAAATGAAATATATTCAACAATATTTTTTTCATTATCAAGAATTGGAATCATCATACTTTTTACATAGTAAGATTCATTATTCTTTTTATTATTTTTTAGAATACCTTCCCATGTATTTTTTTCAACTTTTATAGTCTGCCATAAATCATCAAAAACAGATTTATCATTATCCATATGTCTTACAATATTATGATTACTTCCAATTAGTTCACCTTTTGAGAAACCAGAAACTTCACAAAATTTATCATTTACATAAGTAATAATACCTTTAGTGTCCGTTTTAGAGATAATTATATTATCATTGGCAATACCAAAATATTTTTGATGAAGTTCATTATTTTGATTTTTTATTAGTTTTTGAATACTCTTATTAATTTGATTAAATAATACATCTTCACAAAGATTTTCTAATAAATATCCATCAATTTTAAATTCTATACTTTTTAGTAATTCTTCTGTACACAAAAAAGGAGATGATATAAAAAGTAGGATATCTTCATTTACCGATCTTATTTCTTCAATAAAATCAAAATTGTTAAAAGAGTTATTATTTGAGCATAATATGAGATCAACTTTATTTTCATTAATATAATTGATTGCTTCATTTTTTGTTTTATAACGAATAATATTTGAAAAATGATATCTAAAAAAATTCTCAATTTTTGAGTTCTCAAAAGTTCCGACTGTCATTAAAACTAAATTTTTAGTATTTTTTATCAAATTATTCCTGCTCATAATACTCCTTATTTAAGTAAGTATATTATACAAAGCAAAAGTACTATAAAAATACTATTTTTTAATCTAAAGTAATTTTATATCCAAAACCGTATACATTTTCTATTTTTAATTCTGGAACTTTTTTTCTTAATCTAGAAATTATATTATTTAAGTTTGATACTTCTGGAGAAGTATATCTTTCATCTCCCCATAAACATAAAATCACTTCATCAATTGAATGAATTTTATTACGAATTTTTAACAATAATTCGATAAATAATAACTCTTTTTTTGAAAGTTTAATTATTGTTTCATCTTTTGTTAATAATTTCAGTTTTTTATTCCATAAAAGATTTTCTGATATTTTAAGAACATTATAATCATTTAATAAAATATTATTTTTATCAGTATGTATTTTTTTTGAAATATCAAAAATAACATTAATAAAGTTATTAATCTCAATTGGTTTCATAATAAATTGTGAAATCCCAATATTTACAAATTCGATTAGATACTCAGAATCAGGATATGCAGATAGTACAATTATTTCTTGATTTACATTTATACCATATATTTTTTTACTTAAATCTACACCATTTAATTTTGGCATTTTTATATCTGTAATTACTAAATCATAGTGTTTATTATGCTCTTTAGAATGATTTAGATATTGATTATACCCTTCTTCTCCATCAACTGAAACATCTACAAAAGGAAAAATATCAATTAATAATTCATACGTTTCTTTTCTAATATTTACATCATCTTCAACAAATAAGACAGAAATATCTTTTGTGTATTCTTCTAGTAAAACATAATCAACCATTTATCTCTTTTCAAATTAAATTTATTATAAAATAATAGTATATTAGTTATTATCTTTAATATTTATTAGGATAATTATGAAAAACTACGATGAAAACTTCTTTGAAGAAGTTGATACAATATTGAATACAACAATTGAAGGTATTATTTTAATAAAAGATGGTTTTATTGTAAATGTAAATAATGCATTTATTAATATTTTAAATTATGATTCAAAAGAAGAATTAATTGGATTTTTAGCAGCTGGTTGTTTGATGCCATATTCAAAAGAAAAATTTATAAAATATAACCAACTTATGTTTCAAGAAATATCTTTATTATCAAAAGATGGAATTTGTATTCCTGCAATTATACAAATAAAAGATATCAAAATAAAAAAAGAATCTTTTAAAATGGTATCAATTTTAGATTTATCTGAATTGAAAAGAAAAGAAAGCTTACTTTTAAAGCAATCTAGGCTTGCAGCAATGGGAGAAATGATTTCTATGATTGCACATCAATGGAGACAACCCTTGGCAGCTATTGCTTCTGCGACTACACATTTGAAGTTAAAAATAGCAAAACAAGATATAAACTTAGATTTTTTTAATTCAAAAATTGAAGAAATAAATTCGTATATACAATATACTTCTCATACAGTTGATGACTTTAGAGATTTTTTTAAAAATGATAAATCAAAACAGTATTTTAAACTAAATGAATTAGTAAATATATCTGTAAAGTTACTCTTACCCTCATTAGAAGATGTTGGAATAAAAGTAATTGTCAAAGATAAAGACTTAACAAAACTTTATTTATATGAAAACGAATTAATTCAAGTTATTCTAAATATAATTAATAATTCAAAAGATGCTTTTTTAGAAAAGAAAACGTTAAAACCACAAATTAACATTCTTTTTGATGAAAATGAAAAAGAACAATCAATTTCAATAATAGATAATGCAGGTGGAATTCCCCAAAATATTATAAGTAAAATATTTGATCCTTATTTCTCTACAAAAGATAATTTAAATGGATCAGGAATTGGTTTATATATGAGTAAAATTATTGTAGAAAAACATTCTAATGGAAAAATATCTGCTTCAAATACCCAGGATGGATGTTGTTTTAAAATTGTAATTAATAAGAAATAAAAGTTAATAAAGTGTCGAAAAGAAAGAAAGCTTAAAAGCTTTCCCACTCATCGTCTGAACTGTTACTTGATACAACTTTACTTGGCTGTATTTTTTTAACAGGAGTTTGTTTTTCTACTGTATTTGTAGGTTTAGAACCTGCTCTTTTTCCTATTTTTATTTCTATTGCTGCTGTTC
>PJEL010004737.1_pt1 | contig 11118 bp, 4 predicted proteins | sample 1853271 | NCBI WGS metagenome assembly PJEL01 (sample SAMN08108733, study PRJNA415343) | Invertebrate metagenome, whole genome shotgun sequencing project. | host: Globobulimina | place: Sweden: Gullmar Fjord | collected 2015-08 | reverse complement strand
GTTATGGTGTTCATGTACAGAATATTATCCGCAATCAAATGCCGGAATATGATCACAAAATGATCCTGGCCCAACCAGCCAGATTATTCGATGATTTAAAAAATGGAACTCGATACATTGCTTACGGCCCTGTAAAAACACCAGAACGTCAAGAGTATCTCTATTATTCCCTTCCCTGCAGATTGGTCTTTACTGATGGTGTGGTAATGAATCGAGAAAAGGCAAATAAATATCTTATCGATTCAAGGATTAGTTTGAAAAAAATATTGGAAGATGAACATTTGGTTATGGGCCACTCTAAAGGGGCCAGCTATGGAAATAGGATTGACAATATTCTCAAAGAATACGCTAATAAAACAAAACAAGAAGTTATAACAGGAGAAGAAAGCGAAACAAGACAATTAAAAATGATCCGGGTTGGACGGATTGACTGGATGATTTGGGATCCCCTGGCCCTGGAATTGCTCTTAATAAAGGAAGGTATGCAGAAAGAATTTGGGATCTATGAAATATATGAAAAGGAAGATGTCTTCATATATGCGCATATTGCCGTTCCCAAAAACGAGTGGGGAAAAAAAATGATTAATAAAATTAATATTATTCTTAAAAATGCCATCCCCACAGATGAATTTTATGAAGGATTGGCAGAATGGGTACCCGATGAACTTAAAGCTTCCTTTAGAAAAGGGTATGAAGAATTACTTATTAAACCCGCCCTTGCCTATGAGCCATAGGGTTAACACTTCTATATTTGGTGAATTGAAAAATCGTATTTCCCACACATTCTCTTCATATTGTCTCCACAATTATGTCGTATCATAGTGTAAACATGAAAATAGTTTTTAAATCCTGAAAAGTGCTACTTTTTAAAAAGGAGATACACTATGGTTGGAAGCATCGGAGGATCAGGCAATCTTATCAATATGATTTCGTTAAGTTACCAACAGAGCGCGACAGGCCCCCAAGAGATGCAAGGAGCCGGTGCACCACCACCACCGATGAATTCAAATCCGCCGAAAGAGGATCCTCTTGGCGTTTTTAGTATTGTTGATTCAGATTCGGACAACACCATATCTGAAACTGAATATAATATCTTATCTGAAGGGATATTAGAAGTAACCGGCTCTGAACTAAGTAGCAATTTTCTTGATTTTGATTCAGATGGCGATGGTGTGTTAAATGGTTCTGAATTACGATCCGTATTAGATGATGCTGGATTTGCGCCACCTCCCCCTCCACCACAACAAGTGATTGCTGCGTATGAAGCACAGAATGGAGAGGATTCTTCCTATAAGATGGATGATGAGAATTTATTGATACAGCTTTTAGAATACTTGGAAACCCGATCAGATGATTTCGATTTAATCGTTTAAAATTTGAATTATACTATTTGAATTATACTATTGGTAGAAAGCTATCAGACAATATTTAATTCCATGTATACATCTGCGGTTTCATAGCCTGTATCTTCGGGTACGGGTTTATGCTCAAATCCAAAAGATTCATACAGCCCAATGGCAGCTGACAGCTTAGAGTTAGAAACAAGATTTATCATTTTGGCACCCATTTCTTTGGCCTGGTTTAAAGATTCAAGCACAAGGGCTCTGCCTATATCCTTTCCCTGGGCATCTTTTGAAACAGCAAGCTTTGCCAGTTCAAACGTATGTTCATTTATTACAACAATTGAGCTCGTTCCAACAATTTTATCACCATCAAATGCCATTAGAATCCTGCCACCCGGATTTAGTATTTCTTGCAAAGGATTATCAAGATACTTTAAATCCTGAGGTTCCAGAAGGTTATATCCCTCCAACCACTCCATATTCAATTGTTTGAACTCTTTTGAATATTTTTCTTCAAACGGGATGATTTTAATCGGATTGGATTTATTCATTTCAGAAGACCCTCTAGCTTTAACTATGCATAACTATTATTTGGTTTTGGTGTTGATATACCCACATTTCGAATAGATAATTCAAAAACAAACAGACCAATAAAAATTGGTCTGTTTGCCTTCTAAATTTCTAGAATTTTTAATGCATGGCTTCTGCAATGGAAACCGTTCTGTCTCCCAACATATTGACATAGCTTGCCATCTCATTATCATACCAGCCATAGATAACCGTCTGGGTCACCTGGATACTGGTTACCTGATCTTTAATCATATCTAAAACACTTTTATCAATACCGCGAACATGTTCAAGGTTGATATTGATAGCTCCAGTACGGGTATGGGTTTCATGCCCTTCTATAACTGCTGCGGCTTTTGGCGTTCCGATAATGTCAGAAGATACATTCTGCTTATCTGAAAAGATCAAATATCCATTGGTGTTGGTTTTAGCGGCATCTTCAAAAATCGTATTAATCATATCTCGTCGGATTGGCTTTTTATTTAGCTCTTCCTGGAAGTTCATCACAAGAATAATTAATGATCCGGTTGCCGTGGGTATTCTGACGGATTCTGCAATAAAACCAATCTTTGCCATTTCGGGTATAACCAATTGCAATGCCTTGGCAGCGCCTGTTGTGGTCAAAATGATATTATTCAGAATTGATCTGTTTTTTCTCAAGTCTTTGGCCCCGGTTTTAGGAAGTCTATCCAAGACTTGTTGAGATCCAGTTGCCGCATGAACCGTTGCCATAGAAGCGGACAGAATTCTTTCGATTCCAAAAGAATCGATCAACGGCTTAATCATATGAGAAAGACATGTTGTAGTGCAGGATGCATTGGAAATAATGTTGTGTTTTAGTGGATCATAGTCACTATCATTGATTCCCATTACTGTTGTTACAGCGTCCTCAGGCATGGGCACCCCATCATTAAGCTTAAACGGTGCGGATGCGATTACTTTTTGAGCACCAGCTTCTATATGTCCTCTGATAGCACCCCTTGATGCGCCTGCATCAAGAGAAGGATCTAAAAACTGGCCTGTGGTATCCACAACGATTTTTGCATTGTTCTGGGCCCACTCAATATCTTTAGGATTTCGATCTTTTTGTAGTATCTTTACATCAATGCCATTCACCTTTAACGAGGCATTGTCAGCATCGACATCTGTAATAACAGGTTCTGACTGATATCCGTTAAGGAAAGAATCCAACCGTCCATAAGATGTATCTCGTTCTATATAATGGATGATATCGTGAAAGGATTTTCCCACATCCCGGCCCACATTGATTACGATTGAATCAAAATACTTTCTGCCTGCATGGTGCCATAATGAAAGTTTTCCTATTCTCCCCAGTCCATTAATTCCAAGCGTTGTGCCCATTTTTTTCCTCGTTTTGTAAAATCAGTTAAAGTAATTTTTATCTATATTTTATAATTTTTTTTATTTAAATTTTATACTTCTCTTATAAAAGTATTTTATTTTATTCAAGTTTCTTGCCAAAAAAGTGGTATATTTTGTTCGAGTTCTAGAAAAGTGACCATTTTTAACCACAGCATACAAAAGAATGAGAACATTCGTTCGTATTACTACCCCGAGAATTAAAAATAATCACCTGACACCGAAATCGGTCAAAAGATGATGCTTTTTTTAATTTATCTTTATTTTGCCTTTATATACCGTCCCCTTTTGTCCATTTATACTAATAAAATCGCCTGCAACCATTGTCACATCGTTGATAATACACTCTTTTTTACTCTCTTTGCAAATAAGATTTTCACATCCCACAACACAGGTTTTATCAAGGTTATACGCCACAACTGCAGCATGGGATGTCAGGCCTCCTCTTGCAGTAAGTATTCCATCTGCTGCATCGATTTCGAGAATATCATCTGGTACGGTATCATTTCTCAATAAAATAAGATGCGTATCGGGTTCACTTTTTCTATAGGCATCAATTTCCTCCAGAGTGAAAACAATTCTACCACTCATGGCCCCCCCGCTTACACCGATACCCTGGCCAAGATATTTCTTTTCAAATATTTCCGGGATATCATCAAAATCAACTATCTTCTTTCTATCTCTTAAAGACATATCTCTGGCCTGAAGGATAGCGAGATTTTCTAAATTATCACCTTCAAACGTGAACTCTATTTCCTGGGGGTTCCACCCTTCATCATAGATTAGTTTGTGTACTACATTTTTTAATCCCTTGTACACTTTGGGAAACGTATTTTTGAGGCTTATCTTTGAGTCTCTTTCTTCCAACTCTCTTTGGACTTCGGAAATAGGAAGCGTTTTAACCAGCCCGGAAACAACGTCCTCTCCCTGGTTACCAATAGTAAAATCACCCCACAACCGCATCGTATCTCCGGGAAGCTTAGGACTGTGGCTGAATACAACACCGGATCCTGACTTTCGTGACATATTACCAAACACCATTTCCTGCACCGTTACTGCTGTTCCCCAATCATCAGATATTCCCATAATCCGCCTATAATCTCTGCCCCTTTTTGACTCCCAGGAAGCAAAAACCTTATCAATCGCCATAAACAATTGATCTGTGGGGGATTCAATGAGTTCTACACCTGAATCTAAAAGCAGTTGTTTATATGCAAGGGCCACTGATTTCATCTGATCGCCATTAAAATATCGCTTGAGCTCAATATTGTTTTCTTTCTTCTTGGAATACATCAACTGGTCGAACTCATCTCTTTTTATACCAAACGCCATGCCATATCCTTGAATAAATCGTCGATAGCTATCCCAGGCAAACCATGGATTCTTATTAATTTTTGCCATGCTGGCAGCAATCTCTTCATTGAGCCCCACATTTAAAAACGAATCCAGCATACCGGGTTGAGAAATAGACGACCCGCTTCTAACAGATAAAAGCAATGGATTTTTTGAACTGCCAAAGTTCTTTTTTGTTCTTTTTTCAAGGCTTGCCACCATTCGTCCCACGCGGTGTTTAAAATTGATATTGGCAGGTTTGTAATTGTTGATGATTTCACGACATTTAAAGACTTCTGTTGTGATTATAAATCCTTCAGGAACGGGGATACCCAATTTTTTCAACTTGATCAGGTTTAGCCCCTTATTCCCTAAGAATATAATATTGTTGCTGATGGGATCAAAGCTGCCCACTTCAATCACCGCACATTTTGGATCATAATTTAAAAGACGACCTAAATGGATCTGGGATAGTTTTTGGGACTGTAGAAACAAGGTGTGTAAAATTCGGTTCAAAAATACATCCATCTGCTGAATCCCGAGCGATGTTGCAATCCGATCTCTAAAAAACATCTCAGCAACGCGTTGATCCAGTTTTGATTTTTGTCTTTTGTATCCGCTTTTGGGTAGAAATTTCTCAAGAATCTGATCCTTGCCTAAACGGGACTCAATTTGAAATAAATTATCTGAATGAATATTATTAAACCGATCATTGATGATATCGGCAATTGCCCGTATAAACCCTTTGAATATATCAAGGTATTGAGTAAAAGAACAGGTTCTGATATCAACAGAATATTTTAAGAAATCCATTTGCATATCAAGTTGATTGGAGGATATCCCATCTAAATCCAATGCTTTTTTGAACAGGTTTAGAACACCATAGATCCGCTTGAATGTCGCCTTTGTAATTACCTGAAGATCGATACTGTTAATCAATTCTTCGAACCATACGTTGAGTATACTTTCAACCCTCAAGGTAAGGCCTAATGCATCAAACTTTGCTTCATTATAACTACCATACATGGATGGAATATCCACGGCAAAGTGACGTTTGTGATATATGGCCTCATTGGCCTCATAACTCTTTTTAGAGAGAATAATCGTTTTCAATTCACCCATATAGGATAGCAATGCCAATATTTTGTTCTCTAAGGTCTTTTCTTCCAGAGCATTTAATAACTTTTGAGTATCAGGCAGGTTTTCTGTACTTATTGACGCAAGATAATTTTTTAATTCCAAATTATCAATCATATATTTCTGGTTTAAAAGCCTATGAAAACCAAACAGCATTTTTACCCTGAATCGATCCAGATCTTTCACACCTTTGACTTCATCGACCATATGATCAATAGCCTTTTGTGTATAGACCAAATAGTCCTTGGGCAAAGAGATGCCTTGATCAACAAGATGGTTTAGCACTTTTCGAGGCCCATCTATATATTGACCTTTTTCTGTGATTTCATTAAAAATGGATGGTGGAACATGGGGTTCCAATTTTGCTTTATCTCCAGTGCTCCAGAAGAGAATCACCTCCTGAATAAAATCAACAATCCTGGAAGAACTTTCCACATGGCATTGTTTTCTTAAAAAATGGATCAATCGATCTTTTCGCAAGCAGGCTTCATCCAGATGGGTAGAAATATCACGGAGCTGACCTTCTGCACCGATTTCATTAAAAAAGGCCGGGAGCAGACGCGCTAATTGTTTAACTAAATTAAATACCGGTTCAACATCAGTATTTAAAAACTTTGTAAGATCTCTGGGAAAAAGGTCTGTATCTTTTATGAACACACCACCAATGGAAAGGGATATGATTAAGGCTGATAAAAGCCGTCTTGATTTTTTGGGGTGTTGACCGATCAAATCCAAAAATACACGTATATTTTTAACATGGGCTGAATTACTCTTGATCTGCCAATCGTCACCGGTTCCTGTAATCATAGGGAATTGGAACCCATGGTCTACAGCCCGGTCTATAAAGTGATTGATCAGATCAATTTTGGATGTTCTATATACTGCATCGCCGATTTTATGAATGCAATCCAGAACAGTTTCCGGATACTTGCCTTTATGCTCTTTAAGAAGAGAAAAGGTTTGATCAATGATGCTCATGTCTTTTTTAAAATCTTTGGCACCGATTAAATGCGTCAAGGTCGTATTAATATCTCTTAATGCCTGGACATGAATAGTAAAAAGGCCTGGGACATGAATGATATAAAAAAGAAACGTTAACTTTAAATGAACCTCGCCTATATCGTCCTCTTTTTTAATCATTAATTTTTGAGGGATTTCCCACACTTTGCTTACAAATTCCTGATAACTGACAAACTCGATTAATTCTTTGGTGGCAGCGCGGGGATCTTTTTTTGATTTCTTGATGGTTTTGTTAAGTTCTTTTTTCCATCCTTTTATAGTCTCATGCGAAACACTGCCTAAAAGCACCATTCTTGATTTATCGATTGTCTCGACATCAATATTTTTGCCGATCCAGGAGATTGGATCTTCTTTTTTAAGCCAGTAATCAAATGAATATTCGTAGAATTTGGATAAAAACCGGTTGATTGTCGAAAACGCATTAGAATCTTGTTTTAAATTCTCAAGCAGGAGTTTTGCAATTTTATTTGGCTGATAATAGGATCGAACAAAAAAATAGAAATCATCGTCTTCATACACTTCAATTTTTTCAACCGCATTTTCAAGAACGGGCATAAAAGTTTCAATTTCATCACCGGATTCTTTGACGATATGCTGTAAAAACAGCATCAAGTTATCTGCAGCACTTGTTCTAACCTTTTGATTGGTATCAGATGCAAATGCCTGGAGTAATATTTCAGCAAATAGGTTTAATGCTTCCGGTCCTTGGGGATGTGGCTTATATAAATAAAAATATTGAAGGGAAAAATGTCTTGCCTCACTGACAATGAACTCCCAGTTTTTATATGGATGACACAATTCCTGCAAAAAGATGTTCATTCGGTTAAAAATTCCAACATAGGATGAAACAATATCAAGCAGTACATCATATTTTGCATCTATCACAACATCAACCTTAGTACCTGATAGATTCACTTCAAGAGCTGTGGATTTCACTGGAAGTCCTTTCTTTTCCATATGTCTAACGATCATAAAATCAATCACCCCGCCGCAAGCAGCGGGGTATGGGTTTATAGCTTACGCCGTTTAAAAAGCAAAACGGCTACCGCTATAAACTTGATTCGGTAGATTTGTTTTAATCGCCGCAACCGGCGGGGAATTAAACCCAATCATGATTAAAATTTTAGTATTTTATCATGTTACTGAAGTTTTTCAATCTTCTTTCGTGTTTTATTCAAAATCCATTTTTTTATAGAGCGTAACCTTCCTATGTTCAGGTAATACATTAAAAATCGTTTTCAAGCTTTGCAAATACGGACTCCGATCTGCCGGGCCATCATTAATTTTTTCAATTGTAATCTTTTTAAGCGGCATAAACTGGCGATACAACAGATGCTTTAAGGGGGCCAGATATTCAATCATAAATTCATCCTCGGGCGTTGCATGGATGATCAATTCTTTTCCGTTTTTGCGGCAAACCAGCATGACTTCATGGCCTTTAAACACAAGATAGGTGTTTGATAATCGCTTAGGGTAAATCTTTTTAATCTCAGGGATAGAAAGCCCGCAGACAGAGGCAGGATCTATAGCATTCATGAAGTAAATTGCATTTTCTGATAACCCGGTTTGAAGAATTCTAAATGCCTTTTGAGTCATAAATTGGGGACCTGGAATTCCTGTGAAAAAATGGCCTGCCAAAATTTCACCAGTCATTTCCATAATTCTGAGCGATCTGAATAGGTTCGCCCATCGAAACTGGGGGCTTTCTTTCAACAATAGTTCACGGAACAAAATCCCATACCGGTCCAGTAAAAGCCTTACCCGATCTTTATTCAGCTCTTCTCTTTCCATTAAGTCTTCGGGTAAATCTGGCATTTGAGATGCAAACCAATGTCCTGCCAATGGCAAAGATCCTTTCCAATGGGAAAAATTTCTCCGTCGCACAGCCTGCCTTCTACCTATCCTGGAAACTGTTTTTGGCTTTGGCATTTCAGGTAGTTTATATTTTGTTTGAATCCCCTTTCTGAGCGCTGAAAACATTTCATTGGATAATTTACCCTGCCAGACATGATCCCATATTTTTTGGGACAATTGATTGGAGCTTAATTCGGTCAATGAAAGTAATCGCGTAAAATCATATCGTGCATCCTCTGAGTTAAAAATTTTCTCTAACAGGCCTGAATCTCCCTTGCCACTGTCATTCTTTTCTTCCCGATCTTTTTGATTAATGGTTTGGCTGATGAAATCAAGATCCGACTTAAAGCAGAACGTCACTTTCTTCTTACCTATTCCATGCCATTGCATATCGCCTTCCTGCATAATGGTATCTAAAAAAGAGGGCTGATAAGGAGAAAGCCTTGATGGCAGGATATCCGTTTCCCATGCTTCAGCGGGAAGAGGTAGGCAAACCAGTTGTTCCAGGCTTTCGAACAATTGATCTACACCTTCCCGTTTTTTGGTCAACCCTTGAATGTGAGCCAGAAAATGGGAGAGATATTTAACATTAAGGGGTTTAAAATCCGGTACTGCTTTGGATCGAGAAATCCGCATCAGAATTTCAAAGTTTTCACTATCACATAAATTCTGGTCCGAATCAGTTTCGTCAGGTTCGCCTTTGACAAGCCTACCGCTGATAATCTGACGGTTTTCAACCAAATCTTCAATGGCCGAGTTTAAACGATGCGACTCAATTCCCAGTCGTATCCTTAAAAACTCAATGGATCTTGGTCCGTAAAATTGAAGCCATTGCCCGAGTATAACAGACAGCTCTTTTTCATCTTCGCTTTGATTATTGTTTAAATCCTGCAAAGTTTCAGGTTCATCCTTATCATATAGACCTGTGATTGAATAATCTTGATCCCCCAAAAAGGCAGGTGCAATTTTCGATACTCCCTCTAAAGAGATGATTAAACCGGTTTCAAGATGTTCTGATTGAACCCTGACAAGTTTTTCTTTAATTTCATCAAGCATCTCTTTTACACCGGAGTCACTGTCCTCTTTTCTATCTTGTTCGATCTGCAAAAGAAGGATCTCCCATTCATCTTCAGGAATGGCAATTCTCTCTTTGACCCAATCCAGTAGATCAATAGAAGACTGCGGTGTATATCCGGGTGCAACCCTTTGGCACTTTTGCTCGAATGCAAGGATCACTTCTTTAGATATACTGGGACGCAAATTGGGAGAAAAAAGAAGATCCTGTACCCAGTTGTCATCCAAAGAGGATTTATTCGATGCGCCCTGGTCTTCCTGATACATATACTGGTTGATCTGATTCCATGCCATACCTGCAGCAAAAGGACTCGGTCTTGATGTAAAAGACTGAGACCATTTAATCTCACCCGATTCCATTTCATTTAAACGCTGGGTTAATTCAGAAAGATTAAACTCATCTTGAAGACAGGTTCGCCAGGTTTCCAAAAGGATGGGGAAATCCTCATATGAGATTATATTTTCCAGCAGCTTTTTTGATTTTAAACGGGTCATCCAAAGGGGCATTCTTTGATTGATCTTATTTCTGATCACAAGCAGGGCTATTCCCGCACACTCCCTGAACCGCGCAGAGAAAAATCCGGATTTCTCTAATTGTCTTTTTAAAAATCGTTCAACATTTGCTGAGGTAACTAAAGACAATATCTCTTCAGGTTCAATTTTATGGGGCAATTGGATTACAATGGCGTCATTTCCTGGAAAAACCTCAGGGATTTCTCCAAACTTTGCTTCCCATGCAGCTTCTAACGCAAAGGCATAGGGACGGTTTAACTGTCCCCCCCACAGGGTATGAATCACCAACATGGAACCCGGACTGCCATCCGGACCCGACCGAACATATTCAAGCAAGATATGATGCCGGTGCGGAAGATCAGATTCTGTAAACTCTTTTTGCCTTGTCAAAAACTTACTTAATTGTGTGGCTGCTGTTTTATCCAGATGAAACCGGGATTCAAGGTCTTTTAAAAATTCAGGCTCTTTAAGACGATCATTCACACTTTCCAGAAAATCCAAGATCTGATTTGAAAAATGAGAATCCCTGTTAAACCCTTCCGCAATCCAGAAAGGGGCGTCCATTTGCTGACTGCCCACAGGGATGGCAAACACATCATTATGGGTGATTTTTGTGATTTTCCAGTTCTGGGTACCAACCGTTGAGATCTGGCCGATCTTTGCTTCCCAGACATACTCTTCATCCAGTTCGCCAATCCGGGCATTGGTCTCATGATGACGGAGTTGAAAATATCCCCGGTCCGGAATGGTACCGCCAGACATATAGAGGGCCAACAAAGCCCCTTTTTTCCCTTGAACACTGTTATCCAGACGATCAATTGAAACCCTGGGCTTTAATTCCCGGATTCGGCTGTCTGCATATCGACCTGCTAACATATTCAACACAAGATCGTATTGC
>PJEL010004736.1_pt1 | contig 11118 bp, 10 predicted proteins | sample 1853271 | NCBI WGS metagenome assembly PJEL01 (sample SAMN08108733, study PRJNA415343) | Invertebrate metagenome, whole genome shotgun sequencing project. | host: Globobulimina | place: Sweden: Gullmar Fjord | collected 2015-08 | reverse complement strand
TCTCCAGAATCCTGAGCAGGGGACAATGTTCAGTTTGCCTTTTTTCTGGACTTCATCGAAAAGAAGGTTCATCCCTAAATTGTCACTTGAGATATGTCCGGCGATAATCACATTGATATGATGTTTTTCAGCCTCTTTCCTGTGAGCTTCATTGAGATGCATTCCAACGATTGTGCTGACACCGGAGTTGGCCAGACTCTGGAAGATATCTTTCGATCCTCCGGTGCCTCCGGTCATATCAACAAAAATCTTGCCTGCGCTGCGCTCTTTAGAACCGAGTAGGATTGTGGGACCGGCATTGTTCTTTGAAGCTTCACGGTACTCGGGGATATCTGTTAGTATCTTCAAAACATCACCAAGAGTGTCTGGTTTCTTCTTATCAAAAATCGCCTGCAGATATGTTACCACCATATTGTCCGCCGGTGTATGTATACACATGAAAGGGATATCTAGCAGCCTGGCTACATCGGCCGCCCGTGAGTGGTTTGCCGGGGAAATCCCCCGCTCAACTTCGCTCATTCTTCCCATGATCAGGCTTTCCGCAATATTGATGGGTACGCCGAACTTCTTTAAAATATCCGCCTGCATGTACATAACTTCATGTAAACTGGCAAACGCTTTGCCCTCAGGATGGTGGGCAATAACAAGATCTATCTTCTGCCCTTTTTCCGACAGCCGGTCGGCAAGAAGTATCTCACCCATTTCCATGTCAACACCAACCAGGGCAGTCTTGATCTCCTCCTCACCGGTACCATAAAGGATTCTTGAATCAGCATAAGGGTTGCTGAGGCTTTCTACATCAAAAAACTCCTTCTCATCACCCTTTAAATCCTCATAGGCTTTTTTCTTTTTATCAAGGGTCTTTAAGACCGTTTTTTTCCCGCGAGGATCTACTTCTATTCCATGTGCAACACATAAATCATATATCTTTTTTAATTTCACCTATGCCTCCAGCATTTCCTTAACCAATATATTTGCGAGCTTGCCATCAATCTTTCCTTTTGCCTTTACCATAACCGCCTTCATGACTTTACCCATATCCTTCAGCTCTGCAGCGCCTGTTTCATCAATCGCTTCCTGTATTATTCTACGTACGTCTTCTTCGTCAAGCTGCTTTGGTAGGTAGTTCTGGATAATGGCGAGCTCCCTCGTTTCCTGTTCAGCAAGTTCGGTCCTGCCTCCCTTTGAAAACTGCTCCATGGCTTCTTTAGCACGCTTTACAAACAACCTTAGAATCGTTGAAATCTCTTCGTCATTCAGCAATTCCTTCTTCTCAATTTCCTGATTTTTTATAGAGGACTTAATCATCCTCAAAATAGAAACCCTCTCCTTGTCTCCGGATTTCAGGGCATCTTTTAAATCTTCCGCTATTTGCTCTCCAAGGGGCATGTCTCTACCTCGAAACAGATCTGAATTGTTTGGCAACTTTTTTCTTAGCAGCGATTGACTTCTTTTTTCTCTTTACACTCGGTTTGTCGTAGCACTCTCTTTTCTTAACATCGGAGAGGACCCCGTCACGCTCGCACTGTTTTTTAAACTTGCGAATTGCGCTCTCAAACGGCTCGCTTGAGCTGACTCGTACAACAGCCATCTATAATCACCTCCCTCTCCATAAGATAATGCATAATATACCTTTTACCAAATTGTTAATGCAATAGAACAAGTCATCACAGCCTGGTTAAGTATTTGAATTATTTCTTTTATCACAACCAGATACTCGTATATTTATGGGAAATAAAAAAGGACAGCTTCACTTGCTGCCCCTCTCTCATAATTTAGATCTAATTACAACTAGATTATTTTATTATTTCCGTCAAGCCTGATAATCGTTGGGGAATGGTCCACGAGCTCATCCTCAGAATAGTACGCATATGAAAATATTATTATTACGTCGCCTTTTTCGCCCTTTCGAGCAGCAGCTCCGTTCAAACATATAGTACCGGAACCCCTCTCTCCGGGGATCACGTATGTCTCGAACCGTTCACCATTATTCATATTACTAACCCTAATCTGCTCGTATGCCCTTATATCAGTAGCATCAAGTAGGTCTTGATCAATCGTCAGGCTACCCTCATATTGCAAATTCGAATCAGTGACAGTCGCCTGATGGATTTTTGCCCTAAGCATGCTCTTCAACACTTTCTAGTCTCCATTTCTATCCAATAAATCAATTTAACTCTATTCATAACAAAATAACAAATAATGCCTCACAGATTCAAGCGTAATAAAACTGAGATCAAATTGACGATAACTATCTGGACTAAATTATTCGTTCCGCATCAATTTTGATTTCTGATTTTGGTCTTACTCGATTATCTTCGGAACTCTGTAAAAGCTGTCATCTTTTTGGGGAGCGTTTTTCAATGCCTTCGCTTGAGGCAGGGAATCCCTTAAACTATCTTCCCGAAAAACATTTTTTATAGGCAGGACATGAGCTGTCGGTTCCACTTGGGATGTATCCAGCTCATTCAGTTTACCGATATAATCAATTATATTTCCGACCTGACTCGAAAAAAGCTCTTTTTCATTTTCAGTAAGATTGAGCCTCGCAAGAGCGGCCAAACTATCTATTTTCACTATATTTTCTCCAGGTTAGCAAACTTCAGAGAGAGTCTCTTCATACCTACGGAAGGGAAATTAACCATCACCTTCACGTCGTCAGTCTCACCGTAGCTGTCCCTGACTACACCAACTCCCCACTTGGGATGCTTCACACGCGAACCCGCTACAAACGGGGAAGTATTTAGCATATCCACAGGCACCTTTATAGCCTCCGCAATAACCGCAGCATCGCCTCTAGGCCTCTTTTCAATACAGTGGTAGCAAGTCGAAGGTATGTCTGCCAGGAATCGTGAAGGCTGCTGCTCCTGTACGCTCGTATAAAGTCTCCGCTTTTTCGCGCCCGACAATACTAGCATGTCCTGAGCCCTCGTAACACCCACATAAAACAGCCTGCGCTCTTCCTCCAGCTCGTCCGGATCTTTTACCGCATGAAAATGTGGCACAAGCCCGTCTTCAAATCCGGCTATGAATACTACAGGAAATTCCAGGCCTTTCGCGCTGTGAAGTGTCATGAGAGAAACCGTATCTTCCACATTGTCCTCGTCCAACCCGCTGAATAAGGATGCATTATCAAGAAAGCTCCGGAGGTCTTTTCCCTCAGCCGCTATAACAAGCTCCCTAAGGCTCTCTTTCTTTGCCTCTTCAACCCATTCAAGATAACCAGTTTTCTCATAAATCATCTCGATGAGCTCAGGCAGGGCTATTTCTCTATTTTCAATCAACTCCTCAGCCAAACACACAAACTCGGTTATCTTTTCCTTGAGAGAGTTAGTATAACCACTGTTCTTTATAATATGCTTCATTGTCTTATAAAGACTCTCTTCTCTCTTGCGTGCTTCGTTTTCTATCCTGGTGACAGTGGTAGGCCCAATCTGCCTGGGAGGGCAGTTTACGATTCTCTTCAGACTCACTGAATCGTCAGGATTTGCAAGGACCTTCAAAAACGCTACAATGTCCTTTATCTCCCGTCTCTGATAAAAGCTGATCCCACCAAACATACTGAACGGCTGGCCAACTTCCCCCATTGCCTCTTCTATGGCTCTGGACTGCTGATTCACTCTATATAAAATTGCAATGTCTTTGTAGGAATACTGACCCTTCAGATAGAGTTCTTTTATTGCCTGAGCAATATACCGGGCCTCTTCTTTTTCATTGATCGTAGTGCAGTAATATATTTTCTCACCCTTGCCCCTGTCAGTCCAGAGTTTTTTCGGCATTCTTTCCGGACTGTCAGCAATTACACTGCTGGCAATATCAAGTATATTCTGCGTAGACCTGTAATTCTGCTCAAGTCTAACCACCTTTGTTTTCTTATAGTCCTTCTTGAAATTTCTTATATTACCTACTTCAGCACCCCTGAATTTATAGATACTCTGATCATCATCGCCAACAACACAAATGTTCTTGTTTTTGCCTGCAAGAAGTTTTGTAAGCTTGTACTGAGACGCGTTGGTATCCTGAAACTCATCAATCACTATATGGGAAAATTCTTTCTGATATTTTTTCAGCACGTCCGGGTGCTTCTCAAACAATTTGACCGTCAGCATGATCAGGTCATCAAAGTCGAGAGCGTTGTTCTTTTTCAGTTCACTCTGGTAACGCACATAGACACGGGCAAATTTTTCATCAAACCCATAGCTATCTTCATTAGCGAGGAGGTCCTCCGGACCAACAAGAGCTGCTTTTAATGCTGATATCTTTGATGAGATGCCCCTGTAGAGCGCCTCATGAATTTTAAATTCTTTTAGTATGGTGCGGACGAGACTCCCGGAATCACTCACGTCATAAATACAAAAATCCTTGTGAAAGCCCATTTTATCTATTTCTTTTCTAAGAATCCGAGCTGATATTGAATGAAAGGTGCCGACCCATAATCCGTTCGCACTTTTTTTCGTGAGGTCTTCGATCCTTTTCCTCATTTCACTCGCAGCCTTATTCGTAAAAGTCATTGCGAGGATGGATGACGGAGAAACCTTTTCAGCATGAGTCAGATAGGCAAACTTGTGAGTTATTACTTTCGTCTTACCGCTTCCGGCACCCGCAAGAATAAGCAATGGTCCATTAGTATGAAGAACGGCCTCTTTCTGTTGGGAATTAAGACCGCTAATTAGCGACTGTTTAGTCATTTCTCCCCCTTAATTTGGGAAACGTCCTGAGATATACAATACTGCGGGAACACATGATCGTTTCGATCTGTTTATTATAGCAGATAGTATTTGAAATTTGTTATGTGATTATTGCTTCTTATCTATGGATTGTAAAATTTTATAACAACTATTCTACAGTTACGCTCTTGGCAAGGTTCCTCGGTTGATCTACATTGCACTTCCTTAAAACCGAAATGTGGTACGCCAATAGGTGAATAGGAATGGAGAAGATAATCGGCGTAAGATAGTTGTTGGTTTTAGGCATAAATACTACATGTGAGGTGCGAGAAAGTATTTTTTTATTGCCTTCAGTAGCAACTGCGATGACTTTTCCGCCCCGGCTTTTCACTTCTTCCATATTTGAAAGTATTTTCTCGAGCACACTATCGTCAGGAGCAAGTGCGAGCACCGGCATATTATTATCGATTAGGGCGATCGGTCCGTGCTTCAACTCTCCAGCCGGGTATCCTTCAGCATGTATGTATGAAATCTCTTTCAACTTCAGGGCACCTTCAAGAGCAATAGGGTAATTAATTCCACGTCCAAGATAAAGAAAGTCCTGAACACGACAGAATTTTTTTGATATTTTCAAGATGTCCTTATTACACTGCAGTGCCTGTTCGACCTTTTCAGGTAGCTGCAGCAACTCTCTAAAGAGAGCCTTAATCTCTTTGGCCTTCAATTTTCCCCTGGCTTTGGCAACGGCAATTGAGAACAAATAAAGTGCCGTAAGCTGTGTAGTAAATGCTTTTGTAGAAGCAACTCCAATCTCCGGCCCTGAGTGTGTAAAGAATACACTGTCAGCTTCACGTGCGGAAGTGCTTCCAACAACATTACAAATGGTCATGACCTTGGCGCCGAGGCGCTTAGCCTCTTTCTGCGCGGCAAGGGTGTCAGCAGTCTCGCCGGACTGTGTGATCACGATCATTAGGCTTCCTCTAGGGATAATCGGTTTTCTGTACCTGAACTCTGAGGCAATATCTACTTCACAGGGAATCTGAGCCATGTCTTCCAGCATATATTTACCTATGAGCGCTGCATGCCATGATGTCCCGCAAGCTACAAGAAATATCTTCTTCAGGTTTTTTAACTGGCTTTCTTTTAACGAAAACTCTTCAAGGTTTACTGCTGCCGTTTCAAGGGAAAACCTTCCTCTAATAGTGTCAGCAATCGCCCTCGGCTGTTCGTATATTTCTTTCAGCATAAAATGCTTGTACCCGCCCTTTTCAGCCATAGTCGGACTCCAACTGATTTTCTCGGGTTTCTTTTTCACTGGTTTGTTCTTGGCAATATTGTGAATTGAAATACCATCACGTGTAATCGTTGCCATTTCGTCATTTTCAAGGATAATCACGTCGCGGGTGTATTTTAGAAACGCTGGTATATCAGATGCTAAAAAGAATTCTCCGTCTCCAATCCCGAGGACTAGCGGACTGTCCTTTTTCACTGTGAGGATCCGATCAGGCTCTGACTCACTTATAACACCGATGGCATATGCACCATCGACATGCTTTAAAGCTTTCGTCGTTGCTTCTTCAAGAGAAACACCTTTTTTTGAATAACTCAGAATCAGGTGGCAAATAACCTCAGTGTCAGTTTCAGAAGTAAATTTGTGCCCCTTCTTTTTCAATCCTTCTCTTAACTCGAAGTAGTTCTCAATGATGCCGTTGTGTACCACAACAATACCGCCGGCCCTGTGCGGGTGGGCATTTTCCTCTGACGGCTTCCCGTGGGTTGCCCATCGTGTATGCCCCACACCTACAACGCTTTTTAACTTCTCTTTCTTAATGAGGCGTTCCAGTTCCTTAATTTTTCCGGCGCAACGCCTGACGTTCAGTTCACCATCTTTAATAAAGGAGATACCGGCTGAATCATATCCGCGGTACTCAAGCCTCTTAAGTCCATTAATAAGTATCGGTATAGCGTTTTTTGTTCCTATATAACCAATAATCCCGCACATAGTCTATCCTTAATATTTAATGTTACCCCTATGACAATCAGCGGCAACATTTATGTTATTTGCCCTTTTTGTTTTTTACAATCTTACGCTTTTTTTTCGCCCAGCCTTCCAAGTTGTCCTGCCGGGTCCTGCTGATTGCCAGGGCATCTGAAGGCACGTTTTTTGTAATAGTAGAGCCGGCTCCGACATACGCGCCCTTCCCAATTCTTACCGGTGCAACAAGCTGTGAATCACTCCCGATAAATACCCCGGACTCAATCTCAGTTATAAATTTATTCTTACCGTCATAATTGCAAGTAATAGTCCCTGCACCAATATTGACATTACTGCCGATCTTCGCATCTCCTAAATAGGACAGGTGCGAAGCCTTTGCTCCTTCGCCAAGAGTGGACTTCTTTATCTCTACAAAGTTACCTACCTTGGCGTTTCGCCCAATATTGCTCAGAGGCCGTAAATGCGCAAACGGACCGATAGTAGCACCTTGAGCGATTTTACTTTCTTCGATCAAAGTGCTGTCTTTGACAATTACATTGTCGCCGAGAGAACTGTTATTTATCCTTGTCCCAGGATAAATAACACAATTCTTACCAATCGAAGTACTTCCCTCAAGATACGTATTGGGATATATAATCGTGTCCGTTCCAATTCGGACCGATGGATGTATTACAGCAGTATTCGGGTCGATAAAGGTAACCCCGCTATCCAGCCACTTTGAGATAATCCGCTTTCTTAAAATGTCAGAAACCTGATAAAGGTCGTCTCTGCTATTGACCCCTCTAATGTCCTCAGGCGGACAATTATACGCATCAACTTTTTTACCATCCCCCGCTATTAGTTCGACAAGATCTGTTAGATAGTATTCACCGGATGAGCTGTTCCTTTTTATCCCGTCAAGGTGGCTCAGGGCCTCAGTGTCTATCAAATATATGCCGCCGTTCAGTTCAATAAATTTCCTTCTTTCGCTCTCGCTTGCGTGCTTGTCTTCTACTATGCTGACAACCCCGCCCTTTTCGTCACGAAACACCCGCCCATACCCCGAGAGTGATTCATCAATGAACGAGAGAACTGATAAGGTGTTCTTATTGCGTTTATGCCTGGTAAAGAAGCTCTTCAATGTTTTCGTCGTGATAAGCGGACCGTCCCCATTGAGAATCAGGGTTATCCCTTTACTAAGCTCACTTTTTGCTGCCGCAACTGCATCTCCTGTACCGAGAAGCTCTTTTTGAAGAACAAACGACACGCCATCACCGGCAGTTGCTTGCTTCACTTTATCAGCGCCATTTCCGACAACAATGACAATCTTAGACGGCTTCAACGGTTTCACTGCATCAATTACGTGCTGCAACATAGATTTCCCAAGTGCTTCGTGAAGCACCTTAGGGGTATCTGACTTCATGCGCTTACCCAGGCCAGCCGCTAAAATAACAATAGAAAGATTCATTTCAATATGATATATCGTTTGTGGTATTTCTTGCAATTCGACATCTATTTAACCCCAGTCACAATAACTATATTTCGGCAATTCAATAATGACATTAACACTCCATAACTTTCACTCATAACTGCACATACTCCTTAAATAAGGCAGGGTATACTCTGGGATTAAATAAAATATTCGTCATTAAATAACATTCGTGCGTACAGAAACAACCGTCGTCATGAATAGATTTTAGTACTTTTTTTGCCTCGTGGCTATTTAGTATTTTCTTTAAATCATAACCGGAATCTCTCACATTCCCAATTCGCATAGAGAACGACTCACAGGGATATACATCACCGGACTCGGTAAGCACTAGGTTTAGCCTGCCTGCATAGCATGATACCTGCTGTTTATTCTTGACAACAGTCTCATAGATCATTTTCCTCTGCAGGATGTCCTGGGCTGCCTTTAGTCTCGCCCCCTGGAAACGGTACATACTGGATAATTGATTTTTCAGATTCACATCCAGCTTATTCACAGTATCAAGATACTTTTCAATATCTACTTCTTTTAATCCCTTGTCCGCTACGTTGCCCCGGATAAGTGACACGGTGTGTGTCTTAATTTTATCCAGCCCGTTTACAAAACCTATCAGGTCATCCATATTATCCTGATTCGCAGAGCAGAATACTGTGTTTATGCCAAGCTCAAAATTCGGAAATTTCTCAAGCAACTCCCCGAGAGCTTCATATGTATTCATGGTCTTTTGAAAACTGCCCATACCTCTTATTGAATCATGCACCGCCTCAGTCCCTTCAAGGGAAAGCTTCACGACTATCGTACTCTTGCGACAGTATTCGGCAATGGCCTCGATCTTTTCTCTGATAACATCAGTCAATAGCCCGTTTGTGGGGAAGAGCATTATTGAGGGCCGGTTATTCTCATAAAACACTTTGGCAATATCTACAATATCGTCCCTGAGGAATATCTCCCCACCTGAAAATGCCAGCCAGAGCAGGTTTCCCATGGACGATGATATTTTTTGGATTTCACTCAGTGACAACTCGGGCAGAGCTTTTTCTGTTTTTTTCTTCTCAGAAAGGTAAAAACAGAAAGCACACTTCGCATTGCACTTACGAGTCAGGAACATAGTGAGCTGTATTGGATTGCGCTTCCAAACAATGGAATCTATATGGCGAAAAGGAGAGTATGTCATTTTAATATTTTCAGCAATACGCCGATACGGAGCTTGCTAGTGCCACAGACTTTCACTGAAGTGCATAACATACACTCCACATTCACAATAAGCATCAGTCAGTGGCCATATAATTTTTTATTACACCTGATATTGTCCCCAATCCAATAGGAAGAGGGTAGAGAATTGAGTAGTACATATATGCAGTTCCGGCAAACAATATACCTTTTGCCCTGTAAAAGGCCTCAATCTGCTTCCTGCTCACAAGTGTATTAGATAAAACAATTACAGGGATTAAATATAAGAATACCGAATGTTGCAAAACCATATATAACACAACTAATAGCATGTTCAAAAAACATGAAAACACATTAAATTTCAATTCAACGGACGCGCATCCAGAATCAGTGAGTAAGTCTTTATTCTTTTGGGAATACATCACCCAGTACATCGTCTTCTTATATGCGTTACGCAATGACCTTGGAAGTGAAAAATCAAATATATGCCTGACCTGTATGTCTGCGTTCATGCTCAGCTTTACACCCAACCTCTTCAGCCGATGACTGAACTCAATATCCTCAATGATTGGCAGAAAAACTTCCGGAAAACCACCGCTTTTCTTGAATGTTTCGATACTCATAATCATTGCATGTGCAGCAATATAGTCCGGATTTACCAGTTCTTTGGTCTCCGAATAATTTACGAATACAGACTGAAAGACACTGCAAAATTTATTATCATAAGGTATGGCGGTATATGTCCCGCCCATCATTACATCGGGCCCCACAGAAGCAAACGCTCTGTTAACAATCGACAGTGTATCCGGCAGAAGCAAACAGTCTGCATCTGTAAAAAAAATAATTTCACCACTGCTGTTCAATGCACCAGCGTTCCTGGCCTTTGATGTTCCGGATCGGCGATCAAGACATATAAGCTTACAAGGGAATTTCTTTATTATTTCAACGGAATTGTCCACCGAGAAGTCATCTACAACAACGACTTCGAAATTCTTATAATTTGAGGCAAATGCCGCTGCAAGACATTTAGCGATAGTTTTGGCCCCGTTATAGTTCGGTATGACAAGCGAAATACGTTTTTCCATAAAGATTGTGTATTGGTAAATTTCAAGGTTAGATATTATAATAATGATATCTCGAAATTAATTCACGGAAATACTTAATGAAAAAGAAGATTGCAATACTTATCAGAGACAGACAGCACGAGGCTTTAAGAATGGCTGTAGGAGCGACACTCGCTAACGATGAAGTAAACGTATTCATCCTCAACAATATTTTAGAGGCGGACGAGGAAATAGACAACAATATTCAAATGCTTACAGACCTTAAGGCAAAAGTATTCTCCAATACCCCTGAGAATATGGTAGAGCAAAAATCCATTGAAGACATCGCCCGCATGCTGCCGGAATATGATGTGGTAATACCATACTAGCCCCCAGTTTAATTGACAAATCAATTTATATAATTCTAAGATTATTATCAAAATAAATTTATGAATCAGAGGTATAAATGCTCCAGAAAATAGAAGAATTATCCCCAACTAAGAGAAAACTAACGATTAATGTCCCGCAGGATGTAATAAAGTCAGAGACTGAATCCGCATATAATGAAATCCGGGCAACCGCAAAGATCCCTGGCTTCAGACAGGGCAAGGTACCGCAGGCCATTCTCGTCAAGAAATTCGCTAAGAATGTAGAAGCCCAGATTATAGAAAAAATCGTGCCGGAGTACTATGTCCAGGCCATAACTGAAGCCAAGATTGACCCGGTTAGTTATCCAAATATTGAAGAAACGCTCGACATTAAGCCCGACCAGCC
>PJEL010004735.1_pt1 | contig 11120 bp, 16 predicted proteins | sample 1853271 | NCBI WGS metagenome assembly PJEL01 (sample SAMN08108733, study PRJNA415343) | Invertebrate metagenome, whole genome shotgun sequencing project. | host: Globobulimina | place: Sweden: Gullmar Fjord | collected 2015-08 | reverse complement strand
AGTGTTTCCATGTTGTCAATTATTTCATCGGCTTTTTCAACCAATAACTTCCCGTTGGTATTGAAACATCGAATATTACCTTCAAACAGTTTTAACGCTTCTCCCAATCGTGGGTATAGCGTCGGCTCACCGTCCCAATGAAACTGAATCAAAACATTTTTAAGTTCACCTGCGAGTTTTTCAAGCAGTTCAAACGGCATATCCTGGTTGTACGTTTTCTTGTTTTTTCTTCTCCCACACACATAACAGGATTTATTGCACCTGTTTGTTAGTTCGATGTTAACTATTGAGGGAGTAGACCGCATAACCATTCTCTCTTGATGTTGTTATTTGATGTCCTTCGTTTCGTAGGTCGTTGATCCTTGAAGCCAACCTAAAGCAGCCAAACCAGTTCAACGCATCAATCGGAGAGATTTTTCCTCCGCTTTTTAGGACTGACAGTATCACTTCTTTTTGTGTTTTTTTCATTATCATCTCCATAAATCCGATCATAACTCTTGTCGAATTTTCGTTTGTTTGTTACTCGGTTACGTGATCCTTTTGACACTTCGGACACTCCTTTAATTCTTTGCCACGTTTTAAGTTCCACCAATCGCCAAACCACTCCGCTTTCAATGAGTCATTTCCATACGGAGGTGACCACCCCTCATGACATACCGGGCAGACGTGAACAAGTTTGTCTGCACTCTCCGTGTGAATGGTGTCATTCTTAATGCAATCGTATGTGTACTCTGTTCGTTTTAAAATCCAATCAATTATGTGCATCTATCTTCCTCATAGCTAATTCATGTTCACTTATCATTGTTGTCCTACATTCAGGGCAGAACTTGGTTGTTAATGGGTTGGTCTTTTCAACGGTGTATGATTTATCATGATCTGGACATACAAGTTTCACTGTGGACTTAACTACAGATTCACCTGGCTTCGATCTACGCAACCAATTCCTAAAAGCAGCATTATAATTTCTATACACCTTTCCAGTAGCTAACATCCAATCCTTGAAACTCTCAAATTGGAGCTTAACATCAACCAATGGAAATTCAGATTGTAAGACTTCCAAATCTATTTTTGAAATTTGATTTGCCTTTTTATCTTGTTCTTTATCTTGATCCTTATCTTGTTCTTGTTCTTCAAGGGTACTTATACCCTTTGGATACCCTTTAATATCTAATTCTGATAATCTTTTTAAAACAGCCTTATGTGGATTACAAGACTCTGATAATGTACCATATTGAAAGCTAATGAACTTTGTTATCATCCATTTTTCTTCATCCAAAATTGTAATCTTATCACCCAAATCTAATAGAAACTTATCCTTGTCAATCTTAATGCCAAGTTTAAATTCAGCTAATTCAATGTCTACATCCCACACACCAGCAAGGTCACACGTGTTTATTAAGAACACCCAAAAGAGCTTATGTTCTGTGTTCATTGACCTAAACCAGCGTTTCTCCCACAGCCTTGAATCAGTAAATCGTTTAGCCATTCTTTTCTCCGTATCCTAATATCATTGATTCTGCCGACCACCTGAAATAGTTTAGCCCTGTTTTCTCTGTTAGCCATCGGCCTGTAGGTGTATTAATTGGCAATCTCAACATTGGATATTTCCACAAGATCGGTAATTGATAGAATTTTTCAACCGTTAAGTTACTAAAATTATATATCTTTAACAAGTTTTCAACCGCAAGTTTGTCATAAGGCTGTACGTGTGTGTGATCTTCGTAGAAGTTTTTCCACTGGCTATGCCAATCAGGAGTTAAAAAGATCAACTTGCCACCAGGTTTCAATACTCTCCGGCTTTCTCGCATCATATTGTCAGGATTGTGGATGTGTTCAATGACTGATTTGTGGAATACGATGTCAAAGCGATTGTTTCTGTAAGGAAAATGGTTATTAATATCAAATCCTCGTTCCTTTTCTAAATCCTCAACATCAAGAAGCACATCAAATTCGTCCAGTAGTTCTCCCTTTCCACTTCCAAGCTCTAACAGCTCTCCGCCTAAATTGAATCTCCCAATAAGATACATAACCAACTTCGCAGGGTAGTCTGTTTTAGGCTTGTTGTATACTACGTCTAAATACATTCGTCTAATATATCCAATCCAATGTTTAAAGCATTGTCTGAAATTGTGAGGGGTGGGGCGAGTTTGACAGATTCCCGCCCCGTATGAACAACTAACAGACCGTTTTCTTCACATTTCTTTACAACCTTATTAGCCAGGAATGGCGTTCTGAATATCAACGCACCGTATAGACCTTTTCCAAACGCCCATTCAAGACCATGCTTGTTTTTTATATCAAGAAGTCTTTGGTGAAATATAATTCCCTTTCTCGCTGACTCGTTTATCAAATCCAACCGTTCAATCTCGTCAATCGTAGCTAATCCGGCTGCACAGCTAACAGGATTGCCTCCATGTGTGCTTGTCATTTCACCTTGTAAAAGTTCTTCCGATCCCAAAACAGCCGACAAGGGAAAACCCGACCCCATCCCCTTACCGCAACAAATAAGGTCGGGCTGCACGCCATAGTGTTCGTATCCAAATTTCTTACCAGTACGCCCAAATCCTGTTTGAATCTCGTCAAAACATAAGAGAATATCGTTTTCTTTGCAGACGGTTTCAATATCCTGTACAAAATGTTTAAAATAGGGCATAGCCTGCCAACCTTGAAAGCTCTCAAGCATAACTCCACAAGTTTCACTTAAATCTACACCACTTAAACTGTCTCCGGGGCGTTTGTAGTTATAATCAAACGTGTGTGAAAAGGGAATCTGATGGATGTTCCCATCTGGAATATTCCCATTCATTGTTTCCGCACCCATTGTCTTACCGTGAAAGTTGCCTTTAATTGTAATCACGCCTTGCCTTTCACCGCTCCGCATGATTTTCAAAGCTGCTTCCGTTGCTTCAGTTCCGGCAGAAAACAAAAACGCTTTCTCAAAGCCCGAAAACTGAATCAGCCGTTTAAGGTATGCTTTTTTCTGTAGGCTACCATAACCATAGGTATTCAATAAAGGTCGGTTTAAGACCCCTTTTACAGCGTTTATGACCGTTCTGTTACCATGTCCTACGTTAGCAGTAAAGATTGCAGAGGTAAAATCATAGTAATGTTTCCCGCTATCATCTAAAACGCCGTTGTAATTAGCACGACTCCATTCAAGCATTTTGTAACTCCCATTCTAAAAAGTTCCATTGATCCATTGTGTCAACTTCTGTGGCGTAAGGTGTGATGTAGCCGACTGACTTGTCACCGTATAATAATTTTTGATCTATGACAAATGAAGTCCTAAAAATATCCACATATCCGTTTGGGTGGTATGTTTTTCTATATGATTGCCTCGGTCTGTTCGCATCGTCTATCTCATAAAATCCGTCTATCGTAGACAAATAATCATCCATACATAGTTCTTTATGTGCCGATTCTGGAGATTCGTGGACAGACCTTAATGATGAACCATAATAACCGTTTCTTAATCTGCGAATTGCCTCATCAACAACTTTTGCATCCCTCAATGGCGTTGTTGGTCGTAAAAAGACTATGTAAGGCGATTCAACCTCATCAATGAGGTGTTCGATAAGCTCGTAATCTGTGCTTAAATCTCCAGATATACTGTCAGGACGTTGGATAAATTCAGCTCCGTACTCTCTTGCTGTCAGTCCGTAATACGCTGAATCTGAACTAACAACCACCCTATCAATCAACTCACATTCTAAAGCTGTTTCGATACTGTAAGCCAGTAAAGGCTTTCCATTCAAGCGTTTAACATTCTTGTTTGGGATTCCCTTTGATCCCGACCTTGCAGGGATTATAGCAATCATAGTAACTCCACTAGTTCAATTCTGAAACCGTTTGGATCGAGGCAATAGAATACCTTTACATGTTCGCTTGGTTGCGGAGGGCTAATACATCCGATTCCTCTGGCTTGTAGTTTTTTATACATCCTATCTGAATCGGCTATTGTAAAGGCAACATGGCAATAATATTCTTTTGGGTAATCATAGTCTAACAATTCAATCATAAAATGCCCTTTCATTAATTTAACCATGTGGACGTTTTTATCTTTTGTACCAAGTATTGTATTTATATAGGTACTATCGTCGTAATAATCACTGACAACCTCAAAGTCAAAAAGTTCCTCATAAAACTTAACAGACTCATCCATATCTTTTACAACTATTCCAACGTGTCTGAACATAATCCCTCCCTTAAATCCTCATTCTCTTTAATTAAGTTTAACAGGTCATCCAACTCTACCGTGCATAGCCATCTATGATTCATTTTGTAAACCAAGACAGCATCTTTTCCACGTGGACAGTCGCCAGTTGCTTGCTCCCACCACTTGGGAATTGCCAACCTGTTTTGGTTCTTAATCTCAAAATGGTATCTAAATAAGGGAGATAAAGGATTTATGTCTATTATGTCACCCTTAATGGATAAACCGCCCGAATTGGGCGTTCTACGCACGTTAGAATCGAATTTGTTATTGATGATCTTCGCAACTTCCCGTTCACCACGCTTGCCTTTTTGATTTGCGTTAATCAAAACAGCCTAAAGATTATTACAAACGGTGCAATCATAATTCCTATTCCTATCGCCAAGACAAATGTAATTAGCCAAAACGATAGAACCGTAACGATTATGTCTCTGTGTGAATCTTTCAAAACGGAAGCTCATCTTCTGGCAAACGATTTTCCAAGACTTCCAAAAGAGCATCTGTATTGTATGAGAGAATAACAAGATCGTCGCTTGAGAGTTTCTCGCCACCAAGATCATAAAACATCTTACACGCCTCTTTAAAGGCTACTGCACGTGCAATCCTGTCGTTTGTGGATGGTTCTTGTAGTTTAGGTTGTGGTTGACCTGTTGGCATTTCAACTGGCTTTCCAACCATCTCAACTATCCACGCAAACTTACCCGGTTCGTATTCGTCTTTGACAAGTTTAATCTTGTCACCTTTTCGAAAGCCTGCAAGTTTAGCGTGTAGTGTATCAGTGGCAAACAAGGCTGTGTCTTGGCCTTCGTGTTTGAAAGCGTAACGATGATATGTTCCGTATTCGCTTTCACCTTCTTTGCACTCGTCGAATTGAAACTCAAGGAAGTACTCTTTTCCTGTGAATATCTTTAGGTTATTATGTTCCATTTAAACTCCTATCTTGTTATCAAAGAAATTATTAAGTATACCAAGATTACTGCCAATAATATCAAGGCACAAATCCAAATTGGCGATAAAACCCACCACCAGCTCCATGATATATATTCGGTTAATTTAAGGACAATGAATACAATGGTCAACAACCCCACAAATCCAATGCCACTATCCGAACTTGACGAATTACTCATTTCAGACTCCTATGTAGATTATGATGTGAATTAGTAAGTATAAAGCTGTCAAAGTTAATACAATAGCAGTGACTTTATCAAACATTTTTAGTCTCCTTTTTATCTAAAGCACCTTTGAGTTCCATCGTTTGCCTTGCCCGCCTTTTTGCTTCTTCTTCAAAATCAGCGTGTTCTTTACATTTAGAACACAAGTCGGTTTCACGGTACGGTAAAGCTCCGCAGCAGTTACTTAACTTCATGGTCTATCTCCGATTCAATTATTGCCAATTTCCATAACAGTCTCTCCAGTTTTTCTTGGAACGCTTCAGCATCAACGTGTCCCCATGCGGTTGTGTTTTTGTATTCTTTAATTGCCATGTCCATAATTTCAACATCTTCTGTTGTAAAAAACTTTTCTAAAATCATAATCCCAACTCCTTTTTAACTTCTTTTGTAATGTCTTTGTCATCCTCGGATGCACACACCAGGAAAGCCTTACGGCCTTTGTAAGCGTTTAATCCATCAACAATACATTCAATCATCAATTCGTAGGACTTTTTAGCTCCGAAGTATTCCTTGTCCGATTCGTCACCGTAACCGTCCCAACCTATTGTATACCAGTAAGTCATGATTTTATAAACTTTACTCTGATTCCGTGACGTTCGTAATATTTAAAAACATAGTCATTTATGCGTTTAAATTCTGCCTCATCCATTTCTCTTGGTGGATCAATTAACCATCTGTCAATCTTTTTCTTAATTTCCACTCAAAGCCTCCTCGCATATTTTAGATATTTCTTTTAATGACTGTTTTGGATCGTGTTGTTCGCCCTCTGACTGTGTACGAATTAACTCCAACTTGTTTCGGTAGTTCTTCTGTGGAAGGGGTTTGCCAATGACGTTTGACAGGACGATTGGGTTAATTCTATCATATCTCATGGTGAAAATTAAAGACACCAAAATCAAAAGTCAAGCCTTTTCTGAAATAAAAAAAGCCCCTCTCGGAGCTTTCCAATATTTGCCAGTTTTTTAGAATACTGGCATTTATTTGATTTAAATTACTGCAACTGTTCCCTCAAATTTACACTCGTTGAAAATCTGTTAAATGCAACTTCTGTAAAATCTAATGAACCTTGTGACATACGCACCCAATGTTTAGTAGTCTCATCGTCGTAAATGAACTTGAGTCTGTCAATCTCAACCGCTGTTTTCATCGTATCTAAACTCGTCTTCATTGTTGCGGGAATGTTGCCCCAATTCCAGTTCCAAGTTGCTTTTTGTCCGTGTCGTTTATTACTGAACTCGTTTCCACCAAACGACGTTGAAATGTCCGAGCCTGAAATGTCACCTAATTTAGAATTGAGATCGAAGTTTAAAGGGAAGTTGTACTTTGTTCCAATCACAATCTCGCTTAAAAGCTCTGCCATTGAAGCCGTTGCAACCGCAAAGAACCAATAACGAGAAGCTGACGGAGGAGTAAACGAGTATATATTCCATCCTGAAACCAAAGAAGCTGTACCAACGGGGTCTAACGTAATCGCTGCACCCATAGCCGTTGCTGACGAAACCGCAGCGTGCAATTGAATATCTACCGTAGCTCCTGGCGTATCTGTAACATAAACAGCCAACGCACCCCCACTGGCTTTTGTAACGCCTGAACCAAGATCAAACCTAATAGCATCGGCAGCATCAAAATCATTTGTCCCACCAACACCAGTTCCGATTGATTGATCGTTTGCACGTTCTGGATTGTCCGGGCCGGGAGTAGCTGTAAAAGTTGTTCCTGCAAACGTACCCGCCTGAACCGTTGCACCTATTAAACCTATGTCATCGTATAAAAATGATTTAGCCATTATGAAACCTTAATTGCTGTAATTGAACATCCGTTAGGACGTTTAGAAATGCTTTGTACCTTGTAAAAATCGCTTGCCTCTGCTAAAGAGAAGTTGTCAAAATCGCCCTCTGCTGTATTGTTTGTTTTAGCGGTTATCCTTAATTGGTCACTTGACGATAAACCCGAATCCGATATAAACGTAATTGTTTGACCTGTCCCTGCAACAGCATCACCCAACGCTTGAGATGTCGGAGCACCCGTTTCTTCAAGTGAAAACGCCCATCCCGCTGTCCGTTCTGTATGGTCATATTTTAAAACAATTTTCTCACCAGCTAAAATCGGAGTGATGGCTGTAAATGGAAGATAACAATACTCACCTATTGCTGTGGCGGTTAATGTTAAATCACCCGACGAGTTAAACAATCCACCAATATCTTGATTTACCCAATTATTCGATCCCGCAAAATCCCTATCATCTGAATCTGTGATTCTCTCCGTTGGAGATGTATCTCTAAATGTTGTACCATATATTTTTATCGAATCATCCCAATTAGCAAAGTTAATATCATCACCAATTTCTAATTCGTTGTATATAGCACGTTTACAATCGAATTGTATTACATTCTTACGGTCTTTAAATATTGTTTTGTAGGCATCTGCTAATTGAGTTGCCGTTGTTGAGTCTAATGTATCTGCATCTAATTCAAGTTTTAACGCTTGAGCAATTCCATTAACGTTTGCTCCTTGAGAAGTTCCGTCTGTATCGTTCACACTTGAAAGAAATTGATCCTTCCCGTAATCCTGATTGTATTTAACTGTGATGTCGTTCCTTACTCCACCCAATGAAGTTCTTGAAATACCTTTTAAATCTATGTCTTTAAAGTCTATTGTTTTATCTGCTGCCGTATAATCGGCAGGTCTACGGAGTGTTTTGATCTTGAATTTTCCATCGCCACCAATAAACACCCACGAAAGTATTTGAGAACAAATCCTATTTACAAAATCCTTTGAGTTAATAAACTTGTATTGTGAAAATGCAAACTTAATATCTGAAACAGCATCATTAAAAATATCTTTTATATGTCCGGTTGACGTATTTCCTGAAGCATCAAATGTTGCATGATCTATTTCGTCAGATGTTAATCCCTGTATTCTATAATCTTCATCACCATCAGGAAAAGCATCAGAATCAAGAACAAGCGTGTCTGCATTTGTAAACGCAGTTATTACGGCATTTGTACCATCTGTTACATTATAAGCTATCTGCCCCACCAGGTCTGCGCTAAATTGTCCGGCTTCATCATCTACTAATTCGCTTGCTGAATCTACAGTTGCCGTGCCAGTTGTGATTAACCCCAGCTCAGCTCTCAAGGCATCCTCAATCATAAAGACAGGGTTTTGTATTAGGTCAGCCTTATTGTACCCCTGATTTCTTGAGTCTGCATCAACCCAAGCCATGAATTGTCTACCCTTGCCCGACGCAAATACATAATCAATATCGGCAGGAGTTTTAATTGTAACCGTCCTGGACTTGATTATTGTTTCATTAAAACTCTCTGCTTCATTTTCAAATTGAGTTTGTACAGCAAAACCACCTTTGACGTTTACCTCGTAAAGTTCTTGGATATTTTTAGAAAAAACCTGTTCAGATGCAAATGTTACCTCCATTCCGACTTCTTGAATTGTAAGAGTGGCCGTTCCGTTCTTTTGGATATCATCTACTATAGTAAAAAATATTTCACCTTCCAAGTCACATTGATCTGCTTCAACTGCTGTATACGTATTGTTAACACCGTCAAATGGGATAACATATTTAGTGACATTAAAATTACCATCTCCCTCTGGATTCCATCCGTTTTCAAATATATAACTGTTGCCGTCTTGAGGCGTTAATCGCCCAAAGAAATCACCCGCAACGCCACCCGGAGCATCTCCCGTGAACTTCCAGTATACAATTATGCGGATTTGAGTTACCACTCCGAGCTTAGGAATTTTTGGTATTCCGTAAAACTTTTCAGTTACCCAGGGATCAACACCTGTAACCGTAAATGCAGTTTCAGTATCAAAGTCACCATCGGAACCGTCTTCTTCTCCCGACTGTGGGGATAATAAAGTATAATACGACCAATCCACTCCCCTGAATTTAATTATAGGACTCGACGCTATGTCTATATTCGCAGGCAAACAATTCAACATATTGCCATCTTTTTCCATGTAAATATTATCTGCATCAAGCTCATCAACAATGGTGCTATCTATTTGTGCAAATGCAAACTCACCAGCCTGATTCCACCTCGTCGTAATAATAGCTGGCACAGGATTGAAATTGTAGTGTTGGTCAAATGTGTCCGTTGGGATCGTACCTATATTTGTATTGTCATGAAAATCTCCATAGGGAATAGGAAAGGGTGCACCGATATTATTTTGAGGAGCATTGGTAAAAGTTGTAGAATCTATGACATTTATAGGAATTTGCTTGTGATACCTACTCGAAAAGTCTAACAACTTCAAAGAAATAAAACTTTCGGAGTATCCAATATCACCTGAAATTATACCTGATCCAATCATATTTGCAGCCGCGTCTAAAGTATCGCTTGAGTTGGCGTTCTGAAACAGCTCCCATTTACGATTTGCAAAGTTTAATGTAGAGAATAAATCAGAGAATCTGCCACCCTGAATTGTGTTGTCTGAATTAATAAGTTTAACAGACATATTCATTGTGGAAGTCGTGAAATTAAAAAAGTCCAACGAGTGCGTTAGACTTCCCCAAGCTGAAACGATACCGTAATATATATCGCCTCCATCATTACGGTCTTTATCCGATACGCCTATATAAGCTGTTTCATCATTGTAATATAATTTGAGTACAAAGAATCCCTCTGTTGCATGGTTGGATAAAGCCGTTGAAGGTGAGAAAGAAAAGGTCAGCATTATTGCAGGGCTTTCCTTTTTTCAATAAGGGGAATAAAGGTGTTGTCCATAAAATCCTCATTCATCACAACACCGTTAAAATTATAGGTGTCCCCGCCCGGAGACTGACCTTGTGGTGAAGGACTTGGCGGTTGTGCGGTAGTTCTACCTGACGAACCAAGTCCCACAAGGTCGGCTACACCTCCAACAATATCACCTGCACCACCTAATACGAAACTACTAAGTGATGTCACCGCACCGAAAGACCCACCTGTAAATAAATTCAACAATCCAAAAGTCGCTGCTTTAGCCGTCAATTCCGCTGCAATAGCTTGTAAAGAACTAACAATAGCGTCACCCATATCTTGCCCGTGCAATATTGACAGTATCATATTCTCATTCATTCTCTCGAAATTCTGAATAACAAATTTTTGTTTCTCGTCCAAGAAGTCCATTGAAACTGCTGTCTTTTTTATTGCGTCTGGCATTTCTCCAAGCTGTGCAAACGTAACCTCTGAAACCCTGTTTAATTCAGAGTAACTTCCCGTGAGCATCTCTGTTGAGTCAATAGCTTCGAGAGTTTCGGCTGTCTGTTCTGCTTGAATAACTGCAATTTCAGATAGTATTTCAGCTTGTCTCTCTGCCAGTTTTTGAAATGTGGATAGTTCGCCTGCCGATTTACCAAACTTATCAATCAATAATGTTAGGTTTTGCTCAACAGATATAAGGTCAACTGCAAGTTCTTTTAGTCGAGGGTCAAGATCAGATGACTCATCACCACTTACAAGTTCAGTAAGTGCTTTTGTGAGTTTTATTGCTTCCCTTGTTAGGGTTTGAAACGTAGGTGCTAATCCCTCACCAAGCTCCTCCTTTAACTCCTTGAACGCTTCAGAAAGAGTCCTCTCTTGGTTGGCTAATTCATCTTGCGTTCTTGCGAAGTCTCCGATTGCTTTTGATGATTGCCTTGTGGCTTGTTCTAATATGACGAGAGCCTTTGCCTGTTGGGTTGTCATATTATTTGCAGCGGCAACGGCATCAACTTCTCTTATAAATTCTTT
>PJEL010004733.1_pt1 | contig 11124 bp, 8 predicted proteins | sample 1853271 | NCBI WGS metagenome assembly PJEL01 (sample SAMN08108733, study PRJNA415343) | Invertebrate metagenome, whole genome shotgun sequencing project. | host: Globobulimina | place: Sweden: Gullmar Fjord | collected 2015-08 | reverse complement strand
GCAAAAAGTCCCCCTCCCTCGAGGGAGGGGTTAGGGGAGGGGGAAATCTCCAAGCCCTCTTATGAGGGCAGCCTCCGTATCTATGAATGGACAGTCCTAGACTCAACGTAACTTGTCAAAACTTGACTGATGCAGTATTAGTTCCCCTCTGGGGGGTTAGGGGGGCCGCATGTAACCTAACTGAGACCCACCTATGACTTTTTAAGCACTCTGTCCTATGACAGCACTTCTCTGGGGGGCTTTTTCGGCACATTCAGGTTATTGGCTGAGTAGTTACAAATCTTATTAGAATATAGGAGCCGCTGATGGCGCGGGGGGCGCGGGGGGTGTCCCTCCACTTTTTTCCCCGCGCCATACGCCCGGTATGAAACCTGCAGAGGAGGGTTTCATAGGAGCCACCTATGAAGTGGGACTTCACACGCACCCGATGAAACCCGATAGCAGGGGTATAGGGATGCAAGGGGGCAAGGGAGTGGAAAAGAGTCCCCAATCCAAAATCCAAAATCTAAAATCCAAAATGGTTTCATAGGAGAAATTAGCCCTAGGAGGTACAACAATGTATCAACCCAATTTAGAAACAATGTCTCAAACCGAATTAAAATTGCTGCAACTGGCTCGTCTGCGTCAGACCTTACAGCATGTCCATGCTCACAACCCGGCCTACATTGAACACCTGGGCGGCCTGGGGGCGGAAGATGTCGCTAGCTTAGACGATCTGCAAAAATTCCCCTTCACCTCCAAAGCCCTTTTGCGCCAGGGTTATCCTTATGCCTACACTTGTACCACCCCCGAAACATTTATGCGGATGCACATGAGTTCCGGTACCACCGGCACACCCGTTATCTGCCCCCACACCGCAGCCGATATCAAGCAGTGGGGCGAAATTATGGGCCGTTGCCTGACGGCGGCGGGCCTTACCTCCCAAGATGTTATCCAAATCACCCCCTCCTTTGGTCTCTTTAACGGGGGTTTTGGCTTTCATTACGGGGCCTCGGCCATAAAGGCTATGATCATCCCCATTGGAGCCGGACGTAGTAGTTTGCAATTGCGCTTTATGAAAGAATTGGGAACCACAGCCCTGGCGGCCATCGCTTCCTACCCCTTGCGCTTGATGGAAATCGCTCGTCAAAAGGAATTTGATTTTAAGAGCGAGACCGACTTACGGGTCGGCATTTTTGGGGCCGAGGTCTGGAGCGACGGTTTGCGCCAACGTATCGAAACCGAGATGGGTATCACCGCCTTCGACATCATTGGGATGACCGAAACCGGCGGCGTTGGCATGGGTCTCGACTGCCCCGCCCGCACCGGTATCCACGTCTGGGAAGACCACTACCTGGTCGAAATTATCAACCCCGAAACAGGTGAGGTGCTGCCCGAGGGTGAAACCGGCGAGATGGTGGTCACTACCTTGACCCGTGAAGCCTTGCCTTTAATTCGCTTTAGAACTCGTGATTTAACAGCCATCCACAGCCGCGAGGTTTGCTCCTGTGGGCGCACCCATTTGCGGATTGATCGTATTCAGCGCCGCACCGATGATATGCTCAAGGTTAAAGGAGTCAATTTCTACCCCGCCCAGGTCGAAAGCGTTTTGATGCAACATCAAGAAGTCGCCACCGATTACCAGATTCGGTTGAGCAAAGATGCCGCTAAGGACCACCTCAAGCTGACCATAGAAACCACCACTCCCGACAACGAACTGCTGCTCGCCTGCATCCGCGATGAATTGTTTGATTTGATTGGCCTGCACGCCAATCAGATAGAGCTGGTTTCTGTTGGCACCATCGAACGTTTACCTGGCAAAGCCGTGCGGGTGCTTGATGAGCGCTAAATTGCAACCCCTACTCTCAGACATTCGTGTTCTTGATTTAACCCGCATGTTGGCCGGCCCCTACGGTACCCTGCTGCTGGCCGATATGGGAGCCGAGATCATCAAAATAGAAGACCCATCCGGCGACCCGATGCGCCAGATGGGACCGCACTTCAGCCAGGGTGAAAGTGCCTATTTTTTAAGCGCCAATCGCAGCAAAAAAAGCCTCACTCTCAACTTGAAATCGGACCAAGGGCGGCAAACCTTTTTAGATTTAGTGGCCCTATCCGACGTGGTTTTTGAGAATTTCCGGCCCGGAGTGATGGAACGACTGGACTTAGCTTATGAAACCCTTAAGCGTTTTAAACCTGATATCATCCTGTGCAGCATCTCCGGCTACGGCCAAAACGGCCCCCGCCGCGAGCAGCCGGCCTTTGATTTGGTGTTGCAAGCTTTGGGCGGAGGCCTGAGCATCACCGGCGAACCTGGCCGGGTGCCGGTGCGGATGGGCTTGCCCATTGCCGACCTGGCTGGGGGTATGTTTGGAGCAATGGCCGTTTCCGCTGCCCTGCATCGCCGGGCGCAAACGGGTGAAGGAGCGCACCTGGATATTAGTCTGCTCGACGGGCAGGTCTCATTGCTGACCTATATGGCCCAGTATTACTTTATCGGCGGCGAGGTGCCCCGCTCGTGGGGCGCTCAACACGAAAATGTGGTTCCCTACAATGCCTTTGCCACCGCCGACAGCTCGCTGGTGGTGGCCGTCTTTGCTGAAAAATTTTGGCGAGGTCTCTGCCAGGCTTTGGAACTGGACGAGTTGGTTGCTGACCCGCGCTTCGCCACCAACCCAGACCGCCGCCAGAACCGTGAGATACTTAACGCCCTGCTGGCCGAGATATTTCTAACTCGCTCAACAGCCGAATGGATCGCTCGTCTGGAAGAGGCTGGCGTACCTGCCGGCCCCATTCAGCAAGTAGATGAGGTCTTAGAAGACCCCCAAATCTTGGCCCGCAATATGCGCGTCACTAGCAACCATCCAACCATCGGCCCTTTAGAGATGCTTGGCAATCCCATCAAAGTAGCCCATACCGAAGAAACCTTTACCCCACCCCCCCTCCTGAGCCAGCACACCACAGAGATATTATCCGAATTACTGGGCTACTCACCAGAAAAAATTGCAGCCCTACACAAGACAGAGGTGATTTAAGACTTAGCACTTATTTTTGTCAAACAAAAACAAGCACTTATTTTTGTTTGACAAAAATAAGCACTACACTATCAGACAAATTCTGATACGTAGGACATGTCATTCTGAGACGAAGTCGTCGTGTCAAGTTGACACGCGAATCTCTACAGAGTCCCAATAACCAGAATGGTCAAAGGAGCCAAAACCAAGCTACAAAGGCGAGCAAAAAGTCCCCCTCCCTTGAGGGAGGGGTTAGGGGAGGGGGAAAGCCCCAAGCCCTCTTATGAGGGCAGCCCCCGTATCTATGAATGGACAGCCCTGGACTCAATGTAACTTGTCAAATTTTACCTGACCCTATAGTAGCGTATACCCCTTAAATTTGACAAATTGAGGTTTTTGAGATAAGGGTTGCATAATATCTTAACTTAATCGTTCACCCTCCTCGTTCCCAAACTCTGTTTCTACTAGGGGGGGGTGAACGGTTACCGCTATTGAATATAAATTTAAGGAGGCAACAATGCGTATTGGTATCGACGTCGGAGGAACTTTTACCGACGTAGTTCTCATAAATGACCAAAACGGTCAAATTCACTATACAAAAACATTAACCACCCCGGATAACCGGGCTATAGGTGTCATCAACGGCCTGGAGAAGATTTTAGAAATGGCCAGCGTCAATGCCAAAGAGGTTGATTATATTGTGCATGGCACAACCACCGGCACCAACGCCCTGATTGAACGCAAAGGCGCCCGCACTGGCTTGATTACCACCGCCGGCTTTCGCGATGTGCTTGAAATCGCCCGTATCGAGCGTCCGGATGCCGGTCTGTACGACATCTTTGTTGATCTACCTGCTCCGTTGGTACCTCGCTACCTCCGGGTTGAAGTCAACGAGCGGGTCGGTGCTTCTGGTGAGGTGGTGCGTCCGCTGGATGAAGAGAGCGTCAAACAGGCTATCACCTACCTCCAGCAGCAAGAGGTCGAGGCCATCGCCGTTTGCCTCATCTTTAGCTTTCGTAATCCCGACCACGAACGCCGGCTGCGAGAATTGTGTCAAACCCACTTCCCGGAGGTTTCCGTTTCGCTCTCCTCCGAAATTGTGCCGGAGTTCCGGGAATATGAGCGTACCTCTACCGCCGTCATTAATGCCTACCTGCAACCCGTCATCGAAAATTATCTCAATAATCTGGTCACTGAAGTAACCAATCGCTACGGCCAAATTGATTTGCGGATTATGCAAGCCAGCGGCGGCTCGATGACGGTTGAAGATGCCAAGGGGCGGGCGGTCAACATAGTCAATTCCGGGCCAGCAGGTGGTGCGCTGGCCGCTGCTTTTGTGGGTCGCTTGGCCGGCGATGAGCATATTGTCGGCGTTGACATGGGCGGCACCAGTTTTGACATTGGCCTGATTGTGGGTGGTGAACCCCATACCTCCTCAGAAGGGCAATTTGAGGGTTATCCGGTCAAAATCCCTATGATTGATGTTCATGCCATTGGAGCCGGGGGGGGAAGTTTGGCCTGGGTAGACAAAGGCGGGGCGCTTAATGTGGGGCCGGAAAGTGCTGGGGCAGAGCCTGGCCCGGCCTGTTACGGTCAGGGAACCCGCCCCGCCGTTACCGATGCCAATCTGGTTTTGGGCCGGCTTAACCCCGCTTATTTCCTGGGGGGCGAAATGAGCTTAAATGTAGAATCGGCCCACCAAGCTCTGCAAAAACATGTCGCCGAACCGCTGGGGCTTACAGTAGAAGAAGCCGCTGCTGGGATTATTCGAGTAGTTAATGCCAATATGGTCCGGGGCATCGGCACCAACACGGTGGAAAAAGGGCTGGATGTGCGTGACTTCTCACTACTGCCTTATGGCGGGGCGGGGCCGTTACATGCCGTAGATTTGGCCCAAGAATTGGATATGAAGCGGGTCATTGTGCCACCCTATCCGGGCACACTTTCAGCCTTGGGCTTGCTGGTAGCCAATACCCGCTACGACTATGTTGCCACTTTAGCCGCCAACGAAGAAACCGTAGTAGCCGCCGATCTGGAAAGCCGTTTTGCCAAATTGGAGACCCAGGGACAGGCCCAATTACACAGCCAGAACGTACTAACGGAAAATATCCGCCTGGTTCGCTCCGTTGATTTGCGCTACGAAGGGCAATCTTATGAATTAAACACCCCAGTTCCCAACGAGACACTGACGGTTGAGCTTATCCAGCAGATTATTGATACCTTTCACAAACTGCATTATCAGATTTATGCTTATGGCTCGGTTGATGAAAAGGTTGAGTTTATTAATCTACGTCTGACAGCCATTGGTTTGGTGCCTCAGGTTAAATTGGGCAGAGCCAAAACCAGCGCCGAAGATATTTCACCCAAAACCCAACGTCAGGTTTATTTCTTTGGGCACGGCTTTGTAGAAACCCCCATTCTTGACCGCACCAAGCTCTCTCCCGGCACAAACTTCAGCGGTCCATGTTTAGTTGAAGAAATCGCCTCAACCACGGTGGTTCCTCCCGGGGCACAGGTGCAGGTTGATGAATACGGCAGTATGATTATTGAGTGGCAATAAAGGAGAAATTTTTATGACTTATCAAGCTGATCCAATCACCATGCAAGTCATCCGCTATGCAATGGAACAAGTGGCCGATGAAATGGGCCACACCTTAGTTCGCACCGCCCGCTCCACCGTTATCAAAGAAATTGTAGATATTAGCTGCGCCGTTTTTGACCGGCAGGGCAACACCATCGCCCAGGCCCACCACGCCCCGATGTTATTAACCGGCTTTGAAATCCCTATGCGTTCCCTGCGAGCCACCTTCACTGATGACCAGTTGGACGATGGCGATGTCATTGTATTTAATGACCCCTACATCGGTGGACAGCACGTTATGGACCTGATAACCATTTCCCCGGTCAAAATCGAGGGCCAAATAGTGGGTTTTGTGGGCAGTATTGCCCATCATAGTGATATGGGCGGAGCCGCCCCTGGTGGCGTTGCCGGCGGTTTTAACGAGATTTACCTAGAAGGCATCCGCCTGCCGATGGTCAAACTCTACAAAAAGTATCAGGAAGACCCCGAACTATTTGGCATCATCCGTAACAATATCCGGGTGCCGGAAAAGACATTGGGCGATATGCGTGCCCAGGCCTCAGCCGACTTTGTAGGGGTCCGTCGCTTTAAGGAAATTTATGCCCGTTACGGCGGCGAAGTTCTGCAAAGCTCAACGGATATGCTGCTTGACTACTCCGAAAAACGCATCCGGGCCGGGTTAATGGAGTTACCCGATGGTACGCTTAGTGGCGTTGATTACGTGGATGATGATGGGCGCAGCGATGACCCCATCAAACTTCAGGTTAATATCCATAAACAGGGCGACGAAGTAACGGTTGATTTTGAAGGCACGGCCCAACAGGTACAGGGCAATATCAACTGCCCCCTGGCCACGGTTCATGCCGCCGTCTATTATGCCCTTATCGCGGTGGTTGACCCCCACGTACCACCCAATTCCGGCTGTTATCGCCCCTTCACCATTGAAGCCAAAGAGGGTTTGATTGTCAACCCCAAAATGCCGGGCGCGGTCGGAGCCAGAACCAATACCACCCAAAAAATCACTGAGGCCATGATGTTAGCCCTCTCAGAGATTGCCCCACAGCGGGTGATGGCCGGTTGTCACGGTAACATCACCAACTGCGGCTTTAGCGGTTTTTACCCTGATAGCGGCAAACGTTTTGTTTATATCGACATTCAAGGCGGCGGGGCAGGAGCACGCCCCACCAAAGATGGACGTGATGGGCAAGACTCACATCTGGCTCGTTTCCGTAATACCCCCATCGAAGCGGTTGAGATGGAATATCCAGTTCGTATCGAACGTTACGAACTCATTCCCGATTCGGGCGGGGCGGGCAAATATCGGGGGGCGCTAACCGTGCGCCGCGACATTCGGATATTGATCGACAATGTCTCCTTTGCTCGTTACGGCGACCGGCAGAAATTCGCCCCCTTTGGCCTCTTTGGCGGCAAACCGGGCAGCAAAGGCTACTTTGTGCTTAACCCCGATACGGAAGATGCGCAACCCCTCAAATCAAAAGGGATGGATTACCTCAACGCTGGCGATATGGTCAGCCTACGTTTGCCAGGAGCCGGCGGCTACGGCGACCCCGCCGAACGCGACCAAGCCGCCTTACTGGCCGATGTACGCGACGGCAAAGTTAGCCTTGAAAGTGCCCGTGAAAATTACGGCGTTGTCATTGACCCGGAGACTTTAACCGTTGATGAAGCTGCAACAGAAAAGTTAAAATAACTAAATAAATTTTGTAGTGGTCAATATGTCTCTGACCACTACACTTTTTACTGATTTTTTACATTTTATTTTTATCCGTGTCAATCCGTATCATCCGTGCAATCCGTGTTCTATTTTTGCTTGTGGTTTCACTGCTTTAATGATTGACAATTTTGGATTTATAATTAAGCTTAAATCCGGTGAGTTTCTTCAATCGAAAATCGTAAATCTGAAATCTAAAATCGTAAATTGGATTAGGAAGTGAAAGAATTTAATGGAAGATTTGTTAAAACAATGGGACGGAGAAAATCTATTTATCCGTTTTCACCATCCAAGTGGGGCCTGGATTTTTATGGCCATTCATTCAACTAAACTTGGGCCACCCGTATCGGGCGGCACCCGCATGAAGTTTTACCCTGATAGGAAAGCAGCTTTGCAAGATGCCCTCAAACTTTCGGCTGCCATGACCTCCAAACTGGCCCTGTCGGGTATTGCTCACGGCGGGGGCAAGGTCGTCATTGCCCTTCCTCCCAATTTTGACTCCGCAATGCGGCCCGATTTACTACGCAGTTACGGCACCCTCCTCCAACAGATTGGCGGATTGTTCCTAACCGGGCCGGACGTAGGAACCTCACCGGAAGATATGAACATTATCGCCGAAACGGGCGATCCCTACGTCTTTAGCCGCACCCCTGAAGCGGGGGGGGCGGGCGACTCCGGCCCCGGCACGGCCATAGGCGTTTTAGCCGCCATTCGCGTTACTTGCAATCAACTTTTTAGCACCAATTCTGCGGCCAGTAAACGCATTCTGATTCAGGGCACTGGCAATGTTGGTCGCGCCCTAATTGAGATGTTGCAGGCAGATGGAGCCGAGGTTTTGTTTAGCGAGGTGGATAAAGCAGCCATCCAACACTTCCGTGATGAAGTGGGTTTGCAATTTATACCAAGCGCTGAGATTTACAACACCCCCTGCGACATTTTCTCGCCATGTGCCTTAGGAGGCGTTCTCAACGCCCAAACCATTCCCCATCTACAGTGTCGGGCTGTCGTAGGCTCGGCCAATAATCAGCTTGCCCACCCCACCGATGCCGAGCTATTACGCCACCGAGATATCCTTTATGCCCCCGATATCGCCATTAACATTGGAGGTTTGATGAGCATTATTGGCATGGAATCAGAGGGTTGGTCGCAACCTGAAGCCTTTGAGCGGGTCACTATTATAGTTGACCGCACCCTACAACAAGTCTATCAATTAGCCGCCACTGAAGACATCGACACCCACACCGCCGCTCTACATATTGCCCATCAGCGTTTAGCCGCAGCCAAACCAAAAGGCAAAAACACAACCTTATTTATTGAACAGTGGTAAGGAGATAAGTCGGACAATCCCTCCAGCCCGACAATGAGAATAAAAACAACTAACCACTTTTCACTATTCACTGTTCACTATCAACTGCTTTCAAAGGAGCTAACCATAATTATGAAAAATTCAATCATAGACCAACTGGAATTTGAAACCGGACGTTTAATGTTTAAAGATGTGCGTTATATGTTTATTCGACCCGAAGTAATAGCCACCCTCCATAAACGATTGGAAGCGGAATTAGGGCCGGAAAAATGCGCCGAGATTATGATGGAGGCTGGTGACGTAGGTGGCTCTAAATCATCACAGCGCTACAAAGAGGTTTTTGGCTATAGCGAGCAAGAGATTGTCGAATTTATGTGCGGCATGGGCGGCGAAATCGGCTGGGGCATCTTTAGCCTGGCCCATCTGGATGTGGAGAAGGGCGAGATGGCTATCGAGGTTAAAGACTCGCCCTTTGTTGCCGGTTATGGCCCATCTGAGTCAACCGTTTGTCACTTGATTAGAGGGGTGATGGGCGGCATGGGAGCCGGAATTTTTGACGGAGAAGTATCATCAACAGAAACAAGCTGTGTTGCCAAAGGCGATGCCGTCTGTCGTTTTGAGGTGCGGAAACGCTAATGACCACCCTCCTAAAAATGCCCCAACTTGGCGAGAGCGTTGTCGAGGGCACCATCATCCGCTGGCTAAAGCAGCCAGGAGATACTGTTAAGGAATACGAACCGCTAGTTGAAGTTGAAACCGACAAGGTTGTTACTGAGGTCACCGCAACCGGCGCAGGTATCTTGTTGCAAATTCTGGTAACTACCGGTCAAACAGCCAAGGTGGGCACGGTACTGGCCTACCTCGGCCAACCTGGTGAGGTCCCACCGCTCAATGAGGTTACGGCTGCTACAAACGTTGAGCTGGATCAACCCACCCCCCCAGCTAGCAAACGGCGACGCTTCACCCCGGTAGTTAAACGTCTGCTTGAAGCGCATAATATCTTGTTAGAAGAATTACAATCGCTTGCCGGAACGGGGCGGGGCGGACGGATATCTAAGCGGGATGTATTACGTTATATCGAAACCCGGTCTCATCCCCCTTCACCGCAACCTACCCCGGCCCCTATATCTCAGCCAGTTTACCCTTCACCGCCCCCGCCGCTTGGAGATGGAGCAGGACAAAGCATCGAATTAACGCCCATGCGCTCCGCCATCGCCGAGCACATGCTCCGCAGCGTCCAAACCTCACCCCACGTCACCTCAGTTTTTGAGGTGGATATGAGCCGGGTGGTGGCCTATCGCCAGGCTCACCGTGAAGAATTTGCCCGGCGGGGTACCAACCTGGCTTACACCGCTTTTTTTGTCCAGGCCGCGGTCAAGGCACTTAAAGCTTACCCCATGGCCAATACATCTCTAATTGATGGCAAACTTGTTATGCACCCTCATATCAACATCAGCATAGCAGTTGCCATACAAGGCGGACTGCTGGTGCCGGTCATCAAACGCGCCGAGGAGTTGAGTTTGGAGGGGCTGGCCGCAGCGGTAAATGATGTAGCAACGCGCGCCCGCTCAAAGAAACTAACCCCCGACGACGTACAGGGCGGAACATTTACCGTAACCAACCCGGGCATGCAAGGTGCCCTGTTTGGCACAGCCATTATCAATCAACCTCAAGCCGCCATTTTGGGCATAGGTGCAATCAAAAAACGCCCCGTAGTGCTAGAGAGTATCGAGGGTGATGCCATCGCCATTCGGCCAATGGTCTATCTGAGCTTAACCTACGACCATCGCATCATGGATGGTTTTGGCACAAACTATGTATTAGCCGCTATCCGCGATTTTTTGGAGGGGTATCAATGACAGACATTGTTGAATATTTTAACAATTCGCTTACTAAAAGTATGGCTACAGCAGATGAAAAGGGAAATCCAAATATTTGCCTCTGTGGTTCCGCCATAATGATAAACAAAGAAACAATTCATGCCGTATACGGATATTTTGATACCAGCTACAATAACCTTCAAAACAATCCAAACTGTGTATTTTTAACCTCTCAGGCTCTTTCAAAAGAATTTTGGCAACACTTTGAACAAACAGGAGAAAAATTATATTCTCCGGGATATCGGGTTTTCTGTACCCTTATTGAAGAAGTTTCTGATCCGGACAGCTTTCAAGAAATCAGAAATCGGATCCAACAGAGCGCTGGCAACAGGGTAGCCGATAACTTAAAGAAACTACTCATTTTTAAAGTTGAAGAAGTTAAAGAAATAAGATTTTAGCGTAACTACTCAGCCCGCCTCCCCACCCCCCAGGTTTTTTTCGGCACATTCAGGTTATTGGCTGAGTAGTACCCCATCAGGTAAAACTTGACAAGTAAACCATGTCATTGCGAGCGAAGCGAAGCAATCCCCAGTTGTCCCCCTAAAAATGGGGTAGCTGGCCTAAATGTGCCTTTAGTGAGCTGAGGTAGAGGTTAACGTATTTACCATAGTGGGGATTTCTCGCTCGTTCCT
>PJEL010004732.1_pt1 | contig 11124 bp, 7 predicted proteins | sample 1853271 | NCBI WGS metagenome assembly PJEL01 (sample SAMN08108733, study PRJNA415343) | Invertebrate metagenome, whole genome shotgun sequencing project. | host: Globobulimina | place: Sweden: Gullmar Fjord | collected 2015-08 | reverse complement strand
TCTTCATAGATAGCGTAAAGCTTGTCTGTCATATGGCCATCTTCTGTTGCCATATTTTCCCACGTCGCGCTTCGCATAAAGCGGTTCTTCAATGTCATGGTGCCGATGCGGGTTTCTGTAAACAAAGTGCTCAAGTCTTATCCTCATTAAATCTTTATTATGTTTGCCCATTTTAAAAGACAAAAGAGAACCACTTCTTTTTTACAAAGTGACTCTCTTTTGTCCATTACTGAACGGGCGTTGATTTATGCGGATAGTACAGAGAATAAGACGAGGAAAACTTAATCTAGATTAAGGTAGGGTCACACTAGTATAAGAAAAAGCCGTTCATTATCTGTGAACGGCTTTATGAATCATCTAACTGCTTTATCAGCCAGCGAACAAGGAGGTGTTCTAACCGTATGTCACCGTCGGATCCACACACTGGTAAACTTGACCGATGCTCGCGCTGTTGGCTAACAAGGTTTCGATAAGGCGCGCCACTTCTTGTCGGTATATCACGCCATGCACTTCGACTTGTTGTGATAACTCTCCGTTACCTGTGGTTTTACCATCCAACAAGCCACCCGGTCGCAAGATTGTGTAATCTAAAGCACTGGACGTTAGCCAAGCTTCGGCCAGTGTTTTTTCACGAACCGCGGCACCAAACCCTCTCTTCGAGCGTTCAGATAGGTACTGCCACGAATCACCGCAACCTAATGATGTCACCAACAAAAATCGAGCAATGTCGTTTTGCTCCAACGCATTAATAAGATAACGATGACCAATGTAGTCAACCGGAACCTCAGCGTTAAAGCTACCCATGCTGGAGACCACGAGTGCAGATTTCGGCAACTCAGCAACAGTGCGCTCTACTTGTTCTTGGATTGTTGCATCACAACGCAGTGTTTTAATACCCAGCTCTTGCAAGCGAGCATTTTTGTCTGGATTTCTCGCGACTGCCACGACGTCATGACCTTGTAGATGGAAGTGCTCAACGATTGCCGCTCCTAAACCACTTCCCGCTCCCCATACAACAACTGTACTCATAAACACCTCAAAATAATCATGTACTTGCTGATTCTAGCCGGACAATCTAATCGGTTCTTTCATCAAGATCAACAAATGAGAATAAGTCTCACTATTAAAGTCAATATTTATAACAACCCATCAAGGACTTAGTATCGGTGGTGATGAAAAAGAACGAGTTGCGCCTTCAGTAACAACTAAATCTTCGCTCTATCTATGCTGATATGAAAACAGACCGCCAATCATCGGCGGTCTGTTTTGTTTTCGATACAAGCTGTTTGAGATGCTATTCGCTACAGAAACGATTTATTGAAGCAAGCTTAACGAGCAACAGTTACAAAGCGTTGATCAGTAGAAGACCGACACCAATACGTTCACTGCTGTAGCTGCAATCAAGCTATCTCGATAGCCTTAGTCTTCTTTTTTATTTAAGTAAGCGACCTCGAAAGCGAAGTCGACAGCTTGCTGAGTAATTTGGTCAATATTCTTATCCAACATGGCTACGGTAATCTCAGATTTTTCATTCTCTAGAACACCGTTGTCATTCACGACAAAGATGCGGCGGCCAATCAGCTCAGCAGACTCGTGATCTTTCAGATCAACACTCGCTAGCATGCGAATCGAGCGATCTCGTGTACCCGCTGCGTATTTAACAGCACCAATCACAGTGCCCACTGGAATAAACTCGGTCACTCGCATGTCTTCTGGAATGTCATCAATGCCATACAGCATCACGCTAATATCGAGCACCTTATTGTCCAAAATTACGTTCGAGTAACCTTGTAATTTATGTGCCAGCTTTTCATCCATTTTTTTGACAAGTTCAGCTTTGAATTGCGTTTGTACCTCTTTCGATACTCGGTTATCTATACCCGCTTTTTTGATGCCTACCGTTTCAAATTTAAACTGGTTGAAATAATGCGTGCCGCTGTCTTTCGCAATCCATGACATCCCCGCCATATCGTCATCAAACTGGCTATCAACGAAGTAATGCTCTGAGTCTACGCTTTGAATTTCTTGCTTATTTGGCATCGTGCTTGAACAGCCAACAGTGAACAAAGCGAGTAGTGGGAATAAGTAATGTAGTTTCATGTGAACCTCTAATTTTCTGAATTTTGAGTGCACGAATCCCTAAGCGATAAGGCTCATAAATTAAATTCGTGCAGATTAAATGTGTATTAGTTAAATTTCGTTCAGCAGTGAAGCGCGATTATAGCGCTATTCACTGTTGAGTCGTTGTTTGCTTACGTTTAACGGTTGCTTATGTTTAACCGTTCCTATGCCTTACGGCTGCTTATATCTAAACGGTGATTTTCACAACACGGTTTAGACATAAGCGTTAACTATTGAATTAGGCTTCTTGTCCGCGGTGATCCGCAGCCAAGTAGGTGTAGATGGTTGGTACAACGAACAAGGTGAACAATGTACCCACCGACATGCCGACCGTAATCACCAAGCCAATCGAGAATCGACTTTGTGCGCCTGCGCCCGATGCCACTAGCAGTGGAACAACACCAACCACCATCGCTGCCGTTGTCATCAACACTGGTCGCATTCGAACCGTTGCCGAACGGATAGCAGCTTCGCGACGACTGCATTTCAGCTCCTGCTGCATCTGGTTCGCGAACTCCACTATCAAGATACCGTGCTTACTGATCAATCCGATTAAGGTAACCAAGCCCACCTCGGTGTATATGTTGAGCGTATCAATGCCTAAGTAGAGCGGCATCAAAGCACCAAAAATCGATAATGGAACACTGGTTAATACCACCAATGGGTCACGCAAGCTTTCGAACTGCGCAGCCAGTACCAAGTAGATAATCACCAAAGCTAAGAAGAACGTTGTTACCAACGAAGAACCTTCTTGCAAGAACTGACGAAGCTGACCTGATGTATCTGTGCTGTACGACGTAGGCAGAATCTTCGCGGCTCCCTCTTCCATTACTTTGTACGCTTCACCAATACTGACACCCGGCATCATTTTCGCTTCAATCATTGCACTGTTTAGCTGCTGGAATTGATCCACTTTTGATGGCTGAACAGATTCGCTAATTTCAATTAACGAAGCCAGCGGTACCATCTCACCGGTATTCGATCGTACGTGGTAGTTCTTCAAATCATCCCAAGAGTTACGATTCTCGTTCGGAACTTGAGTGATCACCTGATAGCTACGCTGATCCATCGAGAAGTAGTTGACGAACCCTTCACTGATGAAGCGAGACAATACCGTACCGATATCTTGTGCACTCACGTTCATTTGCGCTGCTTTGTCGCGGTCTATCTCTATTTCTACCTGCGGTTTGTTGAAGTTAAGGTCATTTTGAACATAGATAAACTTACCGCTCTTCTGTGCGTACTCTTTCAATTTCTCTGCGTACTGGTAAAGATCTTGATACGAACCCGTTGGTGTCTTCAGTACCATTTGGAATGGCAAGCCCTGTGGTGTTCCTGGTAGATCCGGTGGAGAGAAGGTATACACCTGCAAACCCGGTAATACAGAACTCTGTTTCTCGAAGCGTTGCATCACCTCTTTCGCCGTTGCTTCGCGTGAATCCCAGTCTTTCAATACACCTAAGCCAAAGAAAGCGTTGTTGTGCATATAGCCGTTATCCAGCATGGTCATTTGTACTTCATCATTATCTGAAATCGCTTCAGTCAATGCTGGAGTAAAGTGACGTATATAGTCCGTGTTCGCTTGTGCTGGCCCTTGCCCCATGACAATCATTACGCCCTGATCTTCTTCCGGAGCAAGCTCTGATGCGGTATTCATAAACATGAACACTAGGCTTATCAATAACGTGCCAACAACTGGCCAAATGTACACTCGGTTATTCAGTACATGCTCTAGAACCTTACGGTATTGCTCGGTTACACCTGCAATAACTGCATCGATTTTCTTAACCAGTTTTCCATCTAAAACAGACTTGTTTAGGATTTTTGAACACATCATTGGTGTCAGTGTTAAAGCAATAAATCCAGAGATCAGAACCGATCCTGCCAAGGTAAACGCAAACTCTGTAAACAGCTTACCGGTTAAGCCACCCATGAAACCGATTGGTGCGTATACCGCTGCCAATGTAATGGTCATCGCAATAATCGACCCCGCGATCTCACGTGCGCTGTCCATGGCTGCTTTAACTGGGCTCGTGCCATCCTCTAGGTGACGGAATGTGTTCTCCACCACTACAATTGCATCATCAACCACCAAAGAAATTGCTAATACCATCGCCAATAGCGTCAGCAAGTTGATGCTGAAACCCATGCTTAACATGAAGAACATTGACCCAATCAGTGACAGTGGAATCGTTACGAGTGGAATTAACATTGCTCGCATCGAACCTAGGAACGCAAAGATAACAATCACAACAATCAGAGCCGCTTCCATCAGCGTTTTTGCTACTTCATCAATCGATGTCTCGATGAACTTGGTCGAGTCATAAATAACATTGGCTTTGATACCGTCAGGTAAACTTGCTTTTATCTGTGGCAGTAATTCATAGATCCCCTGCACTACCGTTAATGGGTTAGACGTCGCCGTGTTACTGATCGCGGTTGCAACCGTTGTGACACCGTTAAACAAAACATCTGAATCATAATTTGTCGCCCCTAACTCGACGGTCGCCACGTCTTTTAAATGCACCAATTGGCCATCGTGTGTCTTCAACGACATGTTTTTAAAGTCAGCAACGGAGCTAGAGTCTGTGTGCGCGTTAATATCAACTTCGATATAAGGGCTCTGCAATTTACCCGCCGCACTCACAATGTTGTTTGAGCGCAGAGCGTTTTGTACGTCAGTCGCTGTTAAACCATACGAAGCAAGCTTTTGAGGTTTCAGCCAAATACGCATCGCAAAGTCTTCTTGACCTAAAATATCGACCTTCGACACCCCTTCTACCGTTGAAAAGGTCGGTTTCACAACTCGGCTTACGTAATCTGATACCTGTTCAGTTTTCAACGTGTCACTCGAGAATGAGACATATAAGATCGGTGATTGCGATGTCGACTTAAGGATACTCGGGTCTAGAACGCCAGAAGGAAGCTTGTACTTCACTTGCTGTACCAGAGACAGAATTTCAGTCAACGCACCGTCCGACGGATAACCCAGCTTCAAATACACGGTAATCACGGACTTACCCAAGGCACTATCCGATGTCATGTAATCAATGCCTGCTGTTTGAGCGATCTCGGCCTGAAGCGGCTGCGTTACATAACCTTGTACACTGGATGCACTAGCACCTGGGTAACTTGTTGTGATCGTAATAACGCCGGTTTCAATTTCTGGGTATTGGCGAACTTGTAGAGAGGTAAAGGCTTTTAAACCCAAGACCAACAACACAAGGCTCAATACCGTCGCCAAAACGGGGCGTTTGATAAATACATCAGTAAATGTCATGGGAGTATCCTAGTTACTTTTCTTGGTATCGGTAACGAGTGGTCGTTGATTATTAACCAGCACCAAACCGCCATTTTTAAGTTGGTGCTGATTCGACGTCACCACTACATCCCCTTCTGTTAATCCAGAAAGGATCCCTACATACCCGTCTTGTTTTGGGCCAACCTCAACGGTGCGTTGCACCACCTTAAACTCATAAAAAGGTGTATCACTTGAGTGCTGACTTACAGCCTTAGTTGCTAGATCCAAAACGAATACAGTATCGCCAGACAATGTGTAGCTGATCGCCACTGAAGGCACACTGATCACGGTGTTTGATTCTGATGTCGTTAATGTCGCATCAACGTACATGCCCGATTCCAACGGCACTGGTTCTGTGGTCACCGCGCGCAGTTCAATGTTATGTGTACTCGCGTCTGAACTCGGTTCAATCGCTGAAATCGTTGCATGAAACTCTTCATCGTTAGCGGCATCAGATTCAAACTGTAACGTCTGCCCTACTTGAACGTCGTGAAGGTAAAGCTCCGAAATAGAGAAATCGACAAACTGTTTAGAGCTATCTTCTAGGTCTACAATCTCGGTGCTTGAATTAATAAAATCACCCACATCAATTTTTCTAATTCCCACATTGCCAGAAAATGGTGCTTTCACTTTCATGTATTCAATCTGAGTAGCAATGTAGTCAAGCTTTGCAGATTCCGAATTAAATTGAGCAGTAAGCTTATCAACCGAATTTTGAGATACGCTGTTATTTCTTAATAGCTTTTTATTTCTCACTAATTCAACTCTTGCTAATTCCAATTTCGACAACTGGCTTTTATAATTAGATTTCAATAGAGCATCATCAAGCTGTATCAACACATCACCTTTATTTACATACTGACCCGAATTAAAAAGCACTTCTTTTACTTGCCCTGACATTTGACTCGAAACATTGACTGATTGGTTGGCATGGATATTACCAATCACCTGTAAACTTTCATTCCATACTTCTTTATTTACTTTCTGTGTTGTTACTGAAGTCGCTGGTAATTTAAAACTTGCTAGTTTTTCTTTGATAACTTCGCCTTTCACATAATGAAAGCCAAAGACAAAAGATAACAATATAAATAGAGCTGACCCGACGATAACGCCTTTATATTTACTCATGTGTTCACCTCGTGTTTAAAGTCCGGCCATTCTAACGTTCACCACCTCCAATAAATAAAACTCCCATAACATCGTATTCAGCCTATATAAAATAAAAATAAAACCAATAAATACAACAGCTTAATGCAAAATAATCAAGTAAAAATCATTTCCATTCTTTATGTCGATTTTATTACCACGTGATTTATCTTAGCCACAAACAGATATAATTCTCCTCGTTCCTTAAACAACTAACCGAGATAAATATGTCTAATCAAGCACACCATACAAAAGTAGCGATTAAAGAAAAAATGAAACGCGTATATGGAGAAGATGTCGACCATAAACATAATAAAGACCATTTAGAATATAGAGAGCATCAACCATCTCATTCTGGTCACCCTCATGGCGGAGAACCTGAAGGTCACAAACATTTAGTTAATCATCATCCAGATGGTCACCACAATAAGCACCATAAAGATAAAACGCACGCACATAAGAAATCATCACGCTTACACCATAAAAAGCAAAGTTCTTAATCACTATGATTGTCTAAGTGGCGTTAATAATGAAACGCCACTTTAAATAAAACATATCTAAAAATTGGAACGTCGAGTTATTAACATGATGTTCCATCAAGGATTTACTATGTCATTTATAATTGAACAATTAAGAGACTATCCATTCATAGCTCTTTTTCTCTCATTAGGTCTTGGTTACCTAATTGGCAAAATCAAAATAGGTAAATTTGAACTTGGCGGTATTGCTGGTTCACTTCTGGTAGCCGTTGCACTTGGACAAATTGGTGGAATCGCAATTTCTAATGAAGTGAAAAGTATCTTCTTTGCTTTATTTATTTTTATGGTGGGTTACAACGGCGGTCCGCAGTTTTTCTCATCATTCCGCCTTTCATCGTTAACCCGTTTATTCGCATCCTTTGTGATGACGTTTATCGGATTAATCACGGTCGTTGTTCTCGCTAAATGGGCAGGGCTAGACAAAGGCTTAGCAGCTGGTTTGGCGGCTGGTGGCTTAACACAATCGGCGATCATTGGTACTGCGGGTAACGCAATTGACCAACTAAACCTGGCTCCAGATGTAACCTCAACGCTTAAAACAAACGTGGCTGTTGGTTACTCAATCACTTACATCTTCGGCTCACTAGGCCCAATTTTGATGATGTCTCTTATCCCTATGGTTATGGGCTGGAACATCACCAAAGAAGCGAAAAAACTCGCTGAGCAGATGGGCTCTGGCAGCAAGCAATTAAACGAAGGTGAGTTTATTGCTTTAAACCGAGTATCTTCACGCGCTTACCAAGTAACTGCGAACTCAATGTTTATTGGCAAAAGTGTGGTTGAACTAGAAGAAGCCTTCAATGCTGATCTCACCATCGAAGCGATCTATCGCATCAACGAAAATACCGATTCCACTTTAGATATTGCAAGCAACCCTATCTTAGCGGCAGGCGACAAAGTTTATCTAACGGGGTTAACTCAAGCCTTTCCCAAAGTGACGTCACTTGGTGTTGAACTGGGGGAATTCAGCGAAGAAAACAACGTAGTTCATACACAACAAAAAGTCGTACTCACCAATAAGAAATTGGCCGGTATTACTCTGCGTAGGCTTCACGACGAAACCAATGCACGTATTCGCCGCGGCGTTTATATCGCTCAACTGTCACGTATGGGACACGACATCTCAACACTGCCTGAAACAGAGTTGCACTTAGGTGACGAGATTACCCTTGTCGGTCAAAAAGAAGACCTGGCTAAAGTAGTGAAAAAAATCGGTTACAACAGCCCGCTCGGGAGTGTAACTGACTTCGTAACCATGTCGTTCGGTATGGTACTGGGTTACCTCATCGGCGAAATCGGCTTCACCATTGGTGGCTCTCATATCGCTCTGGGTTCAGGTTTAGGTTGTCTGGTTTCCGGTCTGCTTGTGGGTTATCTAAGAATGCGCACTCCACGCTTAGGCAGTATTAACCACGGCGCTGCTAATTTCATGCAGACATTTGGCCTAGCGGTATTTGTTGCGGTGGTTGGTATCAATGCAGGTGCTCCTGCGCTAACAGCCATCAAACAAAATGGCGTAACGCTGCTGTTACTTGGCGTGTTAGTGACCCTGATTCCTCAGATCCTAACGTTCCTATTCAACTACTACGTGTTGAAAATCAAAAACCCAGTTGAAGCCCTAGCGGTTGTAGCCGGTAGCCGCAGTGCAAACCCTGCATTCGCATCGCTACTAGAAAAAACACAAAACAGCACACCAGTGCCAAGTTTCACGATGACTTATGCGGTTGCCAATATCTTCCTCACCTTATGGGGTCCGATCATTATCAACCTAATTACCAAAATATCGTAATCAAAACCTGAACGCTGAATCAGACAATTGAACATTCAGATTATTAATCAATAACTTAATACAGTCGCTAGCCTATCAGGCTAACGACTCAGAGAAGTTACCTAACTTATATATTCAAAATAATTGGATATTAACAAATTTAATTTTTAAATTAACGAGAAGAGAAATTACTATGAAACGCACAGATGAAAAACGCCTAGAAACACTAAGCCCATTTGAAATCAAAAACACACTGATCGACATTGCGCAAAACACACATGAAAAATCGATGATCAATGCTGGTCGTGGTAACCCAAACTGGGTCGCAACTGCACCACGTGAAGCCTTCTTCCAATTAGGTATGTTTGCACTTGAAGAGTCAAAATCGAACTTCTCCGGGTATGAAGGCTTTGGTGGTATGGGAATTCAACAAGATATTAGCCTACGCTTTCTTCAGTTTTGTGAAAAACATGAAGACCAAGAAGGTGTTCAGTTCTTGATCGAAGCTTTCCAATTCATCACCGAGCAGTACCAAGTAGACGGTGATGCACTTATTGATGAATGGGTTGAAGGTATTCTAGGTAACAATTACCCAGTACCTGATCGTATGCTCAAGTATTCAGAACTTATTGCTCGTAAATACATCGAGCAAGAAATGGCAGGCTCTCAACCGCTACCCGCTGGCAAATTTGACTTGTTTGCAGTTGAAGGTGGTACCGCAGCAATGGTCTACATCTTCAATACATTGAAGAGCAACCGCTTATTAAATAAAGGCGACACGATTGCGATTGGCGCACCAATTTTCACGCCTTACATCGAGATGCCAGAACTTGAAGATTATTCACTAAACAAAGTGGAAATCATGGCAACAGAAGAATCAGCGTGGCAGATCCCTGATTCTGAATTAGAGAAATTAAACGATCCAAGCGTGAAAGCGTTCTTCTTGGTGAACCCTAGTAACCCAGCATCGGTAAGACTAAGTGACGAGACACTCTTCAAGATCGCAGAAATTGCTAACCGTCGTCCTGAGCTCATCTTACTGACTGATGATGTTTATGGCACCTTTGCAGATAACTTCACTTCATTAGCGATGCTTGCTCCGAAGAACACAATTCTTGTGTACTCGTACTCTAAGTATTTTGGTGCAACAGGTTGGCGTTTAGGCGTAATTGGCGTTCACGAAGACAATAACTTCGACCGTATGATTGCAGACCTCCCGGAGCAAACCAGAGACACATTAACAGCACGATACCAAGGCATTTCCCTTGAACCGAGTAAGATTAAATTTATTGACCGTTTGGTGGCAGACAGCCGTGCTGTTGCACTGAACCATACTGCTGGCCTTTCAACACCTCAGCAAATCCAAATGGCGATGTTCTCGTTGTTGTCATTGATGCAAGGTGGTGAAGAATACAAGCGCTTGGCTAAGCAGATTGTACGTCGTCGATACAATACTTTGATGCAGAAAAACCTAGCAACGCCAACCATTGCTGAAGGCGATAAAACAGGTGCGTTTTATTATGTAGAGATTGACCTGAAAGAAATCGCTCAAACAATTCACAGCGAGGGCTTCTTCTCTTGGTTAGAAGAAACCTACGAACCGCTAGACTTCTTGGTTCGTCTTGCAGAAGAGCATGGTGTGATTGTAATGCCAGGGGCGGGCTTTGATGCACCAACTTGGTCGCTACGAGTCTCTCTTGCGAACCTCGAAGAAGCGCAATACTCAAACATCACAGATGCGATGAATACGGTAATGCAAAGCTACGTTGCTCGTTACGAAGCACTGTGTTCTCAAGCAGCTAAGTAATAAAAGAGCAGTCGCTGAAAAGCAACTAACACAAAAATTAATAAAGGCCTCATGTTCAAATATTACGAACATGGGGCCTTAAATTTAGCTAGTTAAATTCGTAGGTATACGATGCACCGACACTGTTATTTTCACCGAAATCGTCCTCAGCAAAAATAGTGAAGAAGTTGAATGATTGAGCATCACTCAATTTGTAGCTTGCGCCGACGCCAGCCCAATAGCCGGAGTAATCGTCAGAACCCATTGAACCACCACCGAAGCCCATGATAGACCACTCATCCGTGATAGTTTTCAAGCCAAACGCACCAATATAACCACCATGTGTTGAACTCGGCATCAACACATAATCAGAACCTACATTCTCATCATCGAATACCGCCACTTCACCATCGTTATAGCTGTAGCCAGCCATAGGGAAGATTTGCCAACCGAACGGCTCAAT
>PJEL010004731.1_pt1 | contig 11124 bp, 9 predicted proteins | sample 1853271 | NCBI WGS metagenome assembly PJEL01 (sample SAMN08108733, study PRJNA415343) | Invertebrate metagenome, whole genome shotgun sequencing project. | host: Globobulimina | place: Sweden: Gullmar Fjord | collected 2015-08 | reverse complement strand
TTTTAGCAAAACTATATATTTTATCCTTTTTTTTTTTTTTACCTAAATCTTTTTTTTTTTTTTTTCTATAAATCGATATAATTTGAAAGTATTACCATCCAATATTGGCTCGCTTACTACATCTATATTCCTCAAGAAATCTGGCAATGTACTTTCACTCCAAGTTAACTCTAACTCTTTTATATTATCACTTTTATCTCTAGCAAATTTTAAAGGATTGTTTGTTAACATAAAAGCTTTTTTAAATTTATTTAGTTTTTCTCTAGTATTATTAACATCATCAACAGAAGGTTCTATTGGAATTGTTATTATTTGGTAATCAACATTTTCTCCTCTTTTATATTCATCATCTTGACTATGTTCATCCCAATAAAGCTTTTTATCATCCTTTGTTACAATAAAATCTATATTATTTTCACCAACTAAGTTATATGGTAATTTAAAAACTAAACAAGATATCTCCTCTTGAAGTTTTTCATATACACGATAATCAATGTCATTGACACGCATGCATCCAGAATATATTGCACCTAGTTTCTCCTTATATTTTAAATCCTTTATTTTTCTTTCACGTGATATTAAATAGTTATTTTGACTTGGTGAGTTAGCCATACTTTTTAAAATAGATAGATATGCATCTCTGTCAAACTCACCCGTCTTTGGATTTATTAGTTTATTATCTTTAAGAATATATTCAGGCATTGCATTACCTGCAATAATTTCTGCCATCTCTTCTTCTGTTACATTTATACCCAGTTTTTTATATAGTGAATCAAGTGCATAACGAGACTTCAAGTTATTTAAAACTATATGATGAGCTCTATTCTCCAAATAAGAGTCTTCTGCGTTATACTGTGCTCTTAGTTGTTCTAGTACTTGTAGATATTCTTTTTTATAATCAGAGTAAGATATTCTTTTATCCTTTATTTTGATTATTGCATTTTTATCATTTTTAATCGATTTAATATCTATATTATAAATTGAGGGAGCAATATTTAATAGTAGAAAAATAAAAAGCGCAGCACTTATTATAATTGGATACCTTCTCAGTTTGCCAGTAATATTCATTTTATAATATCTTTAATAGAACAATAGAACCTCAAAAATATGATTATTCTTCAGTAATCTAGTCTAAAATAGCACTAATTTACTTTTTTAAAAAAAAGAGTTAATATTTAATACTCAAAAAAGTGGTTTTTATGAGCACTTTTTGCTTTTATATCTACCTATTTTTTAAATATACGCCATCTCCAACTTACTATATATCTTCAAACTAAGTATTTAGTTTATTTTAAATTCAGCTACATCATTAGATAAAAAATTTAAAAAACCTGCGTGATAGTTATATATATTTGCATATTATTATATTTAAAAAATGTTAACAACAATAACTGATAAAATCAAAAAAAAGCTAACGTTAAAAAAAATACTAACAATACTTTTAATAAGTTTTAACTTGTTAATTGAAACACTATTTAGCAATCCATACAAAGAGTATGAAAAGCCAAATAAAGAGATAATAGATTCTTCCATTAGATCTACTCTAAGGGTTCATGTAACTTTAAAAAACAATAACCAAGGGTACTTTCCAAAATTTTTTAATGATACTTTTAACAACCATAATTTTTCTGGTTCTGGATTTATTCTAAAAAAAGGTGCTAGGTATTCTTATATTGTTACAAATGCTCATGTAGTTGGCCGTAGTTTAGAGGCATCTTATGAAGTTATTTTTTATGATGGAACTAAAGCTAAAGCATATCTTTTCTATTCAGATCCTGAGCAAGATATAGCTGTTCTATTAATTTTAACTGACAGCCTTCCTAAAGGCTCTAAAGAAGTTAGAGTTTGTTATTCACCTCCTAGAGAAGGAGAGGAGGTTTTTATGTTTTTACAAGATGGGCTAGACTATTTTTACAAAACACCAACTTATGGACAAGTTATCCTTGCACTGAGGAATTTTGGTACTGATTCTGACAGTTTAGATATTTATCCAGTTTTAGAAAAAAAATCGAATAACCGAACTTGCTATGAGATCTACATAGAGCCAGGAAGTAGCGGAATGCCTGTTTTTAACAATAAAGGTGAGCTTTTACTAATAAACAGTTCTATTCTTACCAAAAGTAAAATTGCATCTGGAATAGAAAGCTTAAAGGTAAGATATATATTAGATAGTATTAAAAATGAAGAAAGACCGATCAAAAGAGGAATTGGCGCTTTAGTTTATCCTACTGTTTTTGAGGATTCCAGTGTTCTATTTACCAATTGTTTATATGTAAGTAGTACTGTAGCAAGTGACCAATATTGGGAAAATAAACTATTTGTATATGATTTTATAGTAGGTGTCTATCTAAAAAATGGTGATCTGATTAGGTTAGGAAATAGAAATTTTTTACTAAGAGACTTTATTCAATATAGTAAAGAAGATACAATTTCTTTATGTGTTGCTAGAGAAGGAGAACTCATCCAAGTTGAGGTTGATATTTTTAATAGCAAGTGTGTAGATGAAATTATTATTTTCGATGATCTGAAGTTTTTTAACACAACTTTAGAAATAAGTAAACAATTTAATATTCCTATAAAATGTGCTATTTTAAATGTAGATAAAGGAAATAATATTTCTGAATTTTTTATTGTTAAAAGGATAGGTATAGAAGAAAATAATAAAACTGTTTTTTTTGATGTAAAACAATTAAAAGATATAATCCCAATATTTAACAATTCTAAAAATCAAGAAAATTTTATATTTGAATTATGTGCTCTAGATAGCTCTGATTCACCTATTAGTAATAAAAAAATTATAAAACCAGCAAATAGTAAAAAAAAATTGTTTTTAGTAAGGTATAACCGAGAAAATTTGACCTTTGAACGTTTCCCTTTTCGTTAAAATAGCTAAAAAATGTCACCTTTGTGTCTTCACAACGATATCTTACCTTATGCTAAAACTTAATATAAAGAGAAGTATTTTACCTGTTCTAGTTACCTCTGTATTGGTTGCGGTTATTGTTCGCTTGAAATTACAAAATTCACCAATAATAGAGCGTGCTAGTAAATCTATAGTGAAAGTTTATGTATCTGTTAATGATGGAGTTGATCTAATTAGCTCTGGATTTATTATAAAAAAAGGCACTAAAAATTCTTATATTATTACAAATGTTCATTTCACTGGACGCAGTCTAGAGGCATCTTATGAAGTTACATTTTACGATGGAACAAAATCAAAAGCCTATCTTTTTTATGCAGATCCATATAAAGATGTTGCTATCCTATTACTTCCAACTAGTAATATCCCTATGGAGTCAGAAGAGGTTATAATAGGAGATTCTTATCCACAAGAAGGAGAAGAAGTTTTTATGTTTTTACAAAATGGGCTTTACTCTTTTCAAAAAACTCCAACATATGGACAAATTATTAATAGTTTTATTAATATTCCATGTTTAGAAGATAAGAAGCAACCAGAGTGTTTTTCAAAAGAGACCTGCAATAGACTATATTCTTGCTACAACATCAAATCAAGGCATGGTATTAGTGGGAGTCCTGTTTTTAATAATAAAGGTGAGCTCTTAATAGTAAGTAGTGCAATAATCAATAATTTATCAATAGGGTTCCCGATATTATCTGTGGGCTATATAATTGATGCTATAAAATTAGATAAGCGGCCAGTAAAAAGAGGGATTGGAGCTTCAGTAGTTCCACTTATTTTATCTGGTACTTTCAGACTATTTGTAAGAAGCACTATAAAAAGTAGCAATAATAATAATGAACTAAAATTAAGGAAAGGTGATTATATTGAAGGAGTTTATACTGAAGATAATCAATTAATAGAATTTGGTAAAAGGTTTCCTTCACTTGACTACTTTGTCCAAAATTGTCAACAAAATAAAATTTCACTAAAGGTTATTAGGAATGGTGAAACGCTACGAGTTGATGCTGATATCTTTATAAGCAAGCCTATAGATGAAATTGTTTGTTTGGATGATCTAAAGTTTTTTAAGTCAAATTTAGAGCTAAGTAAAGAGATGCATATTCCTGTTAATAGTATTATTTTAAATAATAGTAAAAAAGGAGGGTTAAATTTATTTATTGTTAAAAAGATAGGTATAGAAAAAAATAATGGAACCACCTTTTTTGATATAAGAAGCTTAGAAGATATAACTCAGCTACTTAGTGACTATCCAGATAAAGATAAGCTTGTATTTGAAGGAACTCCAGTAAATAAAGAAACTTTAGCCTTATCCATTAATAGCAAATTATCACTACTAAAGTATAGCAACGAAAAAAGTATGTTTGAACGTTCATCTTTGTAACAGAGTAACAGAGTAACAGAGCAATATCAACGTTATTCTAAAATAGGAAATCTCCCTTTTACCTACATACCAATATCAAGTAGTTTGATAAGCTCTCTTTCACTTATATATTTTATTTTAAGGGCTTGTGCCTTTTCAACTTTATTATTACTAGCACTTTCTCCTCTTATAAAGTAGTTCGTTTTTGATGAAATAGAGCTCCTTAAATGAGCTCCTAGCTCTTCTAACTTATCTTGCAAGTCTTTTCTGCTAAAACTACTAAATGTTCCACTAATTACAACTGTCTTATTATAGAATGGAGAATCTTCTCTGCTGCTTTTTTCTTTTTCATTAGAGCTAAATATTAGTCCAGAACTTTTAAGCTTAGAAATATGCTGTTGCTCATCTTGAGCATTAAAGTAGGAGTGTAAGCTTTTAACTACTTGTTCTCCAATATCTGGGATAGATAATAGCTCTTCATTTGTAGCATTTATAAGTTTATCTAATGTATTAAACTTTTTTACTAACTTGCTTGCTACGGTAATGCCTACATGAGGAATACCAAGTGCAAATAATAGAAGTTTAAAAGGTTGGGTTTTAGATTTTTCGATTGATGTCAAAATATTTGATACCGACTTATCTCTAAATCCTTCTAAAGCTACTAATTCTTCTTTTTTTAACCTATATAAATCTGCAGGCTGCCTAACTAATCCCTCTTTAAATAGTATATCAATTACACCACTTCCAATATGCTTGATATTCATTGCATGACGAGAAACAAAGTGAATTAACTTTCCCTTTAGTTGCGGCCTACATTTTTTGTGATTAGGACAGAAGGTGTGTATATGATCTTTAGTAGAATATAGCTCTGTATTACAATCAGGGCAGTTTTTTATACCAATTATTAAGGTTGAGTTTTTCTCTCTTTTTTCTAATGAGACACCAATTATTTTAGGAATAACATCACCTCCTTTTGTAAGCCACACACTATCTCCATTTCTTAAATCAAGTGCTTCTAATTCACGCATATTATAGAGTGAAGCACGTTTAATCATACTTCCTGCGATTAGCGTCGAATCTAGCTCTGCTACTGGTGTAATTACACCACTTCTTCCTACTTGATAGTGAATATTTTTTAATTTCGCAAGTTTTTTTTCTGGAGCATATTTGTATGCAATAGCCCATCTTGGACTTTTAGTTGTACTGCCTAGCTTTTGTTGGTAGCTTATTTCATTGACTTTTATAACAATACCATCAATAATCATTGGTAGTTTATTGCGTTTTTTTTCTATCTTATCAATATAGTTAAAAATTCCACTTAAATCATTGACTTCTTGGATATTATCTACAATATCAAACCCCCAATTACCCAAAAGATTAATCCTAGAAAATTGCGTTGGTAAAGAAATGCCTTTGCCCAAAAGTGTGTAGGGTAAAAAAGATAACCTACGATCTAATACCTTATTGATATCTAATGTTTTTAGTGTTCCTGAAACAATATTTCTAGAGTTTGCAAAAAGTGGAAGACCAGATTCTTTCTGCTTTTTATTTAAAAGCTCAAAATTTTTATTCGTCATAAAAACTTCTCCACGCACTTCTACCTCTTGAGGTGGAAGTGCGCACCCATTACTACTAGTAAGCTTTTTTGGAATTCCTGAGATTAAAGTATAACTTGCTGTTACATCATCTCCTACAATACCATTACCTCTAGTAATTATATATTTTAGTCTGCATTCTCTGTAAAAAATACTCAATGCAACTCCATCAAGTTTTTTCTCGCAACAAAATGTTGGGCTGGCTTCAGGAAGTAGTTTTTGTATACGCTCAATATATGATTTTACTTGAGTCCTACAATAAGTATTACTTAAAGAACCCATCCTTTCTCTGTGAGTGCGTGTGTTAAATCCACTTGTTGTCCTCTCTCCAATAAGATTTGTAGGAGAGTCGGATTTTTTTAGTTCTGGATATTGTTTTTCGAGTTCAATTAGCTGTCTTAATAGATGATCATAAGTATAATCACTTATTAAAGAACGATTTTTCTGGAAAAACTGATCATTATAATGATTTATTTGATTGGCAAGTTTGGATACTCTTTCTTTTGCTTCTTCAAGTGTCATCCTTTAAAATAAACGATAAAATAAATAATATAAAGAATTTCTTGTTGCACAACTAAAAATAATACTAAACTCTCCGCTTTTATTACATTTTAGCAAGTTTTTGTAAATCCATATAAAAGATGAAGATACATTCTCTGGTAAACTTATATTACTAATAAGAATTTTAAGAACATCATCTAACATCCCTACTTCTTCACCGTTATTATTTAGAATATTTTTCAATAAAAATTGGGAAAAAGTACTTAGTAATGATACACTATATCCTATAGAACCATTAAAAAAGATCTCTAATAATGCATCTTCTTCATTTTTTACATCAACAAAAGGATAGATCTCGTTTGAGAGTTTGACAAAATCTATTTCAGTTAAACTTTTTCTAGCGAAATCCATAGAAACACACACCACCACAGCAGTAATAATATTTATCAAATAATAAACTACTTTAGATGAAGTTGACTCAGGCTTTGTTATTAAGCTAACAAGAATTGCTGCACTTATAAAAATTAATATCCCATATATAGGAGAAGAATAAATTCCTGCTAAAACCCCAAATAGAGGAAGTACTAAAAACCAATACAGCACATTATATATCACCATTCCTCTCATAGGAGAATAAACACAATTTACTACTATCGTTTTGATATATGATATAGCAAATATCTTTAATAACCAACTAACAAAACCACTAACTATAATCTTAAAATTTGATCTTTTAAGATTAAACATTAAAAAATATAATAATGTTAATTTAAATATATTATATAACGAAAACATTTTATAAAAAGCATCGCTTGGAGAAATAGTTTTTGATAGCCTTTGATAAATGCCATTGAATAACTCTCTATAAATACTAATATTTTTATCAGATGAGTATAAATCTATTTCTTTTTCTACTATATTTTTGTCTAGATTTAATGAACTTGATAAAAGATTTTGATTACCTATTAATATTAATCCTATTAATATTGATAATAGATTCCTGGTTCTTATTATCCTCATTTATTATATATCTCTATAATCTATTTCTTATTAACTTGATCTGAAACTGTGAGTTTATGTCTTCCTTTTGCTCTTCTTCTCTGTAGTACTTGACGTCCTCCTACACTTTTCATACGCTCCATAAATCCATGTTTATTTAATCTCTTCTTACAAGATGGCTGATATGTTCTTTTCATACTAGTCTAGGTTACTTTATAAGGTTATTTTAGGTTAGAATACTTTGTTTACGATTCTCTCTCAAACTTACAAAAAATAAGTTATAAACAAAACACTATTTTAAAGTATTTATCTTTTCTATAATTCTTTATCTATATTATTTAATCATTTAATATTTGAGATTCTTTTATTTTTGAAATATGTTCTACTTCTTGAATTTGTTGCTGGGTGATCTTTTGTAGTTCTTCTTCTGCATCTTTAATTAAATCTTTTGAGATTCCTTCTTTTTCTAGAGGTTTGAGTTGTTTTTTTACACTTATTCGCTCTGTGCGAATTGCAACTATGCTCTTTTCTACAGTTTCATGAAGTTCTTTTACTATATTTTGCCTACGCTCTTTTGTTTGTGGAGGTATCGATATTAATATCGCTCCATTTTTATTTTGCCTAACATTATATGATTTTTTTTGTGTAGTAATAACTTTTTCTAATGTACTTAATAGTGATTTTTCCCAAGGCTCTACCCAAAGAACTCCCGCCTCTTTTGGAACTATTTTTGCAATTTGATTAATTGGAGTTGGGGTTCCAAAATAGTTAACCTTAATACCATCCAAAACTCCTGGGGAGATTTTATAAACATCTATTTTTTGTAGATTTTTTCTCAAGATATCAACTTGATACTCCATTTGTTTTTTTGTTTTTTTTAGTAATTCTTGTATTTCCATTGTTTAATAGTTTTTATTATATGTAGTAAGCTACCTTTGTAGTGCAAAATAACTAATAAGAAGCGATTATCTGCACTAAAGTGCAGATAATCGCTTCTTAATCTATTTTTTTATATGTTTTTTATTCAACGTTTAGAAGAAATTATACATAAATCGGTTGTTGATAATTATAAAACTGAGATTAATCCCTCTCTTTTTTCTCTTCACAAAACTCAAAGGGACTTTCAAGGTACTCACACAATCACATCTTTTCTAATTGCAAAAAAGCTAAATATGGCTCCTGAGGATTTTTCCAAAGAGCTTGGTGAACTGCTTATTTGTCACTCTTGTAGGTTTTTTAAATCATATAAGGTAGTACGTGGGTTTTTAAATTTGACATTATCTAGAAGTGCTTGGAATATATTTTTAGAAGAGGTGGGTAAAACTTCTAATTACCGCCCTAGCAAAAAAAATAAAAGGATTATGATTGAGTTTTCTTCACCAAATACCAACAAACCTCTACACCTTGGACACCTTCGAAATAATTGTATTGGTGCATCACTGGCTCTAATTTTTAAAGAGATAGGATATGAAGTATACAAGGTAAATCTCATAAATGATAGGGGAATCCATATTTGTAAATCAATGGTAGCATATAAACTTTTTGGAAATGATAAAACCCCCTGTTCTGAAAAAAAAGCTGGAGATAACTTTGTTGGTGATTATTATGTTTTATTTGAAAAAGCCTACCAAAAAGAAGTAGCTCGCTTAACTATTGAATTAAATGATAGGGAAGCTGCAAAAAGTCAATCACCAATTTTACTTGAGGCAAAAAAAATGTTACAGCTCTGGGAGGCTGGAGATTCTAAAGTACGTAGTTTATGGGAAAAAATGAATGGATGGGTTTATGAAGGCTTTAATGATACGTATAAAATGATCGGTGTATCTTTTGACAAAACATACTATGAATCAGAAATTTACCTGAAAGGTAAAAAAATAGTAGAGGATGGCGTTAAAAGAGGCATCTTTAAAAAAAAAGAGGATGGAAGTGTTTGGAGTGATTTAGAAGATAGAGGACTAGGAAAAAAGCTCCTGATTCGTAGTGATGGGACATCAGTTTACATGACTCAAGATCTTGGTGTAATATGGGATCGTCATTCAAATTACAACTTTGATAAACATATATATGTGGTTGGTAGTGAACAAGAGTACCATTTTAAGACTCTTTTTGGATTACTAGAACAGCTAGGAGCTAATTATGTAAAAAAATTATATCATCTCTCCTATGGTATGGTTGATTTGCCTTCAGGTAAAATGAAATCAAGAGAAGGAAACACAGTAGAGGCCAAAGAGCTTATTGAAAAAATGGTTAACCTTTCTAAAGGAATAACTTTACAGAGAAATAAAGACGCCTACCTTACAACCCAAGAGTCTAGTAACCTAAGCTACATTCTTGGACTTGGAGCTATAAAGTACTTTCTACTAAAGCCTACACCTAAAAAAAGAATTCTTTTTGACCCAAAGGCTTCTGTTGACTTTCAAGGGAACACTGCTTCTTTTATACAATATACTTATGCAAGGATATTTTCTCTTTTAAAAAAGACAACCAACACAATAGATAGTATAGAAAAGCACCAAGAGATTGGTATGAATAATTTAGAGGAGTGTGAAAAAGATCTTATATTACAAATTCTAGACTACCCCAAAGCTTTAGAGCGTTCAGCAGAAACAATAAATCCTTCGCTTTTAGTTAATTATACCTACCAACTCTCCAAAGCTTATAACCATTTTTACTCTAGTTTACCTATACTGAAAAAAGATTTACCTCAAAACTTACAAAATAGACGTCTGCATACTTCTCTTGCAACTAGCAAAATTATAAAAAAAAGTATGATGCTTTTAGGCATTAATGTCCCTAATAAGATGTAGAAATGAATCATCTAATACATAAGTAAAAATATTTTATTCGACAGTAATGATGAATGTTGTTGTGATTTGTTTGTATTTTACTATTTTTTTGATTGAAGCTGCTGGGTTTTTTGAATTTGAAATGGTTACTATTATTGAAGCTTCTTATTCAATTCAGATGTGTGGCTTGTGTGCTTTTTTGATTGCTAATATCACGTCATTAGAGCGATTCATTATTCCTAATAATCCTTGTGAAGGCCATTTTGTCAATTCTAACTCTATTGTTTGACATTAAAGCTGATTTTCTAGATTAGCATTCTGGTTTTTTAAGCTAGTTATTTGCTCTTCAAGAGAACTAAAATATTGAATATTTACGTTATTAAAGCTATTTCTTCAGCTGTCCCTTAAATATACCATATTTCTCTGACCTGATTAAAATCGTTTTAATTTTTTGGCTTTGTTCTAGAGGTTGAGTAGATTGAGTTTTTTCTAGTAGTTTCTCTTGATAAGCATTTTTGTAGTTTAAGCAAAAAATACCTGTCAGAGCAACACTTGTAACTAGTGTTGATAAAAGACACGAACAAAGTGTTCTTTTTTTCCATTTACTTGCGTCTTGAAGCTTCTTGGCCTTTAAGCTAGAAATTTCTTTTTCAAGATGATCATTTAGCTTACTTGTTTGTTGATCATGCTGAGATTTTAAGCTATCAATTTGATGTTTTTGAGATTGAAGCTGCTGGGAGGATTGTTTTTCATGCTCGGATTTTAATATAGCAATCTCTTTTTTATACGATTCTTTTTGAGATTGAAGCTGCTTTGAGGATTCTTTTACATGATCGTCTTTTAAGATAGCAATCTCTTTTTCATACGATTCTTTTTGAGATTGAAGCTGCTTTGAGGATTCTTTTACATGATCGGCTTTTAATATAGCAATCTCTTGTTCATACGATTCTTTTTGAGATT
>PJEL010004730.1_pt1 | contig 11125 bp, 6 predicted proteins | sample 1853271 | NCBI WGS metagenome assembly PJEL01 (sample SAMN08108733, study PRJNA415343) | Invertebrate metagenome, whole genome shotgun sequencing project. | host: Globobulimina | place: Sweden: Gullmar Fjord | collected 2015-08 | reverse complement strand
ACCCGGATGAACCGGTGGCGTATTTGAAGCGTTTTGAGCCTTGGTATTTTGTGGCGGCGGGTTATGGGTTTCATGTGGGTTATTTTTCGCTTGCTAATACGGGCATTGATGCGGCGGCGATTCTGAAGAGTGCGGATCCGCGGGCGGGAGAGGTTGCGGATGGATCGAACATGTGGGCGATAGCGCCCAAACGGACACGGGATGGGAAGGCGTTGTTGTTTATTAATCCGCACATTCCGTTGCATGAAGTTTATGAGGGGCATTTGACAAGTGGGGAGGGTTGGAATCTATCTGGGGGGACGGCCTACGGGACGAGTTTGTTCCCGATGTTTGGTTTTACGGAGCGTCATGGGTGGAGCTTTACGGTGAACTATCCGGATATTGTGGATGTGTATGCGGAGACGTTTGATGATGAGGCCAATCCGAATGCGTATCGGTATGGTGATGGATACCGGGAGGCGGTGTCTTGGGAGGAAGTGATTGAAGTGAAGACGGCGGAGGGTTTGGTGGAGCGGACGATTGCGCTACGGAAGACGCATCACGGGCCGATTCTGGGTGAGAAGGATGGGAAACAGTTGGCGGTGCGGATTGGTGGGATTGATCGGGGTGGTTTTATTCAACAGACTTATGCGATGAGTAAGGCGGGGAGTTTTGCGGAGTTTAAGGCGGCGGTGGCGCGGGGTGGGATTCCGTTTCACAATATTATGTATGCGGATAATGCGGGGAATATTTGGTACGTTTATAACGCGGCGCTAGCGAAGCGTGATGAGGGATTTGATTGGTCGGGGGTGGTAGATGGGAGTGATGTGGGGACGGAGTGGGGTGATTATCATCCGATAGATGAGATGCCACAAGTTTTGAATCCGGCGAGTGGTTGGATGCAGAATTGTAATTCGTCGCCATTCACGACGACGAAGGCAGGTGGGGGGAATCCGGCGCGGGGGGATTTTCCGAATTATTTGGGGCGTGATGGGGATGACCCACGGGTGAATATGTCGCATGAGATATTGGAGGGGGATGATGCGTTTACTTTTGAGAGTTTGAAGGCGGCGGCTTTTGATGTGCATGTTTATGAGGCGGATAAGTGGGTGCCTCGGATTGCTGCTGCTTGGGATGCGGTGAAGGATGATGAGGGTTTGTTTGCGGAGATGGGGGAAATTGCGGAAGGGGTGGCAATGCAGGAGGTGATTGATGAGTTGGTGGGTTGGGACCGTGAGTTGGCGATTGATTCGGTGGAGACGACGGTGTTTATGTTGTGGTATGAGGTGATGTATGGGCAGTTGGTGCGGGGCGGGATCGAGGATGCGATGTTGGTGCGTTCGTTGCGGGGGGTGGTGAGTGTGATTGTGACGGAGGCGGGTACTTGGCGTTTGCCTTGGGGTGAGGTGAATCGACATCAGCGGAATGATTTACGGATTGGTGAGGTGAATAGTGATGAGCGGCTGAGTTTGCCGATTCGGGGTGGGCATCCGTTGGCGGGGGTGGTGTTTACATTTATGGCGAAGCGGACTGCTGAGTCGAAGCGGCGGTATGGTTTTCATGGGCATTCTTATGCGGCGGTGGTGGAGTTTGGTGATGATGGAGTGCGTGCGGGTTCGATCATGCCGTTTGGGAACAGTCGTGATCCGGAATCGGCGCATTATTTTGATCAGGCTGGTTTGTATGCGGACGGGAAGTTTAAGGAGGCTTGGTTCACGGATGCTGAGATTGGTGCGAATTTGGAGCGTGCTTATCGTCCGGGTGAGTAAGGTTTTCTTAGGGTGTTGGGGAGGTGAGAATTTTCTTGATGCGGCGCATCATTTCTTGGTGGAAGGGGTTGTGGCGGATGCGGATGAGTCGGCTAGCGGGGATTTTGAGGATGTGTCGTTCGCCGCGTGCTGCGAGTGAGCCGATGTGGAGGCCGTAGATGGGTGGTGTGGGTGGGGTTTCGCCGTAGAGTGGATCATCCGGTGGGAAGGGGATGGAGACGTGGGCCAGGGAGAAGACTTGAACCGGCCAAGTGAGGTCGAGTGTTTCCTCGATAATCTGGTTAGCTTTTGGGAGGCGAGATTGTGCGTGGACGGTGCGGCTGCCGGTGGTGATATTGGTGATTCTGGTGACGGTGTAATTGAGGTCTGGTTGCTGGATGAGTTGTTGGAGTTTTTTGGAGAAGTCGAGTGAGATGAACTGGTCGAGGAGGGAGGTGTGATTGACATCGAAGAAGACGACTTCGCTTTGGTTGGGGGGTAGTTCTGCGTAGAGGCCGGTGATGAGGTTTTGGGCACGGACGGTGTCATCGACGATGGATTGGAAGGTGAGGATGGGAGGGATGTTTTGGATTTGATTGTTGGCTTTGAGTGCGTTGATGCGTGCTTGGATTGATTGCGCGAGTTTCCAACTTTGTGAGCCGGCGTTCTTGGTGAATGAGTTGTATTTGTAGGGGTCGTATTCGATGCCGATGCTGAGCCAGCGTGATTTTTCGAAGTAGGGGATGAAGCCGTAGATTTCATCAAGGCGGGCGAGTTTGGCCCAGGGTGTGATGCCGATGGCGGGCGAGAAGAGGAAGAGGTGATCGGGTGCTTTCTTGTTTTGTTGGATTTGGCTGAGGGTGTAGTTGACGGCGAGGGCACCGCCGTTGGAATAGCCACCGATGTAGAATGGTGTGGTGGGGGGAATGCTGTTTTGGACGTGTTGGGCTGCGACTTGGACGGCTGCTTGCCAGTCTCGCCAATCGACGTTGAGGAGTGCGGCGGGGACGGTGCCGTGGGCGGGCATGCGGACGACGAGGACGTAGTAATCTTGCGCCAGGAAGAATTCTGCGATGCTGCGGAGGCTGTAGGGAGAGTCGGAGAGGCCGTGGATGAGGAGGATGCCACCTTTGGGTGTGGAGGTGGGGATGAGTTCTTGGGTGCGGTTCCAGTTTTGTGGTTGGGTGGCGGGGTTTTGCGATCCACCCTGGGCAAAGCGTGAGAGCTTGGTGTGCTTGATTGCTTGGGCGGGGTTGAAGGTGTAGGCAGCTAGTTCGTTGAAGACGGCTTGTTCTTGTTGGAGATATTGTTGGAAGGTGTATTGGTCGGAATAGTCGTCGGCGGTGAATTCGCTTGGGGGTGCAGATTGATGCCAGGGTTGGAGATCGGGTAAGTTACGGGACGCAAATGCTTGAACGAGGATGAGGGTGAGGATGACGGAGCAGGCGGTGATGACGGTATGGATGAGTGTTTTGAGATAGGATTTGATTCGGGCGCGGTGGGTTTTTGGTTTGTCTTTTTTCCGCATGATGTGTTTTGCTTTGCTAGGTGGGGGTGGCTGTGAATGGACGGCTGCGGGGGCGTCTGCGGTTGGTGATATTTCTTGGCCGGAATCGGCGGCGGGATTTCCTTCTTTGCGAAGGATAGGTTGGGTGTGCGGGTTTTAGCAGGTTATTCTTGGTGCAGAGGGATATGGAGATTGAGATGTGGGTGAGTTGCGTAATGGTATTAAATGAAATGCCCGGGAACCGACTGGTTTCCCGGGTTTTTTTGAGGACACCTGAATCATGCGTCTGGGCGTTTTGGATTAGTCAAATAAGAGCACGTTTGAGAGGGCACAGGTCTTGAGATCAAGAGCTTGGACGTAGATGCGTCCGCAGGCTCCGGCGGGTGCGTTGCCTTGGAAGACAGCGGGATTACCTTTGGCGGTGCCCGCCATTTTCGCTGTTTTATTGAGGCCTAGCGTGACGCCGGGGCAGGGCAGGTTGTTGGGAATGGTGACGTTGCCGGTGCCGGTTGCGTAGATGAATGCGATGGTCCCGCCTGATCCGCCGGATGCTGTGAGTGTGGCTTTGCCAGCGTTTGGGCAGTTGGAATCGATGGTGAGTTTGAGGCCCCCGCCGATGGGGCTGGCATTGAGTTTGACGTCATCGAATTCGACTTCCCAGCCGATGTCGTTAGTGAGGTTGAGGAGTCGAATGGCTAGCTTTTCACCGATGAGGGGATCGCCGGGTTTGACGTCGTAGTTGACGGTTGATAGTTGGAAGGTGCCTTCGTCGAGGACAATGGAATTGTCGTCGGCTGCGAGTACGGTGTCGCCGGCGACAAGTTCGATGCGATAGCCGGGGAAGCCTTCGTAGTCGTAATCCCATTGATTGAATTCTGACCAGTAGGATTGGGCGTTGCCGACTTGGACGGTGAGTTCGTAGGCGGTGTCTGCTTGGAGGGTGTCGTCCAGTATCTGTTGCATGCCGGCTGCGGTGTTACTGACAAGTCCCCAGTAGACCCAGCCGACGTTAAGGCCTTCGGGTGCTTCGCCGGGGTGGGCATCTTCATGGACGTTCCAGTCGCCGACGTTGACGCCTAGGAAGAGGCTGTCGGGGTCGTAGATATCCCAGCCGGGAGCGCCGCCGATTTCCTTCCAGCTGAAATCGTCATTGACGAGTTTGTATTCTTCGAAGCCTGCGTTGTAGATGGGGATTTCCTGAGCGACGGCACTGGTTGCGGTCGCGGTGATGGCGATCAGAGCAGCGGTGGTCTTGGCTGTGATACGCATTCTTTGGTTCGACATCTGATTCTCCTGAAAAAAGAGGGGTTTGTGGCTGTTATGCCGTCAACTAGGGGTTTCATGGTGGCATTTGGACACCGGAATTACGATTGAGCATTCCCATCGTTGATGCTTTCGGTTCTACCGTGTTTTGGCTGGGGTTGCAATGGTGAATTCAGCTAATCTGGGTAAATAGAGCACAGCGGGTGGTTTGTGGTAGTCCATCGGAATGGATGGAACTGTGAACAGGAAGCTGGTATTGAGGCGATCGTTGTCCCGAATCATGCTGGGGAAGCGCGAGGCGGTGATTCAGCGATACGTTGCGGATCGTGATTTTGAGGCTCTTTTGCTTTTTCGACGTATTTGCGAGCTATTCTGATTCATGACTTCTGCACCGCCGACCATTGCTGCTGATCATTCGAGGTATCTCGGATCGGGGCGTTCGGCGCAGGTTTTTCTGGAAGCAGCGGATGCGAGTGATGAGAAGCGGATGGTGCGGAAGGTTTTTGTGGGTGAGCCGGTGAGTCGGGCGGTGTTGTATGTTTTGACGGGTTCTGCGAATCCTTATACTTGGTGTGAGGCGGCGATTGAGGCTGCGATATTGCGGCGGGCGATTTTAGTGCGATTGGTGGGGTATTGGTTTGGTGAGGGTCTGCGGATACCGGTGACCGGGGGTTATGCTTGGAATGCGGAGTGTTTGGCGTTTGAGATGCGCGCGGAGTTTATTCGTGGTCGGCATGTGCCGTTGGTGGGGATGGATGAGAACGCCGACGATGTGCTAGATGATCTTTTGCGGAAGATCATGCGTCCGTTGCAGAGGCATTTGCGTGGTAGTGGATTTGATGGATTGGTTTGGCAGGCGGGTTTGGGTAACCCGGTGGCGATTGCGAATTTTATGCATGTTGAAGGGGGAGATAAGACGGGGGAGAAAAAGGGGGAGGGAACGGGGGAGGGAACGGGGGAGGGGGGGGGGTGGGTTTGGATTGATATGGAGTCGGGCGTGCCTGCTTTGTTTGCGATGAATCCTTTGGCGACGTTGGGGTTTTATTTGCCGAAGTCGATGGCGCATGGTGGTGCTTTGTTTGATGATGTGGATATTGAGCGGATGGGGATTTATCTGGAAGCGAATCGTGAGCGGTTGAAGACGGCGTTGGGTGAGGAAGGGTGGGGTGCGTTGCAGCGTGATGTGGAGGCGCTGGATGATGCACAGGGGCGGTGGAAGTCTTTGCCACGGCATGTGAAGGGGATTGAGTATGCGTTGTCGCAGGAGAAGTTGAGCGCTGAGGAGGCGGCGCGGTATACGCGGAATCCGATAGCATGGTATGGGCGGATGTTTTTGCAGGGTTGTCGGAAGGGGATGCAATTAGCTGGGGGTGGGTTGCATTGGTTGGGAAGGATGTTGGGGTATCGGCGGTTGCGTTGGGCGGTGCTTTGGATGTTGGCGTTTTTGTTTACCCAGCGTTTTCGTGTGAGCTGGTCACGGCGGTTGGTGGGTCGGCGTTTGCGATCTTGGCGGGAGCGGAAGATGCTGACGGCTGATGCGGCGCGGGAGTTGCGGGCGGAATTGCGTTCGAGTGAGGCTAGTGTTTATATTGGTGATTTCGGGGTGCATTTTTGGATCAAGCCGTTTGTGAAGGTGACGCAGTGGGTGGTTTTTCCGGCGTTGGTGGCCGCGGGGTGGGTTGATTTGGTGACGGCGGGTTTGGTGATTGCAGCTGGTGGTGCGGTGGCGCGGACTTTGTATACGTTGGGTCGAGTGGTGCAGTGTTGGTTGACGGGGCAACGGCGGCCTTGGGTTGCTTTGGGGGTGGGGATTCTGCCGATGGCGGGGAATGCGGCTTTCCCGGCGGAGTTAGTCTATTGCAGTACGGGTGCTGGCGGGGCAGGTCGATTGGCGCGGTTTATTGTTTTGGATACGTTTGCGGCAGTGGGTCGTGCGGTGCCGATTTGGGGTGGTGCGGATAGTTTGCTAGAGCATCGTTGTAACCGTTTAGGAGTTTTGTTTATTGGATTGTTGGGGCGGTTTGGGCGCTGGCGTGGGAAGGGGAGTGGGGCGGTGGTGACTAACGAATCGGAGATGCCAGTGCAGGAGAGTGCGGAGGCTGAGGTGGTGGTGCGGGCTGTTGAGCCGTCGATGGTGAGGGAAGCGGAGGCGGTGCAGTCGGTGAAGATGAGCGCGTCAAAGGGTTTGATTCCGTTGGCGGTGGTTCCGGTGGTTGAGGGGCAGGAAGTTGAACGGGATTATGATGCGAGTGAGTTGGGTAGTTGATACATGGGATGAGGAATTTGTGTTGCGCAATGGCCGCTACTCGCACGCTAGCCCACCACCATCTCAACAAGATTCGACATGCATTCGTCGGGGCAAGTGCCTTGTTGGGCGGATTGGAACAACCCGCGGACACCCGCCACGCCTGCCGTAACAACCACATCAAATTCAATCGTGCCTGTGGCGTCAAAGACCTGCTTGCGCCCACCGAGGATGCGCTCTTGATTGACGCCCTTGATGCCAAAGGTCACGCAATACCCGAGCCCCCCTTTCGAGACGGTCTGCCCTGATTGGGTGCCGAAGACTGTGATTCCCTTGGTGCCGGGCGTTCCGCCGAGAAGGGTGAAGATTGCTCTCTCTCCGGCGATTAGGTTTTCGACTAGGAGATCGAGGCAACTCTGACTTACTCCAACCTCGAAGAGATAGGCTGAACCGGAGTGGCTGCCGTGATCGTCGTCACCTAGGGCGCCCAGTGCGGCGATGCCGTTGTCGATTGCGATGGATACGCCTGATTGGTCGCCGGCCGCCCCGTCGGTAGTGAGGAGTTTGGCGATTTGTTTGGCTGTTGAGGCCTTGAAGAGATATGCTGATCCCGAGAAGTCTCCGAGGTGGTCGTCGGCTTTGGCACCTATTGCGACGACCCCTTGGTGGATGGAGATGGAGTTGCCGAACAATTCACCGGCCTTGCCGTCGTTTGGGAGTAGTTTAGCGATTTCTGTACCGTTGGTTGCATCGAAGAGATATGCTGAACCGGAGTTGGTGCCTTGGTCGTCGTCCTGAAACGATCCGACGGCTACGACGCCGTTGTCGATGGCGATGGAAATACCGAAGTTGTCCTCGGCGGCCCCGTCACTTGGGAGGAGTTTGGCGAGCTGCTCACCTGAGGACGCATCGAAGAGATAGGCTGCGCCTGATTTGAATCCCTGGTCGGCATCCCAGAGTGCCCCGACGGCGACGATGCCTTTGTCGATGGCGATGGAGAAGCCGAATTCGTCACCCGCTGCTCCGTCGGTTGGGAGGATTTTAGCGAGCTGTGCGCCAGTGGATGCGTCAAAGAGATAGGCTGAACCCGAGCTGGAACCGTTGTCGTTGTCGTGACGCGCTCCGACAGCGACGATGCCGTTGTCAATGGCGACGGAAGAGCCGAACCATTCATCCGTGGCGCCGTCGTTTGGGAGGAGCTTGAGGAGCTGGGTGCCGGTAGAGGCGTCGAAGAGGTAGGCCGAACCTGAGCTACTGCCGTTGTCGTCGTCGTAGATCGCACCGACGACGACGATGTTGTTGTCGATGGCGATGGAAATGCCGAAAAGGTCATCAGCGGCACCGTCACTCGGGAGGAGTTTGGCTAGCTGCTCACCTGTGGACGAATCGAAGAGATTTGCGGAACCCGAGCTGGTGCCGTTGTCGTCGTCAAGGAGTGCCCCGACTGCGACGATGCCGTTGTGGATGGCGATGGAGTAGCCGAATTCATCACCCTCTGCCCCGTCGCTGGCCACGAGCTTGAGATCTTCATTGATCACTTGGCCCAATGTCTGAGCAGCGCCGCCCAGGACAAGCACGGCGGCCAATGGAATGGACATGGAATAACGCATTTCTCTCTCCGCTCTGAAGTGTTGAATTCTTGCCATGACACGAAATCAGCTTCAAAGCCGAGATTCGCTCGCAGCAGCATAACGATTCCTTACAGCGGTTGCAATGGAATAAATCATCATTGGCCCGTAAGAACTTCGAAGGCAGAGGACACAGGAGCGATCACCGTCGGCGAGAGGGCAATATCGGACCCTTGAGAAACAGACTCAGCAACAATCCACCGATGAGAGGAAGTGGCGGGTAATCTCGTATCCAGGACCGAGTTGCGACAGCGCAACTGACGGGTGGGGTGGGGTGCGGCACTCGTCGCAATCGAACAGAACCGGTAAGATAAGAAAATTTGGGAGATAGTCCGAAACCGCGGTGTTTTCAGGTGATAGCGGCTTGGTTCTGGCTGGTTCTGGTGGGTGCAAAAAAGAAAAAATGCCCCCCGAAGGACTCGAACCTTCAACCGGCTGATTAAGAGTCAGCTGCTCTGCCAGTTGAGCTAGGGAGGCATGTTTTTGGGACTTGGACGTCGGTTGACGGGTGGGTCCGTTGAATTGTGGTCGAGCGTAGGCTATTTTGGGGCAAAATCAAGTTTTTGGGGCGGGGTGAGTAGGCTGGTTGGCTGCTTGAGAGGCGGGTCGGCTTCGTGGTTGTTCGGGTGGTGGAAAACTTGACAAATTGGTGGTCTGGAACTACATTCGACGCCTGGATTTCCGGGTGAAGCGGGTATTTTTTGGCTGCTTTGGCGCGATAGGATTGCGCTGGCGTTGAGAAATATGGTGGACTGGCCCGCGTTTGGTGACGAAAAAGGCGGTTTTTCTACTTTCAGAGGGTTGACGGATACGTCATCAGATTGATGGCTGTGTTGTCTGATTGTCGACTCTTGAGATGTTGAAGATCGTTGAATTAGAGACGAACAGGAGATTGTGGATATGAATCCTACCCATCGAACCTCGCCTGGCCGAAAGAATCGTCGGCGTTCGCATTTGGCGATTCGTGCTACTGCGACGGTGCTTTGCCCGAATTGCGGTGAAGTGAAGTTGCCTCATTGTAAGTGCGGCAGTTGCGGTTATGTGCGTCCTGGTCTGCAGTTGCGGACTGAGGAAGAGGAAAACTAAGAGATGCGTATCGCGCTTGATGTGATGGGCGGCGATAATGCTCCGGGTGAGATTATCCAAGGAGCTGTCGACGCGTTAGCTGCGCTGAGTGCGGAGACTCAGCTCGTCCTAGTGGGCGATGCTGTGGCCATTGAAGCTGCGCTGAAGGCGGCGGGTTGTAATGATGGTCGTCTGGAGATTGTGAATTCAACGGACGATATCGGGATGATGGAGATTCCGGTCGAAGCGGTGCGGGCGAAGACTGATTCTTCGATTGTGAAGACGGCGAAATTGGGTGGGCGCAAGGCAACGAATAAAGCGGACATTGTGATATCTGCTGGGAATACGGGAGCTTTTGCTACCGCTGCTCAGATGGAGATGCGTCGTTTGCGTGGTATTCATCGGCCAGGGATTGCGGTGGTAATGCCGACGTTTGGTGGTCCGGTGGTTTTATGCGATGTGGGGGCGAATCCGGAGCCGAAGGCGCATCACTTGTGGCAGTATGGCTTGATGGCTGAAGCTTATGCACGGATGGTTTTAGAGATTGAAACGCCGGTGGTGGCGCAATTGAATATTGGTGGTGAGGCAGCGAAGGGTACAGAGGCGGTGAAAACGGCGCGGGGTTTGTTTGAACGGACACCTGATTGTAATTATTTGGGGTATGTTGAGGGTCGGCAGATTTTTGAGTCGCCTGCGAGTGTGGTGGCTTGCGATGCTTTTGTGGGGAATACGGTATTGAAATTGGCGGAGGGGATGGCAGCGGGTTTGTTTCGGATGATCAATCGTGAGATTCAAGAGACGGCCCCGGATCGGGCGGCGGAATTTGCGCCGATCATGAAGCAGATTTATGCGCAGCATGATTATCACGAGTATGGCGGCGCGCCATTGCTGGGTGTGAATGGAATTTGCGTGATCGCGCATGGTTCGGCGAAAGCACGGACGATTGAGAGCGCGATTCTGAAGAGTCGGAGTATGGTTGAGCATAATTTGAATGACACGATTGTGGCACGTCTTAAAGCGGTGAGCGAGGCAGGTGTAGCGTGAGCCGACCATCTTATGGCACGAGAATTTTGGGGAGCGGGAGCGCGGTGCCGGAAGGCGTTTTGACGAACGCTGACCTTGAAAAGATTTTGAACACGAATGATGAATGGATTACGCAGCGGACGGGGATCAAGCGTCGTCATAAGTGCGACCCGGACAAGGGTGAGTCGAATTTGTCTTTGTGTACTTTGGCGATTGAGCGGGCGATAGAAAATGCGGGGGTTGAGGTCGGCGAGATTGATTTGCTGATTGTCGCGACCGTGACGGGTGCGATGACATGCCCGAGCACGGCGTGTCGGGTGGCGAATAATATCGGTTTGCGGAACGTGGGGGCGTTTGATATCCTGGCGGCGTGTTCGGGGTTTGTGTATGCGATGAATATTGGTGCTTCACTCATTGAGAGTGGGCATTACAAGACGATTGCGGTGATTGGCTGTGATACGCTGACGGATATTGCGGACTATACGAGCCGAAACGTTTCGATTTTATTGGGGGATGCTGCGGGGGCGGTGATTATTCGGCGGGATGATGAGGACCCGGAAGCGGGGTTGTTGCATCAGACTTTGGGTTCGGATGGGAATTACTGGGAGCATTTGTATATCCCGCGGCATGAGGTTGATGTGCCGGAGGGTGCTGACTGGAATGAAGT
>PJEL010004729.1_pt1 | contig 11126 bp, 9 predicted proteins | sample 1853271 | NCBI WGS metagenome assembly PJEL01 (sample SAMN08108733, study PRJNA415343) | Invertebrate metagenome, whole genome shotgun sequencing project. | host: Globobulimina | place: Sweden: Gullmar Fjord | collected 2015-08 | reverse complement strand
GTAGGAGCAATTATCATGAGCAATTATCCTGGTCCAGATTTTTGTTTAAACGAATTGAATCTATAGTCTCTAATTGCAGTGACAGCTGTTTCTATCTCTGATTAAGGAGTTACACTCCACGAATTATCTAATGCCTTAGCTTTAACGACTTTAGGTTGGAATAAGGTTACTTTATTCCGACCCGATTTCTTACCTTGGTACATAGCAGTATCAGCATCTTTCAATAAATCTGTTAACCTAAAGCCTGAACGCTTAATGTCAGTAACGCCAAAACTGGCAGTTATTGAAAAATCACTACCTGATGCCTCCGTAACTATATCTTCAATAGCCACTCTGCACGCTTCAGCTCTGATATAGGCTTCGTCAATAGTACAACTCGGTAGCAGTAAACAAAATTCTTCACCACCTAAGCGGGCAAAAATATCATTACTCTTACCTATAGCTTGGCATACGTTAATAGTTTCTTTTAGCGCCCAATCACCACAAATGTGACCATAATTATCATTAACTTGTTTAAAGTGGTCTAAATCAAACATGATCACACTTAAATCTTGTTGCGCTGTTTTGCAGTAGCCTAAGGCACTCGTTGCCACACAATTAAAATGTCGACGATTATATATTCCAGTTAATTCATCACTTTCAGAAAGTATTTTTACTCGCTTATGTGAACGCCATAATCGAGTGCCTGATATAGCTAATAAAATTAATAACAAAATGAGGGCGATAATCAATAATTGAACATTGCGTATTTTTATTTCAACTAGGCTTTGCTTAGCTGTGAGTAAGCTATTTTTTTCATTAAGCAGTTTAATTTCACTCGCTTGTAAAAGGCTGTCATGTTGCGCAAGTTGAAAAGCCAAATGTTTAGCCTTCACTTCATCGAGAAAGGCCTTGTCTAATTGCGCAAATTTTTTGTGATAGGCAAGCGCAGCAGCTAAGTCACCTTGCTGCTCTGCCACTTGATAAAGTACCTGATAACTATCTCTGCCGCGTTGAACGCCGGTATTATGCTTATTAAGTAGCATGGCTTTTGTCGCGTAGTCTTTAGCATTATTCATGTCATTAAGCTGATAATAAGCTTGAGCAATAAGATTATCTACGGCAGCGATGAGCATAGGGAACAACGTTTCCTTAATCTCATCAACATAAGGTAATAACAAATTTAACGTTTGTTCTGGCTGTCCTGCTTGTAAGTATAAGTTACCTTGATAACGACGAATTGAATTTGCCCCCATTTTATTATTGGCATCAACACATAGATTGATAGCTTCAGAAATTAATTCGCTATTTGCATTGAGTTGCGCCATGTGAAAATTAGCTTGTAGATAATATAACTTGATAAAACATCGTCTAAAGGGCGATAAACTTTGTTGTTCTATTTCTTCAAGTTTCTGTAATGCTAAGTCATATTGCTTTAGTTGATTATAAAAAATAACAGTAGCCAATAAGCTGTGCTGTATTGCCTTTTTATTTTTTATGTTATCAACCGTGGCATTGTTCATCGCTATATATTGAAGGCCATTGGCCCACTTATGGTTTATTGCCGATAAATTTATAAGGGTGTAGTTAACTCTGAATTTAAGCAGAGCATTAGCATCTGATTGTAAAACGCTTTTTAAGTTACGCTCTGCTTTATCGTGCTCACCTATATAGGCAAAATGATAACCTTGTAAATAATCAAAAAACTGTTGGTGTGCCTCGGTAAAGTGAGATTTTTTTTGAGCTAATTCAGTTAATAGCAACCTAAATAATTTAGGATCGGTTAATCGACTGTTATCGGCAAGGGTGAACTTCTGGGAAAGCTCTTCACTGATGATCAATGCATCCGCAAGATGAGGTTTTTTTTCACTTGCCCATGTAGAATTTATACAAGAAAATAGAAATAGCCAGAGGAGAAAGAGTTTACCGTGAATAAATAAAGCTGAGTATGGCGGGGGAACAGTCTTGGGCTGACTATTCCCTAATATAGTATTACTGCGGCTTAACAGGGGACTGACTTTTATCACGCTTAATTAATATCCTGACTTTACTGCTGAGTTATCAGCGCGTTACTTCCCATGAATAAATACTAGGTAGTAACGAGTAAAATTTAATAATTAATTAATAGAGTGGTACAGCAACTCACTAACTAATACTCATAAAAGCATGCCATTGAGTATAGCAGTAAAGCGCTTTATTAGGAGCTAGAAGTGTTAGTACACCAGCACTATATATTTATAAAACTAAACTGAGCTTAGGCCCGTTCTTAGCGCGATTTTCTTGTTTGTCTAATGCCGCTAACCTTGCAAGCACTTGCTCATTAGGTTGCATTTTACTGCAAGGTGGGATCACCAAGGTGGTGTGCATCAGTAATTCTGCATCAATAAGGTCGGTGAGTAGTATTTTGTCATCACGCATGGCATCAATGGCAATACCTTTGGCTTGATAAAGTATCACTTCATGATCTGCAGGATAATGCTCAAGTAGCAAGTCGACCAATACCTGACGGTAAGCTTTACCTGTTGAGAACTTACCTAGTGACTTATCTCCCGCTAGAGCGACTTGCCATAATATTAAATGCGCCGAGGTATCAATATTACGCTTATAGAACATAAACTGGCTGGTTTCATAATGCATACAACCTGTTCTACCTGGATCTATACCTAAATCGGCATACAAACAATCTTCAGCTGAAATGCCTGGCTCCATAGTCGCAGGAAGCTCTTCGGCTTTAGCCTTCTTAATGGCTCTGTGGCTAACACAGGCAAATACACCGGGGTGACCATAAAAAGCCGCGACAACTTTTTTACCATCTCTGACTTCGGTCAAAATGGCCTCAACCATTTCGTTATAGGTAATATTACGGTTTTTACCTTCTTGATAGAAACCTTGCAGAGTACGGACATCGCCGTTCATACCTTCTAACCATTTTTCAGCAAAGCCATTAGCCATTAGTGAGAACACCACATCGGCTTGTTCGATATGGCTTTTGGCGATAGGACTAATATGTGCGCCTAAGGTCATGCCGGTACCGACACATACTAAACTTCCTGACATGATCTCTTCCTATTTTTTGTTATTAATTAAAAGGGTTAAACGATGAAGGCAACACTGACAAATATCTGTTAAGGCTAAGGCTAATAGGTATGTGCCTAAGAATATGCCTAAGCGCACTTACAAACTCCAAGAGTTATCTAGTGGCTCAACTTTTTTCTCGGGTACTTGATGAATGGTGACTCTATTTCTACCTGAATGCTTAGAGTCATAGGCCGCCATATCTGCATCAGCCAATAACTTATCTAAATTAAAGCCGGAGCGTTTAACATCAGTTACGCCAAAACTTGCGGTAATAGTAAAGTCATGTTTTGACTCTTCAGTTATTATCGCCTCAATAGCGGCGCGACATGCTTCTGCGCGTAGCATTGCGGCATCAATATTACAGCTAGGTAATACTAAGCAAAATTCTTCTCCGCCTAAGCGAGCAAAAATATCATTTTGTCGACCAATGTCTTTACATACTTTAATAGTTTCTTTTAACGCCCAGTCACCACAAGCATGACCAAAAGTATCATTAACCTTTTTAAAATGATCTAAATCGAACATGATCAAACTTAAATCTTGCTCTGCATTTTTACAATATTTTAACGCGCTATTGGTGACTTGGGTAAAGTGACCTCGGTTGAATATACCTGTAAGTGGATCATATTCAGCTAATTGTCTCACTCGTTTATGGGCACGCCATAAACGTGCGCCGAAAAATGCAAATACTAAAATAATTAATGCTAGCAATAAGATGATGAGCTTTCTGTTATTAGCTTGAGTATTTGCTAATGCTTGCTCAGCAGCAAGGGCATTGTTTTGTTCGTTAAGTAACTTTATTTGGCTTTCTTGTTCAAAGGCATTATGTTCAGCTAATTGGAAGGCTAAATGCTTTGCTGTTTCCTTATTGGTATAAGTTTCTTTCAATTGAGCATATTTGCGGTGATATTCTAAAGCTAATTTATAGTCTGAGATTAATTTTGATAAATCATAAATTATTTTATGTGACTCTATAACTTCTTTAGTTGTTGGGATATTTTTAGCTATAGCTATCGCTTTTAATGCATAGCTTTTACTTTTTTCAATATTCCCTTCCAAAAAAAATGCTTTTGCGATTAATGAATATGTTCTTGCAATTAATCGGGCATATTTTGTTGATTCAATAATAGTTAAATTATTAAGTAAACTCTGCTTACCATCAGTGATGTTGTTATTAATTATTTGTGTTTCGGCAATGTATGAACGTATTAAGTTTTCAGCTATAGGCTCATTTTTACATGCTGTCATTGCACTTTCTAACATTAAGGGGGTTAGCTTTTGTGAAGTATTAAATAAAGCTTCAGCTTTAAACATTTTTGCCATGCAAATTTGTCTAGGTAGTATGGCAATATCTTCAAGAGTCCCCGCATATTTCAATCCAAGAGAAAACTGTCCTAACTGGTTGTAAAACATTGCCGCAAGAGCAAGACCATTCTGTTTTAATGCTTGCTCATTTATCTTAGGGAGCATATTTAATAGAATTGTCAGGTGAGATAAGCCTTCTGTCCAGTTTTGATCATAGGCATAGAAGTTTATCATTGTTATTCTAGAACGGAATTTTATTGTTTCATTTGCATCAGAAGATAAGATTTCTTCTAAAATAGGGAGAGCCTCATTTGCCTTTCCCATAAAAGCTAGCTGATAAGCTCTTAAATAGTTGAAAAGACTTTTTTGTTGGTAGGTTAGCTTAGCTTTTTTATTTGATATTTTTTTTAATAAGTTGGCAAATATTACTGGTTGCGTGCTCTTTATACTTTCTGCTTCCTTTAATTGCTCAGATAACTCATCAGCAAAAATATTGAAAGAAGAAAACAGTAGGATCAAACATGAAAGTCTAAGTAATTTCCTACTGCTAGTAAAAAAGATCAAAACTACCAGTTCACTACTGATTTGATACTACTTTCTTCGTTCTCTTCATCTTCTTTCACTGGTTCATCATCTTCTGCAGGTATCAAGAAACAAAAAATATCAGGACAAATATCTAATTGTCGCTCAAGTGAGATAATATCTTTAGTTCTGATTGCTTCTGCTTGCTCAGCAGTAATCGTTGTTTGAGCTATTAATTTATCAATATCAGCGTGTGCTAGTTGAGCCATTGCTTCTAATAGTAGTATTGCTTTACTCATAGGTTTACTCCATTTTATTATTGTTAATACTGGTATCTAACGTGTTACCTATTACTGAGGGGGTAAATTAGCAGAAAATAGCTTAGTAGGGCAATGGTTTATCTTATTTTATCGGGAGTATTGCGGTGATTAGTGATTGTTGCCACATGTGGCCTTTAAAGTATTGCTGATGATTATTACTTTCATTTTTATGTTTTTCAGTTTTAAAAAAGAAACCAAGTTTATTAACGAAGCGTTTAGTGGCTAGATTTTTTTTTGAATAAAAAGCGTGAATACAGTCAATATTTAGTTGGGTGAAAGCGTACTCCATTAAAGCACCCATTGCTTCTTCTGGGAATAATTTACCATTAGCTTGTGATGAAAGCATAATGCCAATCTCTGCAACTTTCTTTTTAGTTGAAAGGTTTAGTGCTTCAAGGCCTATTGCTTCATTTGTAGTTTTATCGACTATTGCCCATGTGAGTACTTTAGGCTCTGGCTTCTCCATTGCCTTTAATGTACTAACAAAAGCTTTTTCTGCGGCATCGACTTTTAATGGTTCACCAATGTTCCTCATTATTTTAACATCAGTATAAAGACTCAGGTAAAGCGCTCTATCTTGCTCAGCTAATAGCCTTATTAATAATCGCTCTGTGGTAAAACTATGCATTTAGATATATGACTTCACTTATCAACACTTAGTTATATCCCCATGTAGTATCTAGCTGTGCTTGCTTGTTTTCTATTTCAGCTACTTGGAACATGGTGACTCGATTCCTACCAGAATGCTTTGATTCATAGGCAGCAAAGTCAGAATCACCAAGGAGCTTCTCTAGAGTAAAGCCGGAGCGAGTAATATCGGTTACACCAAAGCTAGCGGTAATGGTAAAGTCACACCCTGATTGCTCTGTGATTATTTCTTCAATGGCAACTCGGCATGCTTCAGCCCTGAGCATAGCGACATCAATATTACAGCTAGGTAATACAATACAAAACTCTTCACCACCTAAACGGGCAAAAATATCATTTTGTCTGCCAAGCTTTTCACAGGCTTTGGTTACTTCTTTTAATGCCCAATCGCCACAAAGGTGACCGAAGCTATCGTTAATTTTTTTGAAGTGGTCCAAGTCGAACATGATGACTGATAAGTCTTGCTCTGCATTTTGGCAATACTTTAAGGCGCTAAGTGTTACTTGGGTAAAGTGGCCACGATTAAAGATCCCTGTGAGAGGATCGAATTCGGCCAATTCTTTTACTCGCTTATGAGTTCGCCATAAACGCAAGCCACCTAGGGTTAATACCATAATAATAAAGCTTAATAATATAATGACTAAATGCCGGTTATTGGCTTTAGTTTTAGCAAGCGTTTGCTCTGCAGATAACAAATTATTCTTCTCACTTAATAGTTCGATGCGACTTTCTTGAACGAGATGCTTATTTTGAGCGAGTTGGAAAGATAAGTGCTTGTTCTTAATGTCATCAGAATCTATTTTGTCGAAGGCAGCATATTTTTCATGGTAACTAAGTGCGAGGTAAGGCTTACTCTCTCTTTTAGCAATCTGGTAAAGCAGTTTGTAGGTTTTAGCCGACTGGTTAACATTGCTGTTTGTCACATTAGATAATGCTGCTTGCTCTGCGTAGTATTTACTGTTTGTTATATCGTTAGACTGCCAGTATGCTTGCGCCAAAATATTATTCACACCGGTAATCAGCTCGGGGTAATGGGTACTTTTCACAGCTTCTAAATAAGGTACTAAGCTATTAATGGCACCATTATTATTTTGCTCTGCTAGATAACTTCTTGCTTGATAAACACGAATGATGCTGCTGACCATATTGTCATTAATTTTTTCACAGCTATTGATCGCGCTATATATTTCAGGGCTATTGCTAGCTAATTGATTTAAGTAAGACTTAGACTCAATGGCCAACTGCTTTGCTAGACAGTCAAGTTTTGGTGATAAAGTTAATGCTGAGAGCTCTCTGATATAATGCAAGGAGAGATCATATTGCTGCATTTTTTTATAAAACGTGATGATCGCAGTTAAGTGGGCTTGGTAATGTTGTGTATTTTTTATTGTTGCCGCTTGTTTAATATTATCAGCAACGAGCGCCAAGCCCTCAAACCACATCTTCTTTCTAGCGTAGACATGAATTAGTGTGTAACTTGCCCTAAATTTTATAAGTTTGCTTGCTTTGGATGATAATAAGTCAGTAAATGATTTTTCAGCATTATTAAACCGACCTTTATAGGTGTGTTGATACCCGAGTAAGAAGTTAAATAAAGACTGCTGTTCGTGAGTTAAATCACTCACTTTTGCCAACTTTGCCATTATTTTTTGAAATATTAATGGTTGATAGCGTCTAGTGTCATCGGCGAGTTTTAGTGCTGCTGAGTTGTCACTAATACTCATACTGCTGTTATGATTTGATATTGAGCTGCTTCGTTGGCTATAAGTGAAACTACTGAAAGTAATCAGACATAAGAATACTACCACTGAGGATTGACTCAGAGAATGCTTCTTACTTTCAAAATTATTTGAAGTCACGACCTACAATTCCTTTGGAGGGCTAATTTAAAGCTTATTTAATTGTGGTTTAGGCCGTTAAGCATTAACGACAAAACTGTGTGTGCTTTTAGTTTCTTTACTTTCTTCTTGGCTTTGCTGCTCTTCCTCTTCAGCTGGGTGAACAACTGAACACATAGATAGTGGGAAGTTAGCAATAGATTCGGCTAGGCGTTCACTGTCCTGCGCTAATATTGCTTGTTTTTGTTCTTCTGAAATATCGGTACCTGCCAGGAATGCTGTGATTTCTTTTTCAGTGGTTAAACTTGCATTGTTAGCTAGTGTTGCTAATAGGTTTATTACGATACTCATATTACTACTCCATTTTTATTATTGTTAAGGAACATATACTGCTATGCAATAAAGTTACTCATTTGTTACATATTTCCATCGAATGCTAAATTAGCAGGTTTAGGGGGTGAAGAGCAATGATTCATGCAGACTTTATCAACTTGATAGCCAAGTCTAACTTTCATATTTCATCTACAGTTTTTGCACAAATGCCTAAATAAAGGGCTGTCGAGCAGAAAGTACTATGATGAACTCGCTAAACAAGCAGACGGTACCGGATGTGATTTTTCCTGAATTATTTACTTTAATCGGCTTCATTTCTGCTTGGCAAATTTCACCATACCTGTTCCTTCGGCTGAGCGGTCAAATACCACGTAGTAGTTATTAAGTAGTGGCAAACCAATAATGCTCTGATTCGGCCATTGCGGTAATTGGCTTAATAGCCGAAAGCAGGCTTTACCATAATTAGGAGTATTGATTTGCCAATACATGTGTGGCGGGCAAGCCAACACTTCTATCTTTTCAGGGGTGTTTGTTGTGGCTTGTTCACTGACAAAAGTAAAATACAGTGTTGGCCATTGCGATAAATCTAACTTGCTTGCATCAATACCTGTTAATTGAGCACTCATTTCTTTAAAAGGAGTTAACAGTTGAGCAAACTTGGCATTAATAGCGCTAAGATCTTTAATCACTTGTTGATAAATGTCAGCGGTAAGTACTATACCACCGGCACCGGTATCAATAATGGCGTTGGTGAAATAACTTTTTAGGTGTTTTTGTTCAAGCGGCGCGGCCGTTATTACTTTGCCGGTGCCTACCTGAACAGATTTCAGCTCAACATTATAATAAACATCATGTTCAACTTTAATGCTTTGGAAATTTCCTTGGTATAAGTGAGTTTGCTCTTCACCTCCACCTAATATTAATAAGCCTTGGTTAAGTTGATCTTTAGCTAATTCATCTGCAGGCGTATTCTCGGTGTTAGCGTTATTAATATGAACTGCAGAGCGCTTCGAGTAGAAGGCGAACTTGTTAGCAATGAGTTGCTGATCTTCTAATAAGGTGAAGTAGGGGGTAATGTCATGTTCAGGATATTGCCACATCAACTTTTTAAAGCTGGCTAAGTCGTCACTTACATCAACGTTAAATGGCCATGGATAACTCTGTGCCGGGCTAATGTTGTTATCAATAAAGTACTGGCTAAAATCAAAGCCTTTATTTAAATGGTGATAAGCCAGGCCCAGAATACCATCACTATCACCAAAAGTTGTACTTTGCTTTGCAGAATGCACCAAGGCAACAGGCGCATTAGTGAGCTTTAAACTTGCATTTTTAGCGATGCTTTGTGCTTGCTCAGATTGTTGGCAATGTTCATGAATATTAATATCGGTGTAGATAACCGGGCCATTCCAACCGCCAACGCCATAATTCACTTCTTGCACTATAGCGCTAGCAGTTAAGTTTTTATCTTGTGCTGCTTGGTAACTGCTATTTTTCACTACTAGGGTGCTGCTACCTGTATCAAGTAGCAAGTTTACTGGTGATTTTTCACTACCAAGGTGCAAAGTAACGCTGTAATCGCCTTTTCCATAAACATTGGTTATAGGCATTGTTAAAAGTGTTGTCATGGTCTTTGTCATCGTCCTTGTTAATTAATGGGAAATTATTATTGCTTTAGTGAAAGGTTAACAGGGTTTGCTAATTTTACTTTGCCACACCTACAGCCGTTATTCGAGCTAAGTTTTCTTGATATTTGCCTTTGTCTTTTTTTGTAGCCTTTGTCAACAAATTTGTCAGAGAATTGTACAATTTGCACTCAGTTTAACGCTTTAATAAATGTCAATATCAAAAAGGTGAAAAAAAACAAATATTGTTCAAATTCTATGCTTTTCAATTGAAAAAAAGACGTGTAAACTTAGCGCCCTTTTGAAAGGTAGCTCAAAAAAACAGCAGTATGAAAATAGGCGATTATCAACTTAAATCTAAGGTAATGCTTGCCCCTATGGCAGGAATCACCGATCAACCTTTTAGACAATTATGTTGTCAATTGGGTGCGGGTTTGGCAGTGTCCGAAATGCTTTCGTCAAATCCGAAAGTGTGGAATACAGAAAAGTCTAAATTGAGAATGGTTCATAGTGATGCTGCAGGAATTCGCAGCGTACAAATTGCTGGAAGTTGTCCTGAAGAGTTAGCGTTTGCTGCCAAAGCAAATGCTGATAACGGTGCACAAATTATTGATATCAATATGGGTTGCCCGGCAAAAAAGGTAAATAAGAAATTAGCGGGTTCTGCGTTATTAAAAGAGCCAGCATTGGTTGAACGTATTGTTCAGTCGGTGGTGAATTCGGTAGATATACCGGTGACACTAAAAATTCGCACAGGATGGTGTGAAGATACTCGTAATGGTATTGAAATAGCAAAAATTGCTCAAGATAGTGGTATAGCATCACTCGCAGTGCATGGCCGTACCCGTAATGACTTTTATAAAGGCAATGCGGAATACGACACCATTAAAGCAATAAAAGCGGCAGTTTCAATTCCGGTAGTGGCAAATGGTGATATTACCTCACCAGAAAAAGCACTACAGGTACTTAACCTTACGGGCGCTGATGCCATAATGATTGGCCGTGGTGCACAGGGGCGTCCGTGGATTTTTCGAGAAATTAATCATTTCTTGGCAACGGGCAACAAAATGTTAGCACCTGCATTGAGTGAAGTTAGCTCAATAGTATTGGCACACGTTATGGAATTACATCAGTTTTACGGCGATTTCAAAGGTGTGATGATCGCCCGAAAACATGTTTCTTGGTATATACAGAATCTGGTTGAAACACATGAAGGTTTCAGCGCAGCTTTTACTATTGACCAAGGCAAAGCGTTTAGAGCTATTTTTAATGCGTTAACGTCAACCGATGAACAATTAGTGACGTTAGGCAAATTTTTTGATGATTTTGTTACTGATTCCTTTTAGGTAATAGTACAAATCGTTGTAGTTTTATTTTATTTTTATTAACAAAAGAAAGAGTTATATCATATGTTCGAACAAAATGTTTCTTCTCCATTTATCACTGGCGATATTCAAACACAAACTAAGACTTCTCCATTA
>PJEL010004727.1_pt1 | contig 11134 bp, 14 predicted proteins | sample 1853271 | NCBI WGS metagenome assembly PJEL01 (sample SAMN08108733, study PRJNA415343) | Invertebrate metagenome, whole genome shotgun sequencing project. | host: Globobulimina | place: Sweden: Gullmar Fjord | collected 2015-08 | reverse complement strand
TCCGTACTTGGCAGATTACCCGTTTAGGGCCTTCAGGTGCCTGGTTCTGTCTGTCTTATTGCACAATATGTAAACTTTCTAAAAAAATTTTTAATATTAATTTTATGTAAAATATGTACAGGTTTAGTGGAGAACAGAGAACCGGGCACCTGAAGGCCCTAAACGATGAATCTGCCAACCCTGGACAGATGACAAGTGTTTTTCCAACTTTTACAAAAAGTTAGTCTTATAAGTTACAATAAGTTATAGGGCATTTTTCACCTTAAGTGGTTTGTAACTTATAAGACTAACTTTTTAAATATTCCTGACTTTTTCTCTCCACTTGGCAGAAATATGGAATTTTCGGTAACTTTTTACCGAAACCGATCTGCCAAGTCTGCCAAGTCAAAAAATTACAGATTCGCCACCATAAGTTTACCAACGAGGTTAACATCCATCCCATTACCAAGCAGATGAGCGGTTAAAATATTAGATTCACCTAGCACGGTCTCCAGTCCAAACAACTTAGACAACTCGTTTTTATTGTAATACCTTCCAAAGATTTCACCATTAGATATAAGAAAAAGAGTGGGAGCGTGGCGGGTAGTCACGCAGTGGCTGGTATCTATTGGCCATTTGCTGTATTTAGCAAATAGTCCTGAGTTTTGGGCATTGCTGACATACTTGCCATCTTGCAGTTTGAAGTGTGCGGGTGTTCCTTCTTTAGCCTTGCAAGTGTAGGACTTGAAGCCTGAATTCATATTGAAGTCTATAAAGTCCGGTAAGGTATACTTCAGGGGGCATTTATCGGGCCACGTAATGTTTTTATTCCTTCTGCCAATGAACCATACGCGCTGTCTAGATTGCGGGGTTCCGTAGTCCAGGCTATTCATCACTTGGTATTCGTAAGTATAGTCAACTAGGCTATCCAGGCCTTCGATGACCTTATCAAAGTAAGGCTTCTTAGACTTAAAGGTAAGGCCCCTGACGTTCTCCATTATGAAGGTATCGGGTTTTGCTAGGTTGATGCACCGGATACACTGCTTGTAAAGATCCTTAGACTTATGGTCATCAGTGTTAACAGTGGTATTAGATGTACTGAAAGGCTGACAGGGGAAACCCATTACCATCACGTTAACGTGTGGCAACTCCACTATGTCAGTGACGTCACTGTAGAGTTTTTCAGGCTCGTGATGCTTCTCCAGGAAGGATCGGCATTTCTCATTGATGTCACAAGCGAATTTGTAATCAAATTCCACTCCATTCTGCTTCAACGCGAAGGCGGGACAAGACATCCCGGAAAATAGATCTCCAAACGTAATCTTCATTATAATAATTCTATCACTTACTTACAAGTTCAGAGTGGGTTTCAATTTATCTCTCCAATATTCTTCACACTTGAATCTGGTTGGCTTATCGGTGGTGTACAGCGTCTCCAAGGCCGCCACTTCAAAATTGTCCCAACCACCGTTATCGTTTACATAATCGTACAGTTTTTTTTCTTTCCAGTGACTGTTACTCTTTGCCCGGCTACTCACTCTGTGAATTCCAAGTATTTTATCAACAACTTGGGTCCACCCGAGATAGGATTCGTCGTGGTCGTTCTTATTGAAAATCTTATAAATGGTTAAACTAAACATTTATAATATTATCTTATGATACGAGCCCGAAGGGCGAAATAAATTTTCTTCAATTTTTTTTTATTTCAATTTATTTGCAATGTCGAGACTACAGGACACTGTTCGTTATGTCCACAATCCCACTGGGAGATGCTTCTAAAATGTCATCGTAGATCAACTGGAAAGCAATGAGATAATTATTGTTCTCGGGTCCAGGGGTGTAAGTCGGACCCGCGGCTGAGGCATCCGGTGACGGGACAATGCGACTGAGTCGCATTTCGAGATCAATGCCACCAACATTGGTAAGATCCATACCACTGGCTTGGAATGAACCAGAGTAGTCGGGTTCACGGTGATCAAGGTTCTCGAAGGAGACCATTCCCCAAGCATCATTGGCCTTGGCCTCTTGAGTGTAAGGCCAAGCACCTTTAGCACATTGTCCTGAAGTGCGTAGGTATCGGGCATCGCTCTGGTGATCAGAGTGTTTGATAGCCTCTTGGTAGTATGGGAAAGGGGAGAGGACTCCACTGGATCGGCGAGTGTTGTGGCTGAGGAATTTAGCAACATTGGCATCCTTGGGTGAGCGATCTTCTACTGGTTCGTGGACTACTCGGGATCCAATGCGGGTCTGGAGGCGGGTAACTACCAAGTTGTTGGCATTATCGGCAGCGCCCTCATTGGTGATATTGTTGAAGGCAGTGACTCGGTTGACCACTTGCCAAGCAATAGCACGGACACTGCGATCAGTGGAGGGGATGCGGAAGTAGTAATCACTCTGATTGAGGGTGAGAGGGTATTGGAAATGGCGGATACCAAGACTGTTGAGGCGAAGGGACATCGGGAAGGAAGCACCACCAACGTTAACCATTTCACGTTTCTCGTACAGGCTGAGAACTGCCTCCATCACCGCAGGGTCGAGAATCTTGAGGATCGGGACGAAAATGCGGACATTACGATGTCCATCACCATCACCAGATGCAGTGACCACACCAGTCTGTAGACCAACAGTACGACTAGCATTGCTAACACCAATGACAGAATCATCCAATACACCAGCACCACCAGCAGGACCACCTTGCCGGGTAACATTGGGAAGGGTCACTTCAATGCTGTAGCCGTTGACACTGTAGGCTGAAAAGAGCCCAACTGGCAGTACTGAATGGGAGTTCACCAGACTGGAATACATACCGAGAGGGCATTGCCACTTAGCGGGACCACTCTTTAAGTATTTATCACCAGCGGGGTCAGCATACTTAACATTCAGACCAGCCGACCGAAAATCACCGTAACCGGAGGATTGGAGATCTTGGATGCTCTGTTGGCTGAGATCAACCTCCCTCTTGGCACATTTAGCCCGGAGAGCATTGTGTACCCGATGGAGGGATGTGTCTTGGTTGTCAAGATAAGGTAAGGCACCACTGTTGAATGATTCACGGGATGCAGTGGAGTAAAAGGTTCCATTCACCCAGCGAGGGGCAGTCTTTTTGTCATCAAATAATGCGGCATCAACCACATCAGAGTCAGTAGCGGCGACGAATGGGATAGCAGAGTAATCTAATGTTGCCTGGGATTCACCGGCTAAGTAGCAGTTAGTGTTGAGGATAATTTCATTGGGGGCACCACGTAAATGGAAAGTAGTGCGATTATCGGCATCAGCGCGGTAGACACCGCCGTTGGGTTCTAAATCGGGGCGATATTCCCTGTAAGTCAGTTCAAATGACTGCGGTGGTAGCCGACTAAGTAACTCAAAGGACATACTGGATGGAATGCTAGTGGACATAGTTGTTATATACTAATAGTTTAAAACTTTAATGACTGTTAAGCCACTTATCCATTCGATTCTTCTTATAATTATCATATACCTCCTGGGCATCGCCGATAGTGTCATATAACCCCATATACTTGTCCTTGCCATTCTCGCTAGTTCTAACTTGGTACTTTCCGTGTGTATGTTTACTGTATCCCAGTCTCTTGTCGGTATTCATATTATTGAACCAAGGGGGAACCCATCTAAGATTTTGAACACGGTTGTCGAATGAGTTCTGATTCATATGGTCCACTACCATCTTTTCCTTGTCACAGCAATCACAATCAGGTTTGTTAACGAAGTGTTCGGCCACTAAGGAATGGATTGTCCTGGTTTTCCTGTTAAGTCCATCAAACATAGTCACTTTGTGGTAATTTTTGCCGGATACTATTAGGTATTTTTTACCCGGTGATCCCCTTCTAGTGTTGACCGAGTATACACCTGGCTGACCATTAGGACCGTTTAGGTGAATCTCATAAACTCCTTTAAAATTGTTAATTTGTTCCATTTATAACAAATTAACAATTTCAATTTTTTTTATTTTTCCCACCAATCTATGAATTTACAGTTCCTGCAAGGTGCAAAAACCCTACCGTGTACGTGGGATTCACACTTGTAAGCAATTTTCAAATAGTCGATCTCATCCATTATATTATTATCTGACTCCATAATAAGGACTGGCTGAAAAATTGTAATAATCGGGACGACCTCTGTTGTTAGGATATTGGCTGGGAGTAGCCCTCATAGACTTAGCCGCTGAGTTGGACCATTGGACGCGGGTAATCTTGGTCATATCGGTCACGGCGTGGTTAGTCTGTTCCTGTGCTAAGGGGTTCCGCTCATAGTCGACGTGTCCATAAGTTGGTTCAGCACCGGTCAGTTGCTGGAACATACCATTCTTGACCGAGTTATGGCCTTCATTTAAGTGGTAGTAATTGGTTGTCTGCTGGTCTGCTGGAAAGAATGCCTTACTATAGCCAGGTTCCCGTTCCGGTTGGAACTGCCAGACCCCTGGTCCATTTTCCCCTGGATTGAAAATGGATTGGTAGGTTGTGCGGGTACCCGGTACCATTGAATTAGCAATTGATAGTGTTGCCATTTAGATTATATTATAAGATTAATATAACTGATATGTCGAATCCCTTTCCCAGTGTAGGAGATAACCACGCTCGCAGAGCACTAAGACACGCTATGGCCCAGCATAGGGCTGACCATCCATCGGCAAGTGCCAGGGACCCCGTAAGACAGGAACAGATGAATGCCACGGCCCGTCATATGCGCCGAGCCGGTGCCGCCCCATCTAGTGTGCGGTCTATGAAAAAGTTGGGAGTAGAGGAGCCTGATTGGGACGCACTTGGTGTTGCGGATCCAAACATTCCAACACATAGTACTGTACCATTGACAGAAAGTATACCAGAGGAAACGGTACCAGTTGAAGAATCGGCACCAGTTGAAGAGGTATCTCAACAACAAGCCCAGCAACAGGCTCAGAGTGCTGCCGCTGAAGCCACTGAAGGTGCTGAAGGCGCTGAAGGAATCGCCGATGTTGCTTTGCTATAATTGGGGGACAACCTGTCCCCCAACTAGGTTACGTCCAATTCATCTTTGAACCCTAAGAAGTATTTAACATCAGTAGGATCAGATTTGTTAATGAATAGAAAGGCGTGTTTTCCCTCTAGTTTTTGTAAGGCCATTGCTTTTTTCATTTTCATTGGATCACCGCTTATCTGTTCTATACTCTTCATTTCATCTACTTCCCTGGGGTAAAAACTGAACCAGTTTGTAACATTTTTCCTAAATGTAGGTGTAAAGGATCCTTTCAGAGTCTGAGCAGTGGCAACTACCCAAGTCCCGCCATCGCCATTTACCTTGCCGAAGTGACGGTGAGAAAGGATAAACTTAGCGAATGTTGACCTACCAGTCATCACGTTGAAATCAGGTGAACCCTGGATATCATCTAGGACTAGTAGGTTAAATTTAGGTTCCTTGCTAGGTTGCTTCACCTTGGTAATGAAGTCTTCTAGATCTTTAGGCGATGTAGTAATGGGCATTTCCAGTGTTTGTAAGAAATCATCACGGTTGTTTCCGGTAACGAATAGTGCTTCATCCCATTCAAATTTGGCATCCAATGCCATCAATAGGTTACCAACCAGTGTAGATTTACCAGCACCAGTACCGCCAACTATCATCATCAACCTGGGTTTATCTAGTGGGTCTTCAGAAAGCGCAGACCTTTTCTTAGGCACAACGAAATTATGATTGATCATAATTAGTATATTAGATATGTTACCTAATGACTTTGTTGAGGAATATGAAAGAATAGAAAAGATATTAGTGACAAACAATGAGGAATTTGTACCGGATAGGAATGGTCTTCTAATTTATACGACCCCACTAGAGTCAGTGGGGAATATTGTAAATGATACAGTGTTCTTTCAAGGTCAGAATATCAAGCCAGTCAATGCCAATCTTATTATAGATCACGTTACTTTATTGTCTACCAATCCCGACTGCCAAAACTACTTGCCATTGAAAATGAGAATGGGCACCAAACAGGATGTGGATTTCGGATCGCCAACTTTCAGGGAACTGACGGATTATTCTATCATAGTTAATCCACCCATCAACCTACAGACCATCCAAAATAGGAAATACGAACAGTTCAAGGATTATGCCTTTATCACAGTCAATCAGGAACGGGTGACCCAAATGGTAAGGTACGGGGATGAAAATAGGATGTACTATTTGACACAAGGTGGAGAGATATACTGGCAAGATCTAGGTGATTCTAGTGATGGTGAGGTAGATTTAGGTACAGCGGGTACACCTGTGCAGTTATTTGCTAACGACAACCAAGTATTTTTCAGGGATGCTAATAACGTGTGGTTTGATATTAGAGACGTCACCATTCCAGCAGTCCAGATGTGGGATCCCAATAATTTTATATTGCCCGTGTATGTCCACGTAGGAGTCTCATTAAGTGGAACACAAGCATTTGATATCTATACCGATGCAAGCGGATCTACAAGAACTGTTCAACTAATTCAAAGTAATGACGGTTATGCCGGGTTGGACGCCCAGACTGTTTCTAGTCTATCCGCAACTCCCAATTCAGTTGGAGTCTACAATTTGGGCAGATTTATTACTTGGGCTCAAATTTCAAATGAGATTCAGTTCTCCGAGTTTGAAGGTAATGAAATAGTAGAGGAACCGGTGGTACAAATTCCCCCAAACACTGGCACACCCTTAGGTGTGTTTATAGGTGGCCCTAATCTGTCGGATCCATTGGTTAGTCTATTTACTTCTGAAGGGGGTTTTGTTAAATGGAGGACATTCAATAAAACTACTCCTAATACATTTTATGACCAGGCCTTCGATGCCCCTATACCCAGTTTACTGAGACGCTATAGAAACACAGTGTATTTCCAACTCGGCCCACTTCCTAATAAGACTACTAGTGATAGATATGTTTTTTGTAACTTAGACACAGGTGTTTCAAGTATATGGAATATTTCAGATATTGAACCAAGAACACCTTATCCAAAAGACTATCAAGTGATGTGGATTGACAGTGATGTCATCTCCGTCTACAGTCCTGAAGGAACTGCCATCGACACTGGAATTAGAACATCGGTGTGGAGATCGGTTAGGCCACTAGATAAGGTATATAGTCTTGATTATACATATGATGACAGAGCATATCCATACAAGATCAGTGGCAATAGATTTAACTTCACTCTTCAACTGCCTAATAATGCTAACATACTTGATATGGAAATCTTTGGCTACATTATTGACGTAAGGGTTAGATACACCAAGGCCAAGGAGATAAACAACAAGACCCTTAAAGATGATGAAAACCTTGGACAACGGGGTTGCGAAAAGGTTGACAAGAATGGCAAGTGTATTAAACGAAACAAGTTCAAGCGGGAGGGTGACGTTATTGGCACCACCGAAGAGATATTGGGTATTAGTAGCATAAACGCATCCGATTTTCTTGACCTTTATTCATAATTATAGTATAATATAAATGACATCAGCGAATAGGATTATCAATCAACTAGGTCTTCACGGTTCATCCCAGGGTGATGCTGAATTGGTTCAACAACTGCAGTTATATAAGACTCCGGCTATCATCCGCGATACCAAGCAGGTTTTCTTTTATGTCCAGTGCTTTGCTAACACTACTCAGATATCACCCTATCGCCTCTTTACTAACAAGTCTAATGTTTATGCTGCTGCCGGTGGCACACCCCCGAATGATATTATCCAGCCACTGGATGTACCATCCTACTACTGTCCAATTGGAACGAAACGTAAGTTTAAGATATGGGAGCAGGTCAACAGTCTAATTGATATCCGAGTGCCTAAGGATAAGTACTACCTTGACATCAGTATGGTTGAGGCCCAGGTTGAGGCTAGTCCTGAATCCTGGACTAAGCAACGCAATTTCGCCAAAGTACCGCCTTCCCCTCCCCAACCAGGTGTAGATTTTGAACTACAGCGGACATTTGATGTAGAGTACGAATTTGATGGTGCCGTCCCTGCTAATGGATCTAAACAGTATATTGACAAGACCTACTTTAAGGAGGCTACTAAGAAATCAGTACCCCAGCCACTGTTTGTTCGCATTCCTCAACTATCTAACGGTGAACCTTATAACTGGTCTGTGGTAAACAATGGGGCATTTAATGAAGACAAGAGTCACAGTGTTGTGGTCCGCCACGGGGACATAGATTACCAGGAATTAGAATTAGAATTTGGGCATCTAACTTACCAGGGTACTGATACCGATTATGAACAATTCGGTAAGAATGATGTATCCAATGCCCCTGGTGGTGATCCCGAATGGAACTTGTCACTTGTCGGTCCCAATGTTAAAAATCAGATTAACAACTATCAGCGATACACTTACCTAGATTACAATTGGGAGTGGCCTAACGCCGAGACCCAGCAGACTGATGTCAACGTTAACAACAAATACGTAGCACCGGCTAGTCGCAATGACTGGGTGTTCAACAATGGGTCTGATATCACTGGGGATCCTGGTACCAATGACGTATTGTTAGCCAGTGATCCATTGAAGTTCAACCAGCAGGTTGCTAACTTGACATTCAGGTTTATGGTTAAGGTTGTTCACCTGTGGTGATCTATCTAGATCAGAATTAATATAGACATATGTTACCTTTACAATATCAGTCACTTAAACCTGTGCTAGAACCATACATTAGGTTACTCGCTAGTCATAGTGGCAGTCAATTTGGGATAAGACTAGATGAGGAACACTTAGTTGAAAGATTGAATGCCATTATTACTGCTTCCGAAAGCCCTGAACCATTCGAACATCACAGGGCACTAACTAATGTTCCCTTTCCTGATATGGATAGGGAACGGACCGAAGGTCCCCCTGTGTACAGTGATATTACCTTGAAGGATACCTCCAGACAGAATGGAGGGATGGAAGAACGGTTCCGCAAAGGACTTATGGGGATACCAGATGTTAGAATGATGACAGACACATCAACAAGATTACATTACCCGGCATCAAGGGGGTTAGAACGAAAGATAATACAAACCATTCAAAGCCTAGACTCTGAGGCTATTAATAGGTTAACGATCAAACCTATCTAATATAAACAATATGGGCAATGATCTTTCAAAAGTAGAAAACGTTGGAGCGGAAGTAGGCGGTGGTGCCACGCAACTTCTTGCCGGTGGTGGCCCCGTCGGGGCTGCACTGGGTGTCGTCACTGGAGGGGCTTCTGTCCAGGTAGCCGATGCTGCCGGGGATCTTGTAACTGGGGATTTCTCTGGTGCAGAAGATCATATGAAAGTGGCAGGATATATTGGTGAACAGGGGGGTAAGGCAGCACTCGGACTATTAAAGGGTGTTAATAACCTAGCATCAGGCAAATTTGATTTCTCCCAATTTACTGGGTCCGTCGAAAACATAGGAGAAGCGGCTATTGGTACCAACCAGGATGTGAATGACATTATGAACCCACCTTCAGCGGCTGAAGTTAGGTCCCGCCAACAGGCCAAGATTAAGGCAATCAATACTAAGAATTTAAGTGGGGCTACACCTATAGGAAATGTTGTTAAATCAGCATACGAAGGTAATAACCGTGGCCAAGTGAAGCCATCCGATGTGGCCAAGATTTCTAACCCGGCAGTTAAGATGGCAGTATCCTCAACTAGCGGATCGTCCCGTAATGCATTGGTAGCAGTCGGTAACCAATACGATGCCAGGAAGGCTCCAAGTGGTCCCAAGGTTGGCGTTGGTTCCTCCGTTACTAACAACTCTGGCGGGGATACAGGAACCACTAACAGCAATGACCCTAGTAACCACGGAATTGCTGCAACCCAACCTGGTAACCCGCCACCGGCAGCACCAGCATCTGCGCCACCTCTACAGGTCTAATATAGACAATGTCTTTAAAGACTCCCGTTCAAGAGATGATGGCACACCGTAGAAATGCTGCCCAGAAGACAGCCCCGAACAAAACAATCAGCCTCAGTGTGGCTAAGTCTGTGTCCGGTCCAGTTAAGAAGGTGGAACCCTTTGTTCGTACCCCTGGTCCAATGAATACACCCAAGCAAGGATTAATACATAAAAAGGATTTTAAGAAGATGCATATCCCTAAAGATGACTATCGCTTAGGATCATTGACAATATCTGATAACATTATGTGAACATAGTATTATATACAATGCCAAGAAAACTGACAATGGATATGGTCCCCAAGGCTCCACCGAAAAAATCTGTACCCAAGACAACTGCCGAAATGGCTGGTATTCCCCCTATGTCGGAAATTGTTTCACAGATTGTTAATGCTGTCAAGGCTTCAACCGAAAAGCCAGTCAAGGTTAAGGCCAAGCGCGTTTTGTCTGATGAAGAGAGGGCTAAGCGGTGCGATAGACTTAAGTTAGCCCGTGAGGCCAAGGTTGCTAAAAGGGCCGCTTTATTGGAGGAAGGCGATCACTAAATACTGTGTTGGGTAATGCTTTATCCAAGTGTACTGGATTTATAAATGGTTCAGGAAATTCGATGAGTTCTAGATCTTCTAGCCTCTTCAAATTTTTTTCATATAATTGACCGTAATAAGATGAGATGGCGGTGTCCACGAATATTTTAATCTGATCTACCCTACTCTTAGTCTTTAATGGGGTGAACTGGTGAATATACTCCGGATATCCAATGACTTTCAGTAGTATCCTAGTCAGTTGACTGGTGTTAACAAAGTTGATTCTACTAGTTGATTGGAAATGCTGTTCAATAACGGGGAACAGATCACCTAGAGTATAAATCACGTACCAGGGTAGATCCTTGCCACATATGAACAGTTTGAATTTTTTCAATCTGGTTGAAGAGTTTGTCCTGAAATCCAATGTATTGGTGTCAAATTCCACATCTTCTATTAGTGCATTACAGTTAGCACAATGTGTTATGTCTTCCAATGAAGTAACTTGTGGATCGGAACAACAAGTTGATTCTGGGAACGGGTTATTAATTAGGAACTTATCGTGTGCATCTATATCTGATTGAAGACCTTCCATTCTATATCATACATATAGTGTTTGATGTTTATTCCTTTTTATATTGAAATGCTCTCGGATGCCTTGGTTCTCTGTCTTGTGCTTTGAGGGCATAAAAAAGGGTAACTGCCTAATCTGCCAAGTTTATAAAAAAAATCAAATTTAAAAAAAAATATAAAAATATTACTGTACT
>PJEL010004726.1_pt1 | contig 11135 bp, 5 predicted proteins | sample 1853271 | NCBI WGS metagenome assembly PJEL01 (sample SAMN08108733, study PRJNA415343) | Invertebrate metagenome, whole genome shotgun sequencing project. | host: Globobulimina | place: Sweden: Gullmar Fjord | collected 2015-08 | reverse complement strand
CCCATAACCAGAGAAAGCAAACATAGCATCAAAATCACCCGCACTGTTATTCTCAAAATAACTGTTGACCAGGCTTACATTGTTATCAAGCCGAACTCCCCCCCCCCTAGAGTTGGTGCTATTGCTTAAAAAGTGGGTGTTGGTAATCACCACATCAGTATTAGCAGCTAACCCCCCGCCACCATCATTAAAGGCCCTATTTTGGGCAAAGTAACTGTCAACAACAAACACATTATCAGCCCCGGCTACCCCACCGCCAGCTCCTATAGCAGTATTACTAATAAAATAGGTCTGGGTTAGGGTCAACTTATGGTTGGTATATAATCCCCCCCCATTATTATTAGTAACCGTCATACCCGTCATATTGTTAATGATTCGGCTGTTGCTAATAGCAACTGTGGCGTTGTTAATATGGATACCCCCGCCATCTTGATCAGCGCCATTGCCTCGGCCTTCAGTGACCGTCAGATTTTCCAATAAAACATCAATGCTGCCAGCAATGGTTATCACCCGTCCGGCCCTGAGAGCATCCAGGGTGGTGGTGTTGAGGCTGGTATCGGGCGTAATCCAGTTGGTGGTGGTGAAGGCCCCTATCATAGTTAAATTCTTGTCGATACCCACCACGCGACCATTACTATCAATCCCGGCACAATAACCAGCCACTTTAACCGTGTCGCTTGCTGAGGCTGCGGCCACCGCATCACGGACAGCTTTGGCTGTGCTGTGTTGATAAACAGTAGTGCCATCGTCGGGGGTGGCATAGCAATTGCCACTTAAGGTGACAGTTAAGCCAGCAGAAGCACTGTTGTTGTTTGGGATAGCATCTGTTGTGCTGGTGGTAATGGTGGCCCTGTTGGTGAAGATAGTACTTAGAGTTAAGTCAGAACTGATTTGCCCACTAATGGTGATTATGCCGCCATCACCGGGGGTTAAATCTTGCACTTGCCAGGTGTAGGTGATACTGCCGATATTGGTTTGGGTAATGGCAACCCCACTGCTGACCACGCTGGTGTTGGTGACACTGAGGGGTATTTCGTCGGTAATGACGACGTTGGTAGCGGTAAAGCTGCCGCTATTGGAGAAGTGTAGGGTGTAGGTGATGGTAGACCCAGGCAGGCCAGAGGTGGGGGTGACTGATTTAGTGATTTGGATGTCGCCAATGTTGCTAAAGGCTGATTCGTAGGCCCCGATGTCACAGAAGGCATTAATGGGATTGGGGCGGGGTTGGTCGCGTTGGTCGGTGGTGATGTCGGTTTGGCAGGAGGCGGCATCAATGGGCTGGCTGCCGCTTTGTAAGGCGTGGGTTTGGATCGTGCCGCCGGGGGTGCTGTTGCCGCCATTATCGGCCAGGGGGGCAAGGAGGGGGTTGGTGTTGGTGATGTCGCCAGTGGCGGTGAAGGAGGTGCAGGAGGTGTCGCTGGAGAGGTTGTAGCCGTTGGAGGTGATGTTAGTTACTCCATCACAATCATTGGATTCATTGTTGGCAATTATTGTATTTTGGATGTAAGTTGTGCCGCCATTGTTATCAAGGCCCAAAGATTGTCCTGTATTACTGGCTATGGTGGTAAAGGTTATCCAGGCTGTTCCCCCAGAGATATGGATAGCCCCGTCCTTAATCGAACTGGAACTATCCATTATGTCATTGTTACTTATGGTACTGTTGGTTAAGGTCAAGGCATTACTGCTGGCAATAGCACTACCGACAACATTACCATCAGTGCCAATTGAATTGTTAGAAATAGTACTCTTGATTACGGTCAGTTGGCCGGTATTATTTATCCCGCCACCCCCGCCACTTTCAACTTCATTGTTTAAAATGGCACTTTTGGTTACGGTCAGCAAACCGGAATTATTAATCCCCCCACCAGGACTACTATCACCACCAGATTGGTCGACTACAGCATTGTTACTGATCAAGGTATTGTTGATGGTTGCTGTGCCTTGATTGATTATACCACCCCCCCCTGATAGGCTCGTGTTGGTACTAACGGTGGTGGTTGAGAGGCTAATTGTACCATTGGCACTGTTGTAAATACCTCCCCCCTGACCTGTGGTGGCCGAGTTGCTGATTACCTCGCCTCCGCTCCACGTGGCCCGACCAGCAGCAAGGTAAACCCCACCGCCATTATTTGTGGCCGTATTGCCACTGATGACCGTGCTGTTGGTTTGGGTCATCAGGCCCAAGGTTCCGGTAATAAAAACCCCGCCGCCGTTATTGGTGGCGGTGTTGCTAATAATTCGGCCGCTATCCGTCAGGAGCAGGCTGCTGGTGATGACTCCATCGACGTAAACGCCGCCGCCATTGCCGGTGACGCTGTTGTTGCTGATAATGCTGCCATTGGTAATGATTAAGGTGCTGCCAATCCAGACCCCGCCGCCGTTGGTGGCTGTGTTGCCACCGATGTGGGTGTTGTTGAGGGTGACTGTGCTGCCTTTTACCAGTAAACCACCGCCGCCCCCGGTAAAATTGCCGGAGCCGCCGCCGGCTGTGGCGTTGCCGCCGGTCAGGGTGAGGTTGATTAGTTCAACGGTGATGGTTCCGCTGATTACCAAGGGCCGACCGCTGTTGTTGGCATTAAGAATAGTGGGTGAGGTGGGGTCAATGGTGGCAAAGTTGCTATGGTAGCCGCCTTCAATGGTAATAGCTTTGGTCAGGTAGCCAATTTGAGTTAAGCCAGCCTGAAGCTGTGGGGTGTTGGGCAGGGTTCCGCCTACAAGTTTTATGGTATCGCCAGCGGTGGCGGCATCCAGAGCTTCTTGGAGGGTATAATAATTGGCGTCATTCAGTTGAGCCACTGGCTCTATAATGATCAAGCCCGCTTCAGTTTCATTATCCTCAATTTGAAAGGTATAGGCGGGGCGGCGGCTGGCAACGGTGTTGGTAACGGTGCTGGATGGGTCATCAGCCAAAGCCGGGTGTGGCTGAGTTAACCAAGCCAGGCTCACCAACGGCAAAGCCAAGCCTATAATCAGGCTCATCATCAAGTGGGCCAGACGAAAGTTTGTCTTCAGTTTGTTATGGGTGGGGCTATTTGAGGTTAATCCAGGTTGGGCTTCTGTTTTAAGGCGATTAGTATTATTTGGCATTTGCTTTTCTTTCTTATGGGGCAGGCTTAGGAGGATTATATTCAATATTCTTTGGTTACAAAACTGTGTTGGTTCGTGAGAAAACGCCGACAGATAATTTTACCACATTTTATGCTGTTTGTCTGTGGTGTAATCCAGACAATTTTGTAAAGGACAATTGATAATTGATGATTTGGCCCAATTGCTGGTTGACAATGATCCTGATAGGGGGGAGATTGTTAGTGTTTTAGGGCAACTCCAGGGCTGGTGAAGGGGAGAAGATTCTATCCTTGCTCCGTGCTTGCTCCGTGCTTACTCCGTGTTTACTCCGTGTTTGCTCCGTGTTTACTCCGTGTTTGCTCCGTGTTAAGTCTATATCAACACTTAATCAAAGCGACTCTATTAGAGCATCAGGTAAAGTTTGATAAGTTACATTGGGCCAGCAGAGACAATGGGAAATTGCCTTGTACAAAATCAGAAGCTTGCGATACGTAGTTTCGTGCGATACACAGTTCGCTAACGTTATACGCTTGGGTTTCTCACAGGCCAAACCGGGAACTGCTGCCTGAGTAGCATAAACCTATAATTTTATAAGAATTGACAAAATTATGTGCCTGTGTTAAACTGTCCAAAATTTCAAACTATATGCTGGTTAACGTACAATGAGAGAGAATCAAATAACTTCAGGCTAAAAATAGGTTTTTTTGAAACCTATTACTAAATTTATCCCACAATAAGCTGAAGTTAAGTTGGTCGCCGAAGGGGCAAGGTGAATGAGTGAGCCAAACTTTTCATTGAAACTCTCAGGCAAAGGGGTCGTTGTATAGACAGCAACTCTGGAGAGACGGTCTAAGATTTGTAGCTGAGGCGACCGCACCGACGGGGCAACCCTCTTATGAGGGCAATCTCTCAGGTTCAGGACAGGGTATACGGGCACGCTTTTGCGTTGCCCGTTTTTATTTGGCAAACACAAGTAAATTCAAAGAGGAGTTACGATGAGCCAAGATTTAAAACGAACCCACCTTTATGCCTGGCATGTTGAAGCTGGAGGCCGGATGGTTCCCTTTGCGGGTTGGGAGATGCCGGTTCAATACCCCACTGGCCCCATTGAAGAACATCACACCACCCGTCGCTCGGCCGGCCTATTTGACATTGACCACATGGGCCAAATAAATATCACTGGTCCGCAAGCCGAAGCCTATCTTAACAATTTAGTCACCTGGGATGTAAGCCTTATGGCTGAAAATGAGGCTCACTATGCCTTGATGTGTTATGAAAATGGCACTGTTGTGGATGATGTGTTTATCTACAAATTGCCAGGGCGTTGGTTTGTGGTGATTAATGCCGATAACCTGAGCAAAGATGTGCAGTGGATGCAGGAACACATGGCTGGTTATGATGTCACTTTAGAGGATGTATCGACCCAGACCTATATGCTGGCTTTACAAGGCCCCAAAGCGATTGATTTGTTACAGCGTTTGGTCTCAATTGATTTGGCGAGTGTGCCCCGCTTTACAGCCGTCGAGAGTGAACTTGAGGGGGTAACTGTGATTATTGGCCGCACGGGGTATACCGGAGAAGATGGCGTTGAGCTATTCTTTGCGGCAGAGCAGGCCCAATCTGTGTGGCAGAATATTTTAGACACAGGTCAAAAGGTTGATATTGAAGTTAAACCGATTGGGCTTGCCGCCCGTGACAGCCTGCGTTTTGAGCCTGCTTTTGCCCTCTACGGCCATGAGATTGATGAAAACACAAACCCTCTGGAGGCTAATCTGGGCTGGGCTTGCAAGTTTAATACCGACTTTATTGGTAAAGAAGCCTTGCTTAAACAGAAAGAAAGTGGTTTAAGCAAAAAACTCATTGGTTTTGAATTAACCGAAAAAGGCGTTCCCCGACAAGGATATGCTGTTGCCAACACCGCCGGCGAGAAAATCGGACAGGTTGTGACGGGTTTATATGCCCCTACCGTAGAAAAATATTGCGGTCATGCCTTTGTCCCTCCCCCATACGCCAAAGTCGGCACCAAACTGCAAGTTATTATCCGTAATAAAGCTAAAGCTGCGCTGGTGGTCAAAAGACCATTTTATCGAGCGGCTTATCGAAAGTAATATTTAATGTAACTACTCAGCCTGAGCAAGATGTGATACCCTTGTGACAGGTAATTAGTAATTGGTAATTAGTAAGCCGTTTCACTTAAGTAATTTGGATCAATTATCGGCTGACGATTAGCCCAATCGAGGGTGGCTGAGTAGTTACTATTTAAATTTATATTATCTAACTATTGAAAGGAGAGAATTTTATGAAGATTGATGACGCTGCAAAATATCAAGAGTCTCATGAGTGGGTTCGTCAAGAAGGTGATTTGATTGTGTGTGGGGTGTCAGACCATGCTCAGGATAGCCTAAGTGATGTTGTTTATGTGGAACTCCCCGAAGTAGGGGTCTCATTTAATCAGGGTGATGTCTTTGGGGTGATTGAGTCAGTCAAAGCAGCCAGCGACCTTTACATGCCTGTCTCTGGTGAAATTGCTGGGGTTAATGAGGCTTTGGAAGATGAACCGGAGATTGTAAATAGTGATCCTTATGGTCAGGGTTGGATGATAAAGATTAAAGCGTCTGACCTGACTGAATTGGACGCTTTGATGTCTGGTAAAGAATATCAACAGAGTATAAAATCAGATTAGGAATTGCCCGCATATTAAGAATGTGTTTCTTAAATAGAGGATGAGGGCATATTCAGACTTCGGAAGTCTTGAAAATGCCTTTTTCGCGGCTAAATCAAACCTTTTGCAGTCTGATTTCAGCTAAAAATCCCGGTTAAGACTTCCGAAGTCTTTTAAGAAACACGCTCTAAGGCTCATGACCTTCAAAGGAGAAAGTTATCATGAATATAGCAGAAGCTATTGACGACTTACAAACCACAGCCCAAACAAACGACACAACAGCATACGGCAATAATCCGAGTAAGGGAACAAAAGCCATCCCCTCGCTGAAACCGTTGGATAATTTTGCCCCGCGACATTTAGGCCCGCGCGAGGCCGATATCAACAAAATGTTAGAAACCGTGGGGGTAAACTCGCTTGAAATGTTGATAAATCAAACGGTTCCCCAATCAATTCGTTTATCCCAAACCCTCAATTTGCCCCCCGTCAAAAGCGAGTCGGAAGTGCTGGCCGACTTAAGAACATTGGCTGACCAAAATAAAGTTTATCGTTCATTTATTGGTCTGGGGTATTATAATTGTTTGATTCCAACGGTCATTCAACGCAATATTTTGGAAAATCCGGGCTGGTATACCCAATACACCCCTTATCAGGCTGAAATTGCCCAGGGCCGTTTAGAAGCCATGCTTAATTTCCAGACCATGGTGACAGATTTGACCGGCCTGGAAATTTCCAATGCTTCTTTGCTGGATGAAGGCACGGCTGCGGCTGAGGCCATGACCTTGTGTCGACGCGCCCAGTCGCGCAAGTCAAAGGCCAATGTTTTCTTTGTTTCGGAACTATGCCATCCGCAAACTATTGAAGTTATTCAAACCCGAGCTGACCCTCTGGGTTATGAAGTTGTGGTTGGTGACCATAATAGTTATGAATTTGCGGAAGCAAACGCTGGTGAAGCAGCGGTATTTGGGGTGTTGTTGCAATATCCGGCTACCGGCGGCCAAATTTTAGATTATGAGTCCTTTTGTACAAAGGCGCATGAAGTTGGGGCCTTAGTAATTGTGGCCACAGATTTATTAGCCTTGACCCTGCTCCGTCCACCGGGTGAGTTTGGGGCCGATATTACGGTTGGAAATAGTCAGCGTTTTGGGGTTCCGCTGGGCTATGGTGGCCCTCATGCGGCCTTTATGTCCATTAAAGACAAATATAAACGTCTGATGCCGGGGCGTTTAGCTGGGGTCTCTATTGATGCCAGTGGCAAAGCTGCTTTGCGTCTATCATTACAAACCCGCGAACAGCATATTCGCCGGGATAAAGCCACCAGCAATATCTGTACGGCGCAGGTGCTTTTGGCGGTTATGGCTTCGATGTATGCTGTTTATCATGGCCCCACAGGTTTGACCGAAATTGCGCGCCGGGTTCAGTTGTTAACGGCTGTTTTGGCTAAAGGGGTGCAACAATTGGGGTACAGCATAGATGATGCCCCAGTGTTTGATACCTTGACCATAAGTGCCGGACCCCGTACTCAAGCAGAATTGGAAAGTGAAGCCCTCAAGCGACAGGTCAACCTACGCCTTGATAATAATGGGGCGGTGGGTATTTCTATGGATGAGACGGCTACGGTTGAAGATTTAGAGACCCTTTTTGAGATTTTTGGGGCTAAAGCGGGCCAAATTGATCCTAATCAGGTGGCTGCCGAGGTTGAGTTAGAGTACGCCCCGCTACACCAACGCAGCAGTGCCTTTTTGACCCACCCTGTCTTTAACAGCCATCATTCTGAGACCAAGATGTTGCGCTATATTCACAAATTGCAAGCCAGGGATTTATCATTGGCCTTCTCCATGATTCCTTTGGGGTCCTGTACAATGAAGCTCAATGCCACCACCGAAATGATTCCGGTAACATGGCCCCAATTTGCCTTTATGCACCCCTTTGCCCCTCGTGATCAGGCCCAAGGGTATAGCCAGATGTTTGAGCAATTGGAGTCGTGGCTGGCCGAAATTACTGGTTTTGCGGCTGTTTCGTTGCAACCTAATGCGGGTTCGCAGGGTGAGTATGCCGGCTTGTTGGCTATTCGGGCTTATCATCTGTCTCGTGGCGATGACCAACGCACAATATGTCTTATTCCCAGTTCGGCTCATGGTACAAATCCAGCCAGCGCAGTTATGGCCGGGATGGAAGTGCTTGTGGTTAAGTGTGATCAGGACGGTAATATTGATCTGGATGATTTGCGCCAAAAGGCCGAGCAGCATAGCGACAATCTAGCGGCTTTGATGGTAACTTATCCTTCCACCCATGGCGTTTTTGAAGAAGCTATTCAGGAAGTTTGTCAACTTATACATGATTGTGGGGGACAGGTCTATATGGATGGGGCCAATATGAATGCTCAGGTTGGTCTTTGTAGCCCCGGCACAATTGGGGCTGATGTGTGTCACCTTAATCTGCACAAAACATTCAGTATTCCTCATGGTGGGGGGGGGCCGGGTGTTGGCCCTATTGGCGTAGCGGCTCATCTGGCTCCATTTTTACCCGGCCATTCGCTTGTGGCTGGTGTTGGTGGCGAACAGGGCCCAGGAGCAGTTTCGGCTGCGCCGTGGGGCAGTGCTGCTATTTTACCCATCTCTTACACCTATATTGGCATGATGGGGGCTGAAGGGTTGACCGAGGCCACAAAATTGGCGATTTTGAACGCCAACTATATCGCCAAACGTTTGGAATCTTACTTCCCTGTGTTGTACAAAGGTTCTCAAGGACGGGTGGCCCATGAATGTATCATCGATATGCGGAACCTTAAACAAGAAACTGGTGTCGAGGTGGATGATATAGCCAAACGGCTTATGGATTATGGTTTCCACGCCCCCACTATGCACTTTCCGGTTATGAACACCCTGATGATTGAACCCACCGAAAGCGAGTCGCTGGATGAGTTAGAGCGTTTTTGTGAGGCCATGATTGCCATTCATGGCGAAATTCAAGCCGTGGTTTCGGGTGAGTTTGACCCTGATGATAATCCGCTTAAGGGCGCCCCCCATACCGCCGAGATCATTGCCTCAGATGATTGGAATCGCCCTTACTCCCGCGAACAGGCGGCTTATCCCACTACCTGGCTTCGGGATTCAAAGTTCTGGCCTTTTGTGTCTCGTATTGATAATGTTTACGGCGACCGCAATTTGGTTTGCGCTTGTGTACCCCTAGAGGATTATGCTTAGAATGTGTTTCTTAATATAGAGGATGAGGGTATATTCAGACTTCGGAAGTCTTGAAAATGTCTTTTCGCGGCTAAATCAAACCTTTTGCAGCCTGATTTTAGCTAAAAATCCCGGTTAAGACTTCCGAAGTCTTTTAAGAAACACGCTCTTAGGAAAATTTGTAAACAAAGTCGTAAAGAGGAATTTATAGGCAATACGTTATACGCTTGGGTTTCTCACCTTGCCAAGACCCACTCTTTGGTTGATTTATGCTGTGTTATCTCGAAGCAGACTGAGTTTCGATACCTATTTCACCTCTGTCAACCATTGCTCTTATCTCTTGTGATTTGGTTTGTGTTGGTTTTGGTTGGACTCCACTTTTCTCCGGGTCCGGGTGAGGCCCAACTCCTGCCAAAACTGACTCTAACAGCGGCAGCATCGTCGAGGCGCGTTTAGCCCGGATGACCCCATCCCACAGCGGCTCGAACTTTTTCCAGCCTCCAGCGTAAGCGTAAGCTATATGCCGCAATTTTCCCGGCAGTGTGTCTTTGGTCCAGGCAGCTTTAACAATCGATCCCCAGCGATAAAAATCGCGGTAGGCTTGCCAGTATCCACTCTCCAATGCTTTGGGGGTTAGTTTGGCCGGGCGATAGACCACATGACGGGTGTCGTACACATTCCAATTGTGATGGGTGATACGGTTTTGAGCGCTCATACGTTGGTGGAGGGCCGTGCCGGGGTAGGGGGTCAAAATGTGGAAGGTGGCCGTTTCGATACCTTGCTTGACAGCCCAGGTAACAGTGCGCTCAAATACGGTGTCATCGTCGTCATCCATACCAAAGACAAAACTGCCATTAATCATAACCCCCAAACTATGTAGACGGCGAATGGCGGCATTGTAGTCTCGATTGAGATTTTGGTATTTGTGTTGAGCGCGGAGGTTGTCAGGGTTCAAGCTTTCAAAGCCAACAAACAGACTCCGCAAACCACATTTTACCGCCTTTTCTAACAAGCCCGGCCTTAACACCGATTGCACCGTGGCTGCGGCTTGCCACAAGCGGCCCATGCCCTTCATCCCCTCAAACAGAGCCGCCGCAAAACGAGTCTGTCCAAACAGATGATCGTCCAAAAAATAGAGATGACGGCCCGGCAGCCGCTCGATCTCGGCCAGGGCATCATCGACGCTTTGGGTGTAAAAGGATTTGCCGCCCTCAAAAAAGGCCTCTTTGTAACAAAAATCGCAGCTGTGGGGACAACCCCGCAAGACGACAATGGAGTTAGGAACCAGATAAAGGTGTCGTTTAATCAAATCCCGGCGAATTTTGGGTAAATCCAGCAAGGTTCGTACCTGAGAGCGATACACATTGCTGGGTCGACCTGCTCGAAAATCAGCCAGCTGATTATTCATGACCAATTGTATGGTACAAACTACAGTCAGGCAGCCGTCCGGTGGGTTGAGACAATGGCCGGAAACCTTGACCCGGAAACAGGCTTGATGCCTTCCAAAATTGATTATGAAACCGGGGCCACTCTGGATGTGCCGCGTGGCTCGGCTCTCTCTTTTACTTTTGCCTTTTTACCCGACTTTGCCCCCGATTTTGCCCATTCTCAATATGCAGCCTACCAGCGACACTTCTTTAAAAGTACGTTTGGCTTCGCTGCTATCCGCGAATACCCCGCTCATCGAGGCCGTCGGGGAGACATTGATTCTGGCCCCCTCATTTTAGATGTTGGCGCAGCAGCAACCGGAATAGGGATTGCGGGTACGAAGGCAATGGGAGATGAGGCTACGTTCCAAGCAGTTATTCCCCCGAAAATCAGCCCGGCAATCAACCCGGCAATTGCCCCAAAAAACCTCCGGCAATTAGTCCGACAATCGCCCCTATAGTACTACCACCAATCCAAGATTCTTTGAATTTTATATAGCTACTCCCTCAATTAAGACAAGATAACTGAAGTTTGGCTTAAATATGAAATTTGTCTTAATTTCTCTTGACAAAAAGGCAATATTAGACTATTATCTAACGTAGTTAGACATTTGTCTAATGCGCTATTAGGCCCTAACCAGTGAATTTATTGTACATTGAGCAAGAAAATTTGCAATAAGGGAGTTCCAAAAAAATAAACCTCCCAAAACTATAAGGGTAACTTAAACTTTTGAGATAGATACCCCTCATAAGGTAACTCCGGCAATGAATTTCATTGCAAAAGGCTTTTTTAGC
>PJEL010004725.1_pt1 | contig 11135 bp, 8 predicted proteins | sample 1853271 | NCBI WGS metagenome assembly PJEL01 (sample SAMN08108733, study PRJNA415343) | Invertebrate metagenome, whole genome shotgun sequencing project. | host: Globobulimina | place: Sweden: Gullmar Fjord | collected 2015-08 | reverse complement strand
GGCTTGGAAGTCGTAGGCCGTGAACGCCGCTGCCAGGGGAGTCGCGACTGCCAGATACACGTAGCCGGGGCTTTCGATCGCTGCCGCGAGAGTTTGCCGGGTATTGCGCAACGCGTGCTCGAACGCGACGACCAGGCCGATCAGCGCCAGCAGCGGAAACACGGAAACCAGCGACATCCTTCCGCGCCCGGTGTTCAGGATGAACCAAAGCCCGTCGAGCACGCGCGGGGTCTTCTCCACTTGGGTGAGCGCGGGCAGCGTGAACGCCTGGTAGAGCTGCTCGTCGAGTACGCCGTGCCAGGCGAAGTAGCCCTCGTACAGCGCCACCGGCACTGCTACGCCGAGCGCGAACAAGAACACGGCTTTGAAACGGTCTCGGCCGAAGAGCATCGCGAGACCCGCCGCAGCGACCGTGAGCAGGCCGGGCTGCCAGCACAGGAAGGCGAGCGCGGTGGCGGCTCCGGCAAGCAGCGGTCTGCGCTTGGCGACCGCGGCCAGTGAGAGCGAAACGAAGAAAGTGAGAAAGACTTTCGGACGGTAGCCGACGACGGCCTGGCGAAGGAACTCGCCGTGGGCGAGTAGCGCGAGAGCCGCCAGGTGACCGGCGAGCAGGCTGCCGGAAAGCTCGAACGCTGCGAGCCACAACAACGCTACCGCGGCCGCTGCGAGCACGATCGAGAGCGCGCGCCCTGCTATGACGTCGTCGATGCCGAACACCCGCCCGACGCGGATGGCGGCCCCGGAGGCCAGCGTGGCGAGCTGGTTCTTCGGGTCGAACTGCGAGATGTGCGGCGGGACCCCGGAGGCCGCGCGCTCGGAGATGAAGAAGTAGTACTGGTTGTCGGCCTGGATCGGGGCCGTCGTCGGGTGCAGCTCGGACGCGACCCAGACGGCGGCGGCGAGCGCCATCACCGAGAACAGTGCGGAGAGCGCGAGCTTCATCGCCCCGGCCTCGCCGAAGCCGGTCGATGCTGGAGCAGCGCGACGATCGGCAGGTGGCGATCGACGTGGGCGAGGTCGGTCGCGGTGTATCCGCGCTTGTCCTCGAGCGTACGGTCGGCGCCGGCGTTGAGGAGGAAGTGCACGGTACCCGTGCGGCCGAACAACGCCGCGAACATGAGCGCCGTTCGCCCCGACGCGTTCACCGCATTGACCGCGGCGCCCCTGTCGAGGAGCGCGTCCACGACCCCGTCGAGGCCCTGCGCGCCGGCAAGCATCAGCGGCGTCCAACCTGCCTGCCTCCCGGAGAGCGGCAACCGCGTGTCGGCTTTCGAGCCGCGTTCGAGCAACAGCAGGGCCACGTCGCTGCTGCTTGCGGCGATCGCGTGCCACAGGGCGTCGCGGCTCTCCTCGTCGGTCGCCGCGAGATCGGCGCCGAAGTCGAGCATGTCTTCCACGAGCCTTCGATCGCCCGAGGTCGCGGCGACCATCAGCGCGGTCCTTCCGTCTTCGAGGCGCGTGTCGGGCTTGATGCCCCGGCTGATCAGCATGTCGATCGACGAGACCGTCGCGCGCGAGATCGCGGCCTCGACCGTTCTCGCGCCGGCTTCGGCGAAGATAGTGAGGTCGACTCCGTACTCCCGGAGCACATCGAACATCTCCGGGTGCTTGTGCTCGGCGCGTACCCAGATTTCGACTTGCTGGACCGTGGGCACCTGCAGCGCGTCGATGTCGCGATCGAGCAGTGCACGCAGAACGTCTTGGTCGCCGCTCAGAATGGCCATGCGCACGATCTCGGTCGCCAGGTCGGCCGGCGGTTCGGCGTCGAGGTTGTCGAGCGCCAGGCCGAGCAGTTCGGCATGACCGTTGTTGGCGCTCAACAGGATCACCGTGTCGTCGGCCTTGTTGGTGATGTCCCAGCGAGCGCCCGCTTCGGCCAGCGCACGTACGATATCGGCGTGTCCACCGCCGGCAGCCCACAGCAAGGGCGTTCCGCCGTCGCGCGCTTTGGCGTCCACGGCGGCTCCGGCTTCGAGAAGAGCGGCGACGATTTCGGTGTGTCCGGCTTTGGCCGCCCAGTGCAGCGCGGTTGCGCCACTGCGCAGGTCGTCTTCGAGAGGATAGCCGCTCTCGATAAACGCTTGCGCGATGCCAATGTGTCCTTGGCGCACCGCAATGAGGAAGCCTGCCCGCCGCGCGTTCTCCGAGGTGGCGTCGTCGGAGGACGGAGTCGCGAGCAACGACCGTACGGCGGCGGTGTCTCCTTGCTGGCAGGCGCGACGGAGTTCCGGAACTTCGGCGGCGATCGTCTCGGTGGCGGTCGTCTCAGTGCCGACGGCTTCGGTCGCGTGTGCGGCGGTCGCGAAAGCTCCCGCGCCGACGGCCGCGAAGACCGCCCAAACCAGACCCGAGAGCACAGGGCCTGTCCGGCGACGAAGACGAGGCCCAGGAGTCTGCGCGGCAGAAACCGTATGTCGTCCAGACGACATGCGGTTCCCATCGCGCAGACTCCTAGGTGAGAGGGGGGTGTCCAAGAGAATTCGCGCTAGCAGCGGTCCGTGTCGTCGGGCTCGGCGACCACGGGGTTCTCGATGGCGCCGATCCGCTCGATCTCGACTCGGACCTTGTCGCCCGGAGTGAGGAACGACGGTGGCTTGCGCGCGGCGCCGACGCCCGCGGGCGTGCCGGTCGCGATGATGTCGCCCGGCTCGAGCGTGCAGACTGTGGAGAGGTGCGCGATCTGCTCAAAACAGTCGTAGAGCATCCGGTCGGTCCGGGAGCTTTGCCTGAGATCCCCGTTGACCCAGGTCTTGATCTCCAGCGCGTGGGGGTCGCCGATTTCGTCGGCGGTGACGAGCCAGGGGCCGCACGGACCGTGCGAGTCGAACGACTTCCCCAGCGTCATCGTCGGGCTTCGGAACTGCCAATCGCGGGTGCTCACGTCGTTGACGCACAGGAAGCCGGCGATCACCTCGGCGGCGCGCTCACGCGGCACGTGGCGGCAGCGCCTGGCGATGACGACTCCGAGCTCGCCCTCGTAATCCACTTTGTCGGAGACGCGCGGGACGTGAATCGGGTCGTGCGCCCCGATGACGCACGTGGACTGCTTGTTGAAGAAGACCGGAACCTCCGGCCGCTCCCGGCCCGACTCGGCGACGTGGTCGGCGTAGTTCAGAGCTATGGCCAGGAACTTCGGAGGGCGCAGCACGGGAGGTTCGAGGTGGACCTGGGCCACCGGGATGCGCGTGGAAGCCGAGCGCGCGGCTTCGGCTGCACGGGCCAGCGCGGCGGTTCCTTCCTCGAGCAAGGCCGTCATTTCGGTGGGCAACTCGGGGGCGGCGGTCGCCAGGTCCACGATTTCCGGGGAGCCGTCGGCCGTGTCGTGGATGACGACGCCGATGCGCGTCGTTGCGTCGTGGGTGAAGGTGGCGAGCTTCATGGGTTGCGGCCGCGAACGGTGCATTCGAGCAGGAACCGGCCAACGGTGAAAGCCGGCCTTCGAGGGGTGCTTTACCGGGCAGAGCGGCGGGTCGGAAAGCGGTTCGGCGCTCGGTTTTACTTTGATGCGCGTTTGCCTTTCAAGATCCGCTCGCCCGCCTGCGCGGGCGAAGTTCGTTCGAGAGGCAGAGTCCATGGAAACGGTTGGTAGACATTTGATTGCGGAGTTTTATCGCTGCGATCTCTCGATGCTCGATGACGTCGAGGCCATTCGTAGCCACATGCACGCGGCGGCCGTCGCCGTCGGTGCTTCGATCGTCGGCGACACCTTCCATCGCTTCACTCCCCAGGGCGTCAGCGGCACCGTCGTCATCGCCGAGTCGCACCTTTCGATCCACACGTGGCCGGAAAACGGCTACGTGGCCGTCGATATCTACACTTGCGGCGGGCTCGACCCGCGCCCCGGCTTCGAATACCTCGGCCGCGCGCTCGGCGCCTCGAAGTGCCGCGTGCAGGAGATCGTCCGCGGCCTGCCCGAAGACGCCGATCACGACGGAACCTGGCAGCCCGAGGACGTCCAGATCATGTCGGACACGGTCTCCTTGACCAGCATCCCCCAAGCGAGCTAGCCGGTGTTCCGGCGGAGCGCGCGGTGACTGAGCCCAGCGGAGTTCCCTCAGAGCTGATCGAAGGCGAGCGAGCCGCGGAAACGCGCGGGCTCGTCGATGGCGATTGGTATTACGAGGAAGGCTTCGGGGCGGTCCGGTTCGGTATTCGCGTCGAGGCGCTCTTGCACGAGGAGACCTCCGAGTACCAAAAGCTGGCCGTGTACGACACGCCCTTCTTCGGCAAGATGCTCACGCTCGACGGCGTGATGATGTTCACCGAGCGCGACGAGTTCGTCTACCACGAGATGCTGACGCACGTACCGTTGTGCAGCGTGCCCGGGGCCACCGACGTCTTGATCGTCGGCGGCGGCGACTGCGGCTGCCTGCGTGAGGTGCTTCGTCACGACTCCGTACGGCGCGTGGTGCAGTGCGATATCGACGAGCGCGTCACCCGTGTGTGCGAGAAGTTCTTTCCCTGGGTGCAGCCCGCGGCGTCCGATCCGCGCGCCGAGCTGGTGTTCGACGACGGCGTTCGTTTCATCGAGCAGAACGAGAACGCATTCGATGTGGTGATCATCGACAGCACCGACCCGCGTGGGCCCGGGGTGGGCCTGTTCCTCGCGGACTTTTACGCGAAGGTGGCGCGCGCTCTCAAGCCGGGTGGTGTGATGACCGCGCAGACCGAGTCACCGCATTGGGATCCGCGCATGGTCGGTGCCATCTACGGTCAGATGCGACGGGCGTTCGGCCATGTCTCGGCTTACACCGTGGCAGTTCCGGTCTATCCGAGCGGGTTGTGGAGCTTGGCCTACGCATCGAACGACCGTCGGCACACTGACTTCTTCGATGCCGAACGGGCCGCGGGGTTGGAAGAAGGCTCGAAGTACTATGACCGGGGCGTGCACTCGGCGGCGTTTTCGCTGCCGCGCTTCGCCCGAGCCGCCACCGAAGGTCGCGCGCCGTTTCGCGAGTTCGACGACCGCGTGCGCGTTGGCTCAACCGACTGATCGAGACCCTGGGCGCCCGGCCGAGCCTTTGCCCGGCCGCGTCGCCGATTGGAGCACCGTCATGAGCGAACAACTGGAAAACGGGGCGCCTGAGCGTGCGACCGAACGGCGCGATATCGCGGGAGTCTCCGTCGAGGAGATCGCCCGCGAGTACGGCACGCCCACCTACGTGTACGACGCGGCGATGATCGAAGCGCGCATCGAGAGCCTTTCGCGCTTCGATGTCGTTCGGTTCGCCCAGAAAGCGTGCTCGAACCTGGCGATCCTCGACTTGTGTCGTAACAAGGGCGTGCTCGTCGATGCCGTGAGCGCGGGCGAGATCGAGCGCGCGCTGGCCGCCGGCTACGAGGCTACGGGCGAGCCGCATCCGATCGTCTACACGGCCGACATCTTCGACCGCGACGCTCTCGAACTCGTCGTCGAGCGCGACATCGCGGTGAACGTGGGCTCGCTCGACATGATCGACCAACTCGGCGAGGCGGCGCCCGGTCGCGAGATCACGCTTCGCTTCAACCCCGGCTTCGGTCACGGGCACTCTCAGAAGACCAACACCGGCGGCGCCCAGAGCAAGCACGGCATCTGGCACGATCAGATCCAGGAGTGCGTGGCGCGAGCCGCCCGCCACGATCTCGTGATCGCCGGGGTGCACGTACACATCGGCTCGGGCTCCGACATGGAGCACCTCTCGCAGGTGTGCAACGCGGTCGAGCGCCTGGCCAGCGAGATCGGTTCGAGTGTGCACACCGTCAGCACCGGCGGCGGATTGCCGATACCGTACCGCGCAGGCGACGAGCCGATCGACATCGACGCTTACTTCGAACTGTGGGACGCGGCCCGTAAGCGGCTCGAAGAGCGTTTCGGGCACGGCGTGGAACTGGAGATCGAGCCCGGCCGTTATCTCGTGGCCGAGGCCGGTTACCTCGTCGCCGAAATCCGCGCGATCAAGACCATGGGAGAGAACCTCTTCTATTTGGTGGACGCAGGCTTCAATAACCTCGCTCGCCCAATCCTGTACGGAGCCTATCATCCGATGTCGATCGCGCACTTGACCAAGAGCGAGGCGCCCCGTGCGCTGCACGACGTGATCGTCGGGGGGCCGCTGTGCGAGTCGGGCGACATCTTCACGCAGGAAGAAGGCGGGTTCGTGCGCACCCAACAGCTACCGGAGGCGAGCGTTGGAGATTACTTGGTGATCGAATGCGCGGGCGCCTACGGCTTCGTGATGAGCTCGAACTACAACTCCAGAACCATGGCCGCCGAAGTCTTGGTGCGCGGCAGCCGCCCCTATCTCGTGCGCGCGCGACAGTCGGTTGCCGACATGATCTGCGACGAGGTCATCCCCTCGTACGATTGAGCGCTATTTGCGCGGAGCTTCATGGATGGAAGTACCTCTTCTCGTAGACGACTTCTTACGGCGGGCCGTCAAGCTTTACGGCGACAAGACGGCCGTGGTCGACGGCCGTCGCCGTTTTACCTATCGCGAGTACGAAGCGCGTATCGACCGCATGGCGCGCGCGCTGCGCGATCTCGGTGTTCGTCGAGGCGACCGGGTCTGCATCCTCAGCCCGAACTCGCACTTCTTTCTCGAAAGTTTTTACGCCACCAGCCGGCTCGGGGCGGTGCTCGTGCCGCTCAATTTCCGGCTCGTTGCCGAGGATCACGCTTACATCATCGATCACGCGGGCGTGACGGTCGTGCTGGTAGACGAGGAGTTCCTCGACGTTGTCGAGACGATTCTCGACCGGTTGCCGCGCGTGAAGCATTGCGTGGTGTTGCGCGAGGAGGCCACGGACGACGGCCGACCGGACATGGAGGCGTTGATGACGGCGGCGTCGGACGCGCCGCTACCGGAGATCGAGCGGTCAGAGAACGACCTCGTTTCGATCAACTACACCTCCGGCACCACGGCGCGGCCCAAGGGCGTGATGCTCACGCACCGCAACTGCTACCTCAACGCGTACAACTTCATCGCCCATCTCGGCGTGCGTCACGACGATGTCGAGCTGTGGACGCTTCCGATGTTTCACTGCAACGGGTGGGGCGGGCCGTACGCGCTCACCGCGATGGGCGGCACACACGTGGTGTTGCGCAAGATCGACGCGGGCGAGATCTACTCGTTGATCGAGAGAGAAGGCGTCACGTTTGCCTGCATGGCTCCGGCCGTGTTGAGCGCGGTGCTGGAGTACCCGGACAAAGCGAAGCACGAAATCCACACCCGTCCCCGGTTTACGGTGGCGGGCGCGCCGCCGCCGCCGGCGTTCATCGAGCGGCTCGAGACCGAACTCGAGTGGGACTTCATTCAGATTTACGGCCTGACCGAGACGGCTCCGATCCTGACGGTGTCGCAGCCCGACACGACGGTCGAGCGTACCGACTGGGCTCGGCGCGGGCGCGCCGGAGCCGAGGCGATCGGCGTCGAGATCGTTGTGGTCGATGACGAGGGCCGAGAGGTTCCCAAGGACAACGCGTCCGTCGGTGAGGTGTGCGCGCGTTCCAACGTCGTGTTCGCCGGCTACTGGGAGCAGCCGGAAGAGACCGCGAAGGCGATTCACGGCGGCTATTTTCACACCGGAGACCTGGCGGTGTGGGACACGGGCGGCAACATCCACATCGTCGATCGCAAGAAAGACGTGATCATCTCCGGCGGCGAGAACATCAGCTCGGCCGACATCGAGGCGACGCTTTATTTGAACGACGCGGTGCTCGAGTGCGCGGTGATCGGCGTGCCCGACGAAAAGTGGGGCGAGACGCCGAAAGCGCTCATCGTGCTACGCGAAGGCGCTTCGGCCGACGAAGCCGGGCTGCTCGCGTTCTGTCGCGAGCACATGGCGCACTTCAAGTGCCCCACCTCGGTGGAGTTCATCGACGCCTTACCGCGCACGGCGACGGGTAAGCTGCAGAAATTCGTCTTGCGCGATCGCTACTGGGAAGGCCGCCGCAAAGTGCAGTGACGGCGTAGCCCGGGCCGTGGGCTATTTCGCGTCGGCCCAGGTGTGGCCGGACGACGCTTCGACGAGGCCCTCGGTCGGTGCGTCGGGGAACACGTCGAGCAGTCCCGCGGTCATGGTTCGCTCGAGCGCTGCGCGCACTTGGGCGTCCTCGTCTTCGGCGCACTCCACGACCAACTCATCGTGCACGATGTTCACCGGCTCGGCATCGAACGGCGCCAGCTCGCGATCCAAGTGCGCGAGCGCGGCCATGAGCACTTCGGCCGCGCCTCCTTGGATGGGGATGTTCAGCGCTTCGGTGTAGCTGAAGCCGTGGCGGGTGCGGCGAAAATCGAACACGCGCCCACACGGCGTTTCCACTCGCCCGGCCGATTCGCCGTGTCGGGCAGTTTCCTGCTGCCAAACGGCCAGTCCGTGGTAGCTGATGAAGAACGCGTCGCGCGCCCGCCGCGCTTCGTTTTCGGTCATCTCGACCCCATAGCTCGACTTCGAGTACGCGGCCAAGCCGCGCGGCCCCTGGCCGTAGAGCAGCCCGAAGTTCACCGCTTTCGCCAAACGGCGCTGTTCGTCGTCGATGTGATGGGGGCCGAGCTTGGTGATCGCGGCCGCGGTCATCCGGTGTAGGTCCTGGCCCTCGCGGTAGGCGGCGAGCATGGCCGCGTCGCCGGCGACGATGGCGGCTACACGCAGTTCGATCTGCGCGTAGTCGGCGACGACCAGCACGCGCCCGCCCGGTGCGGCAAACAACGCGCGGAAGGCAGGGTCTCTGGGGATGCTCTGGAGGTTCGGGTCGAAACACGCCATGCGCCCGCTCGCTGCGGCGCCGAGTCGGAAGCGCGCGTGGATGCGCCCGGTCACCGGGCTCACGTGCTCTGCGAACGACGGGCCGAACGTGGCCAAGCGCGTGGCGGCATCGCGGTGACGGAGCAACGGGGCGACCAGCGGGTGGTCGGGATAGCGCGCGAGCGTCATCGCGTTGGTACGCAGGCGCCCGGTGCCGGTGCGCGGCCAGTGGGCGAGCGTCGCCGGTTCCAGCCGCTGTTCGAGCCAGTCGGCGATCTGCTTGCCGCTGTCGGGGCTGACCGAAGGGCCGAGAATTTCAGTGAGCGTTTGCTCGGCCGCCGTCAGCGCGTGGCGCCAGTGCTCGATCACCCGATCGTGGTGCTCGGCGTCGAAGCCGAAGCCGGCCAGCTCGGTACGCGCCACGGTGTGCTGTGCGTCGCGCATGAGCCGATATGTGAGCACTTTCTGTTCGGCTTCGAGGTCGTGTTGCTGGGCCTGGGCGATCCTGAGCGCGACCACGGCGTCGAGCGCGGCGTATTCGAGCTGCTCATCGCGCAACTCGGCGGCGCCCCAATCGGAAAGCTGCAAATCCTTGCTGATGGCCCACCCCAGGCGATCACGGGCGAGATCGGCGAGGGAGGGGAGGCCGCCGCTGAGCGCGTTGGCCTGGAGCATGGTGCAGCCGATGCGCTCCGGGCGCACTCCGGCATGGAGCAGGTGCTCGAGCTCGAACAGCGCGTTGTGGGCCACCAGTGGCAGCTTCCACAGCGGCTCGAGGACGCCGAGCGGCACCGAGCGGAGGTCGAAGACGTGGGCGGTGTCCCCCCCGCCGTAGGCCTGGAACAGCCGGATCCGCGACATGTGCGGGTCGAGCCCGGCCCGGTGGTGGTTCGCGTATTCGGCTAGGGGCTCGGTTTCGATGTCGACGCCGAGCAGGCGCGGGGGCTCGGCGAGCTGGGCGACGGCCTCTGCGGCGCCGGCGGCATCTCGGTGGTAGCAGACCGAGACTTGCTCAGAGCGCAGCAACTCCTCGGCGGCGACCGTGCCGGTCTCGCGATCCCCCAGTTCCAGGCGCATCTGCGCGCGGTCGCTTTGGTCTCTGCTCAGATTCTCGGTCCTCTGGCGGGGTAGCAGGCCGTCGAAATGCTCCTGATCGGCGCTTGGCCGGGGGCCATTTCGGCGGCCTGATAGCCGGCGCGCGGATTCAAGCGTGCGACGCGAGCGAACGCGAGCGCTCCGGAGTTGGCTCCTTCGTTGGGATCTTGCCATGGAGAGCGGGCGCGGGCGCGGGCGAGTTTGCGAAGGGGACGGTACAGGCGGGCTCGGTACGAATAGTGTACCGGGTTACGCGGCGGCCTCGCACGGTCTGCGGCGCGTTTTACACTCGAGGAACTGACCATGACGACTAGACTCGACCACCAAATTTCGGAGGTGTCGCGGCGGATTTCGCTCGCGCTTCTCCTGTCTGCGGCTCTCATGCTTCCGGCTGCCGCTCACGCCGGGCTTTGTGGCGACGACGTCGAGGGGGCGCGCGTAGCGTGTTCCTGCGGCGACACCGTCGTTTCCGACACGACCCTGAGGCCGTCGGACCCAGTGACGCGCGAGCGCTGCCCGATGGACGGGCTGTTCGTTCGCGCCGCGGCCGGCGCCGAGTCGATCGTCCTCGACCTGGCGGGCCTGTCGATTTCCGGGGCCGGCATCGGTTCGGGCATCCGCGTGCTCGCCGGTGGGGACGCCGGCGCGGTGGTCACCGGTGGCGCCGACGGCGGTGCGGAGGTCTCCGGGTTCAGCACCGGGATTTCCGGGCACGGCCGCAAGGACGTCCAGGAGTTGAGCGGGATTTCGGCCCGAAACAACACGCGCGAGGGCATCGACCTGAGCGCCAGCGGACTCCGCCTGCGCGACGTGACCGCCGAGCGCAACGGCCGCGACGGCTTCCGCTTGTCGGGCCACGACGGGGTCTACGAAGGCTTGGTCGCGCGCAACAACACGCGCGCGGGCGTCGTCATGACGGGTAGCGGCTCGGTTCTCGAACTCGACGCTCTGAACAACGGTAGCCACGGCGCACGCGTGAGCGGGCGCAACCACACGCTCAGCGCGGTGGATGCCCGACTGAACGGGGAAGACGGATTGCTCATCACCGGCACCGGTCACGATCTCTCCGGTGTCCGGGCCGTAGACAACGCCGGCACCGACATCGCCCGTAAGGGCGCCGGAGCAGTGCGATGAAAGCGCCGTCTGTGAGAGCTTCCTTTCTCTCCGGTTTGTTTCTTGCGGCGCTGTTGCTCCCGCAATCGGCGCTGGCGGCCACCGCCTCGACGCCGGACGACATCTGCGATCCTACCGACGACCCGTGCGTTGTCAGCAGCAAGTACGATATTCCGAACGGCACCGTGCTCGATTTCGGTGTG
>PJEL010004724.1_pt1 | contig 11140 bp, 7 predicted proteins | sample 1853271 | NCBI WGS metagenome assembly PJEL01 (sample SAMN08108733, study PRJNA415343) | Invertebrate metagenome, whole genome shotgun sequencing project. | host: Globobulimina | place: Sweden: Gullmar Fjord | collected 2015-08 | reverse complement strand
CCACATCTGAATCTTAACAAATTCATTTTTCAAATCATCCAAAGCAGCAGGGGTCTCATCCATTTTTTCTTGTCTGGCAAAGGAGCCTAAGCGTGATCCAGCTTCAGCAAAAGAAAAAGCACCTACAGTGGCTGCAGTTCCTTTTAATGAATGGCATACTTTCCGAATTCTCTTCGCATCACCTTCCGCAACAGCAATTTCTGCCTCCTCCAACCACTGTGGCCCACTCTTGCAGAGAAGATGTTTGAGTAACTTTTCCGCTAGATCCTCCTTACCGTTACAGCTTTCGTACAGGAAGGTGTTGTAATCAATTGCCTCTTTTGATTTTTCTTTTGCAGAAACCTTTCCAGACTTCATATCTGGGTCTTTGCCAAGCACCTTCTCGATCTCAGCCCTCAGAAAGTTCATATTTATTGGTTTCTCCACATATCCATCCATACCTGCTTCTATACATCTCTGCCTGTCTGCGGCCATGACATGGGCAGTAAGGGCAATCACCGGAATTCGTTCTCCAGTTTCCCGCTCCCTGATATTTCTGACAGCTTCCAGGCCATCCATTTCCGGCATTTGTATATCCATTAAAACGAGATGAAAGTGATTGTCTTCCATGGCGGCAAGCACCTCTTTCCCATTGTTTGCCGTACTCACCGACCATCCTTCATGGGTCAACAGCTCCACGGCAAGAGTACGATTAATTTCCTCATCCTCAGCCAACAGAATATGAAACGCCAGCTGATTCTCACGAATTGTATGGCGTGTTACCAATACATCTCCGGCTCCATCGGTATCTTCTACCATCACTGCGCGGATGGCGCTGAGCAGCTCTGATTTCCCCACAGGCTTTAAAAGATATGAAGCAATACCAATTTCAATACAGCGTAGTGCATCTCCGCGCTGTCCCCCAGCGGTGAGCATAATAATCTTTGCATCATACGTTGCACCCCTTAACTTTTCAGCCAAGGCAAATGGTTCTGAATCCACCGACTCAACATCAAACACAATAACATCAAACTTTTGTTGCTTGGCAATGAGCAGTGCAGACTCAACACTTCCTACAGCATGCACCTCTTTCAGGCATTCTTGCAGAGTTTCATTCAAGAGAATTCTACTCGTTGTATGAGCGGCAACTACCAAGCATTTCATTTCTTTAAGATTGTCAACGGAAACCAGGCCAACTCTGTGGCCCTGACCAGGCAGATATTCAAAGTGAGCAGTGAAATGAAAACGGGTACCGCTTTCAGGGTCACTTTCCAGCCAGATCTTGCCGCCCATGAGTTCAACCAACTGAGCACAGATGGTCAAACCAAGACCGGTTCCGCCATATTTTCTACTGGAAGAGCCATCAACTTGCTTAAATGCCTTAAAAATTGTTTCCTGCTTCTCAGGAACTATGCCAATCCCTGTGTCAGACACTGTAAATCTCAAAACAATATCCTGACTGTCATCCTCTCGCTCTTCTACGGCAACGGACACGCGAACTTCCCCTTTTTCGGTAAAGGTAACACTGTTGCGGACCAGATTAACAATGATCTGCCGCAATCGAGAGGGATCGCCGATGAGATTATCCGGGATTTTCCGATCTATGTTGTAGAGCAGTTCCAGCTCTTTTTCATCGGCTTTATCTACCAAAATTTTCAAAGAAGAATCAACAACATCTCCCAATTTGAACGGAATATTTTCAATTTCAAGTTTACCGGCCTCTATCTTGGAGAAATCGAGAATTCCATTCACCACATGCAAGAGACGATTGGCAGATTTTTTTACCATTTCGAGGAAACGACGCTGTTCAGGTAAAACCTCCGACGCCAACACGAGATCAGTCATGCCCATGATTCCATTAAGCGGAGTACGAATTTCATGGCTCATATTAGCCATGAACTCATTTTTCGACTCATTGCTTGCCTCTGCAGCATCTTTAGCCTGCAATAAAGTTTTCTCAACTCTTTTTAAATCACTGACATCAGTATAATTCTGAACTATACCCTGGAACTCTCCTTCCTCATTTTTCAAAGCCCCGGCAGAAAGCAGGCAGAAAAATTCATCCCCATCAATCCTTTTCTTGACCTCCTCAACTTCAATACTCCCCCCCCCATTCTTCAGGAGCTCCATGGAACATTTTTCTGTATGGCAGTTAGGACCCGGAAGCTGCTCATAACACTTTTTCCCTAAGAGCTCTTCTTTACTCACGCCACATAACGCAGCAAAAGCATCGTTAAACCTCTCTACTTCAAAATCACTCCGAACAACACGTATCCCCTCTGAGGCTGTATTAAATATCTGATCAAGCTCCTCATGGGACTCTTGGAGACGATGAACAATTTCGCTATGCTCCTCACTACGCAACTCACACATCTTTATAAGTTTTCGAGAAAAAAGGGCATACAACACCCCAAGCCCCAAACTGAGCAGACAAATAAAAATCCATAATTTGTTGACGAGAGAGTCGACCTCTATTTGAAAATAGACCCACAAATTAAAGACAAGCATCAATGCGCCTATACCCAAACCCAAACAAGTAAGATTTCTTATCAGACGCGGAGACGTGTCTTCAATTAAAGTTTCCTTGGAAAAACCCATAAAAACCTCTGACATATAATGATTTTCAACCAGCTACCACAATGCTACTTGCCATGTTCGTTCATTATCCATAGAATATGGTTAATTGTCCATGCGCAAATGTCCTTTTTTTCGGTAACTATCACAAAGGCCCCCTATGCACCCCACATTTTTTAACCTTCGCCACATTGCAAGCATTCTTCTTTTTCTTATTTTACTGTCTCTTCCTCTAAAGGTATCTGCATTACCAAAAGACAAAACTTCCGTACAGCAAGAAATTGAAACACAAATTGCCCGCCTGAAAACCAAGGAACCTCTTTCCATTGCAAACTGTACCGTGTCTTCTGTTATTGTTTTGCCGGCTCTTTATGAACGATTTAACTACGAACCGCTCTGGACAAACACAAAATCCATTGAACAGTACTTCACGGTATTAACTTTGATCCATGAAGATGGGCTTAATTCTGATGATTATCATACGCCACTTCTTAAAGATATTCAGGGGAAAATTAACTCAACCGCTGATCCGGCCCTCCAGGCAAATTTCGACATACTCCTCACAGACAGCCTTATCCGCCTTGGCTACCACCTCCTGGTGGGAAAAGTTGACCCGGTTGAGCTTGACAGCAACTGGAACATGGACAGAACAGTGTGTGACCTTGCGCAAATTTTAGATTTAGCTGGGGCAATTACTGATGGCGACATAGTAAATCTAGTGGACACACTTCGTCCCCAGGCACCTCTTTACAACCATCTTAAAGCTGCACTCTCGCAATACAGGCAGTATGAAAAAGAAGGCGGTTGGCTTCCTGTTGCCAATGGGCCTGTTTTAAAAAAAGGGGTAACAGATTCGCGCGTAACAGAACTGAGAAAACGATTACATGCCACCGGCGACATTTCGGGTGAAAACCTTGATTCTCCGTTTTTTGATGACGCAGTTACCATATCTGTGGAACATTTTCAAAAACGGCATGGTCTTAAACCTGATGGCATTGTCGGCAAGCAGACCCTGGCGGCTTTAAATATCCCGGTGCAGGACAAAATTAATATCCTGCTCGTTAATTTGGAACGATGTCGCTGGATACTGCATGACCTGCCAAGACAATTTGTTTTTGTTGATATTGCAGGCTTTCAGGTAAAATTTTTCAGACAGGGAAAAATAATATGGCAATCACGGGCACAGGTTGGAAAAACCTATCGTAAGACACCGGTCTTTAAATCAGACATCAAATATCTTGAGATGAACCCTACCTGGACCGTACCGCCGACAATTTACCAAGAGGATATTTTGCCCAAGGTAAAGAAAAACCCGGATTATTTAAAAGAAAAAAACATGCGGGTCATCACCTATGGCCGAGAAGTCGTCGATGAAAGCACCATAAACTGGTCACAATACCCCAAGTCGACATTTCCCTATCTGATCAGGCAGGATCCCGGTCCAACCAATGCATTGGGGCAAATTAAATTTATGTTTGCTAACGCCCATGACGTATATCTACATGATACGCCGAGTAAAGCACTGTTTGACAGTGAAGAGCGCGCATTCAGTTCCGGTTGTGTCCGCATAGAAAATCCATTTCAATTTGCCGAAATACTCCTGGCAGATAACGACATTTCCTATGAGCGGATTGTTGAAATTGTTGAGGCAAAAAAGACTGAAAAAATATCCTTAAAAACTCCGGTGGCCATTATGCTGCTTTACGCGACGGCAACTTCTGACCAACAGGGAAACATATATTTCAAGAAAGATATTTATGATCGGGATGCCGCTGTGCTTACCGGTTTGCAGCAACCGTTCTCATTCAGAGACAGGCCTGTTTTAAGTCAAAAAAAGTAACCGAGTTTACAGTTTACAAAAAATGTGGTGGTGCTATGAAACAATCAGTTTCCCATAGATTACTGACCCGGCGTCAGCTGCTAAAGCAGGCAATTTTATCCCTGCCGCTGCTCGTTTCACTTACTCCAACAATGGTAATGGCAGCACCATCACGGAAACTTTCATTCTACCACATCCACACCGGGGAGAGGTTGTGTGTAACCTATGCGAAAAGCAACGTATATTTGCCGGATTCACTGAGTGAAATTAACCGTTACCTGCGTGATTTCCGCACCAGTGAAGTCCATGCCATTAACCCTGCCCTGCTTGATATCTTATTTGACATGCAAACAGCAGTCGGGAACAGCACAGGTGTCTTTGAGGTTATCTCCGGTTATCGTTCTCCGAGTACCAATTCAAAACTCCATGGAGCCAAGCGCAGTCTACATATGAGTGGCCAGGCCATCGATGTTCGTCTCACCGGCACCAAAACCAGCACCTTGCGTGATGTGTCCATCGCTATGAAGCGTGGCGGCACAGGATACTACGCAAAGTCAGATTTTGTTCATCTTGATACCGGCAGAATTCGGAGGTGGTAACAAGTTGAATAAGTAAGAATTTTCACCTATAATAAAAATTCTTACTTTCAAATTGTTTCTTAACATTCCTTAATAATGCCGGAGTAGTACATGTTTTATAAAGGCGAACTCGCTAATTTTTTTCCGCCGGATCTTCTTGTTTTTTTAGCAGCTTCAGAAAAAGAGGGTTTTCTAACCGTTAAGCATCCCGATCCCCTGACCATTGTTTTAAAAGATGGGGCGATATCCGACGCATTTTCAGCACGATCAGATGCCACTTTTTTGCGGATATTATTCCACCAGAAGTTCATCTCCCAGGCACAATTACTGGCAATCATCAAGGCCCAGAAGGAAACATCTCTCAGTTACCGTAGACTGCTCAGGGAAACAAAATACGTTCAGATGGAGGATATGCAACCTCTGTTGTACCAGTCAATGGAAGATGTTATTCTGCAATTCTTTCTACGTAAATCCGGCAAATTCCAGTTCACGGCCACCACTGTTCCGGACAATATTGTCAACACAATCCTCCATATTGATGACGTTGCAGATTATTTGTCAGGTAAAATGGATGACTGGCGCGAATATTGTTCGGGACTTGGCAATTTGAATCAGGTTATCTGCCGGGCAGACTCTGCCGGACCAGATGAAGCATTTTCAGAAGCTGAAGAACTTGTCCTTAAGCAGGTTAATGGAGAAAAAACAATAAAAAGGGTCATCGCCCAAACCCCGGTGTCTGATTTTTTTGCTTTAAAAGCCATAGTTCACAGTGTGCGCAAGGGAGCCCTGTATTTAACAAAGCCAAGTAAAAACCTGAAGCCCCAGGAAATTTTGGAAGAAAAACCAACACTTTTTCTCGATTATAGAAAATGCTTCAGGACTGTGCTTAACGCCGAAACCTTACCGAAAAAAATTGAAGAGGTTCTTCATTTCTGTAGGAATTATTTTGACACCACCCTCACCCTTTCTGTTCAGGGAAACACCTTGAGCCGTTGCCTCAGCTTCGAAAAAACCAACCTTGGAGCCCTGTCAGGTAAGCACATTGCCTGTAACAATCTAACTATCAAAGATGATCGAGCCCTTACAACAGTGTGCACAAAAGGCATGACTTTCTTCGGCTATATGTATGACAGCCCTTTTTTCAAAACACTTCTAGCAAGGGAACTTACCGGTGAATGCGGCATTATTCCAATTGAGGTTAGGCCTGACGGGGCAATATTAATTTTTGTGCAAAAACAGAAAACAAATGAGCAAGAAATTTCCCCCCTACAATACATGGAGCTCCTCTCCTGGCTCATTTCACCTGACAGGTCAAAAGAGACACTTCCTGAAGACCTTGGGCTGGCCAAAGCCCAAAAACTCATTACCCTCATCGATGAGCTGCCGCCAATGCCCAATATTGCCGGTAAAGCAATGGAGTTACTCAGCAATCCAAACAGCACCTATGATGAACTTGTTGCTGTTTTAGAGCAGGACCCCTCCCTGTTGTCCATGATTATCAAGGTATCTAATTCCGCTCTTTACAGCAGTGGGCAGACGATCTCAACACTCTCTGCCGCAGTGGCAAAGTTAGGTTTAAAAATGATCCACAGCCTTATTCTCACCACTGCCACAAAATCTTTTTTCCCAGAGGACGACAACCAAACAGTCAAACTCAGCCAACAACTGTGGCACCACTCAAAATCATGCGCTTTGGCATCGCGCATTATTGCCAAGGCAGTAAACTATAGTGACCCTGAAGAAGCGTATGTCGGCGGACTTATTCACGATATCGGCAGACTGGCAATCTTAATCAGTCACCCGGAAGTCTGCGAAAGGATCAGCATGTCAACATCCTATTCCAACTCATCAAATACCACCATCGAGTACAAGACTTTAGGATTCGATCACACCCAGCTTGGCCAGATGCTGGTGGAAAAGTGGCAGATGCCTAAAATTTTACAGGCTTGTGTTGAAAATCACCATAATCCAATGGCGACCAGTTCCACTTATCGGCCTTTGGCCATGATAGTTTCTCTGGCAAATACCCTTGCCCATGACGCGAGAGATGAAAATGATGAAACAATGAGCCTAAGTACAATTCTTCAGGAACTGGGCCTTGATGACACTGCCCTTTCCGCCATAAAAGAAGAAATTGCTCAAAATTTAAAGCATGTTGATGATATGGACGGATAAAGTGAGGCCGAATTGATTAATCATGTAAACAGTGCGCTCTTTATTTACACTGAAGATACGCAAAAATTTCAGGAATCCCTTGAGCAGAACCCCTTCGGAGTCGATGTCAGCTCCACTGCTTTTGACATATTACAGAAACAACCTGATTTGCACCTGCAAGGTATTTCCCATGTGGTTGTTGCTGGATCACTGGATACCATCAAAGCTATTTTACAATACGCTCAAAAATTTCATTTCAGCATCGGCATTATCCCCACCCCAGGCCAGAAAGAATTAATCCGCTGCTACAGCCTGCCTAAAAACAGAGACAAGCTCATCGACATAGCCCTGCAACAGGGTTCCCAGCTCATGGACCTGGTGTTGTGCAACGACACAATTGTTCTGTTTAAGGCCACAGTAGGCCGTATCCCTCTGGTTGATTCACCCGGCACCATCAGCCGATTTAAACTGCTGACAAAATCACTCAAGAGATTTATCGGCCTGAAACTGCTTGGTTTTCGTTTCACCACTGACGGCAAGAAGAAAATAGAGACTGCCGCCTGTGGCGCTATGATTGTTCATCACTATGAAGGAACACTGGCCTCACGTTTGATATCCCACGACAGCTCTTTCACTGATGGCATGGTTTCTCTGGTGGTGGTCTCCCCCTATTCAATCATGGAGTATCTGAAATTCCTGTCCAAGGCCCTGAAAATATCTGTTGACCGACAACGCATACCAAGCACCATCGGCTACATCAAAAGCCCTGCCATTGATATTGAAAGTGAGCAAGATCTTGATGTGTTTATTGACGGGGAACGAGCAACATCAACCCCTCTGCATTGTGAGGTGATTCCTGCTGCGGTACGCATTAACATCGGTAAAAGTATCCGAGAATCGACACCGCAGACGCATCCATCACCGGAAGAGCTCAACATCAAAAATCTTCCCACTGGCAGGGAGCTGATTAAGGCACGGGAAAAGACCATTCCTTTTTTCACTTACGCCACACGGGACCGCTTTAAAGAGCTGTTTCAAGCCCTACGCGAAGACGCCCGGCTCAGTTCCTCCTATCTTGTTTTGATGGTGCTCAGCACCATGCTGGCCACGGTGGGCCTTTATCTGGACAGCACCCCAGTGGTTATAGGTGCCATGCTTCTTGCTCCATTGATGTCACCTATTGTTTCCCTGGCCATGGGGATTTTGCGCAACGATGAAGACATGGCGAAAAAGTCTATCAATACAATCAGCATCGGCATTGTCTTAGCATTGCTTGCAGCGGCTCTCATCACCCTGCTTTTCCCCCACAAGCCCATTACCGAGGAGATGGCGACCCGATTAAATCCGACCCTCCTCGATCTGGCAGTAGCGATAATTGCCGGAATTGCTGCAGCATATACTAAATCATTCAGGGAGATCCTGCATAGTCTTGCCGGTGTAGGTATTGCCGTTGCCCTGGTTCCACCCCTGGCTGTGGCTGGAATCGGCCTTGGCCGCCTGGATTATAATTTTTTCATGCAGGCCTTCCTGCTCTTTTCCACCAACCTAATCGGTATCACCCTGGCAGCCACATTCACCTTCCGGGTTCTTGGCTACTCGGCGGCAGTGCGCAGTAAAAGAAGCCTGGTATATATGATACTTGCCATGACTCTTATTTCCATCCCGCTTTATATGTCATATAGCAGCATTGTTGAAAAAATTGTTCTTGAAAAAAGCTGGACCCAAGAACGTTTTCTGGTTAACGAAAAATATATTATTGTCCAAAGCGCCACTGTCACTAACCGCAAAGACAGAAAGATGATCATCATGAATATTCTGGCTCGCGAGCCACTCACCCGTGAAGATTTAACGATATTTAAAAAAAAAATTCAGACCCATTTTTCAAAAAAACTAATTGTCAGGATAAATATTACTTATATTCCGTAGGGCACAACCTGCGCATCCTAAGGAGTCTTTGGACAAATTAGACAATGAATCGATTAATCCCTTTCATCATTTTCCTTTTTTTACTCTTGCTGACCATCGGTTGCGAGCAGCAACCTGATATCCAGCCGAGCGGCAAGACAATTAAAGTTGGAGTAATCGGGCCTTTCAGCGGTCCGGACCAGGCCAAAGGCAAAAATGGTCTGCAGGGTATTAAAGCAGCTAAACATCTGCAACCATATCTGATAAATGGTGATGCAATCCAACTGCTTGTTGCAGATGATAAAAACGACCCTGCTGAAACTGTCACAATTCTTAAAAAATTAACTCAAACAGACAATGTATCTGCTGTGATCATTTTATCATCCAGTGCTCCTGTGCTGGCCGTTGCCCCTCATGCCGATTCGCTGAAAACGCCAATTCTGGCTCTGCTGGCCACCAACCCAGAGATTACCTCAAACAATACATTTATCAGCCAAGTATGTTTTGATGATATTTTTCAGGGAACTGTGGCAGCCCTTTTTGTCAGAGATGAACTGCTCATTGACCAGGTGGCTGTTTTTCGTAACCCTGACAATCCCTATTCACGGTTTCTTGCTGATGAGTTCATCCATAAATTCACTGCCGGCGGGGGACGAGTAACCGACGTTATCTCCGTGAACCAGAAGACCAGTAACTTGCCGGCTGTTCTGCAAGACATACGAGCCCATAACGCTGATTTGCTGTATCTGCCGATCAAAGCTGACAACGTTATTAAGCTTATTACGGCTGCACGGGAAATTTCCTGGAACCCTAAGATGATGGGAAGTGATGGGCTTCTTTCCACTGCACTGACTCAACACCAAAATAAAATTAAGCTGCTGGAGGGGATCATGGCAACGGACTTTTACAGTGACGACATGCCCCTCAGCCTATTTGGAGAAAAAATAGAAGAATCTTTTGACACACTTTTCACCGACACAAAAACATCCTACACGGCATTAGGGGCTGAAGGCTACGCTCTTTTACAAAATGCAATGAATCGCTGTAAAAATAAAGCTGACAGAATCTGTATTAACACCAGGCTGCACCAAACCCGAGATTTCACCGGAATGATGGGTCAAATATCCATCCAGCAAAACGGCAAGGCAAGTCGACCCATTGTTGTCAACACCATCGAAGATGGAGAGATGGAGTTTATCGTTAAGGTTTATTGACAATTTCTTGTTTTAATTCGTAGATCTTATCAACGTCTCCTGGCAGGTAGCGTAGCTGGACGAACCGGCCTGGCCGGCGGCCTGTTGGGTCGGGAAGGGCGAACGTGCCGATAGTGATGACGGTGCACCCGGGAGCGGTAATAACGATCATAAGCCCATGGATCATTCCGGTAATGGTTGCTACTGTAATAGTTGTTACTGCCACCACTATAATCGTTTGAACCGCATCCCGCTAAAGGAGAGAGCAGCAGTGTGGCGCCAAGCACAAACAATAACACTTTCAATTTTTTCATGTCGCTCTCCCGGTTCACTGTTTAATTGATTGTAATGATTTAAACATCCGCTTAAGTTCATCACCGTGGGTAACCGTTGTCTCATGGGGTCCGATGTAAATTGCTATGGCCACACTTTCTTGTGAGAGCTGAACAAAGGCGGCATGAAAATCCATGACCTCACCTTCTTTTTTGCCTGTTCCACTGGCGTAATAAACGTCCATACCATTTAAAGTCTCAAATTTACGCTCCTTGGTAACCACATCGGTGAGCAACTCAAGGCCTAAGGAGTCGATATACTCTTTTGCCTCTTTAAAATCCTCAACATCAGCCGGAACCCACATCCCAAACCACAATGCAGTGCCATCACCCGGTACGGCAGTAATAAGGCGAGAGGGTACTCTCTCGCCCTCCGGAATCCGGCCAGGGTCAACTTCCTCATTACCGACATTTATCCGCCAATCGTCTGGAATTGTCATGGTAAAATGCTGTTTACCATGGGATGAATAGATGATGGACACCTGGGCCTGGGCTGTGCCACCTGCCATGAACAAAATAAACAAAATACAACCAAGTGTTTTTTTAAGCATAAATCTCTATCCTCCATTTTAATGAAAGGGTGAAAAAAATGAGTTTAATGTATGC
>PJEL010004723.1_pt1 | contig 11141 bp, 12 predicted proteins | sample 1853271 | NCBI WGS metagenome assembly PJEL01 (sample SAMN08108733, study PRJNA415343) | Invertebrate metagenome, whole genome shotgun sequencing project. | host: Globobulimina | place: Sweden: Gullmar Fjord | collected 2015-08 | reverse complement strand
GTCAGCCAGCTGCCGGCGTCGGTGACGGCGGTGAAGGTCGCGCCGTCGGCCTCCAGCAGCCAGTCGGAAATGCCGCCGAAGCGGGCGTCGTCGGAGGTGACGGCCAGGCCGCCGCGCCAGCGCAGTTGGCCGACGGTCTCCTGAGCCTTGTCTTCGGGATTGAACCGCAACGCGGTGACACGCAGGGAAAGGTCGCTCTGCGCCGTGACAGGCGCAGGCGCGAAGAGAAGCAGCAGCAGGACGGAGAGGACGGTGGCCCGCAAAGGCTTAGAGCCTTTCATAGTCAGATTGAACCATTCTGCCGGAGTGGATTTGTGCCAGGGCCAAGAGGTTTGGTGCCGGGCATAGCGGCGCTATGGCCAAGCCGAAGCCCGACGGCAATGGTGCAAAGCCGCCCGGCCCTGACGGGTTTCCAAGCGGCAGGCGCCCGCTGCGTCGTCAGGCTTGCCCGATGCGCCGCATCGCGCTGCACCTGCCTCCTGGCGGATCGCCGACCCGCTTGGAAACAGAATTGATTCAATCTGACTATGAAAGGCTCTAGTGCATGCGGCGGCGCGGGCCGCGCGGTGCCTCGGTCGCGCTTTTCTCGTCGAACAGCTCGGCCAGCTTTTCCATCACCGTGCCGCCGAGCTGCTCGGCGTCGACGATGGTGACGGCGCGGCGATAGTAGCGGGTCACGTCGTGGCCGATGCCGATGGCCAGCAGTTCCACCGGAGAGCGGTTCTCGATATAGCCGATGACCTCGCGCAGGTGGCGTTCCAGGTAGTTGCCCGGATTGACCGAGAGGGTCGAATCGTCGACCGGCGCGCCGTCGGAGATGACCATCAGGATGCGGCGCTGTTCGGGCCGGCCGATCAGGCGGTTGTGCGCCCAGAGCAGCGCCTCGCCGTCGATGTTTTCCTTGAGGATACCTTCGCGCAGCATCAGGCCGAGGTTCTTGCGCGCCCGGCGCCAGGGCGCGTCGGCGTCCTTGTAGATGATGTGGCGCAGGTCGTTGAGGCGCCCGGGGCTGGGCGGCTTGCCGGCGCCGATCCAGCGCTCGCGTGCCTGTCCGCCCTTCCACATGCGGGTGGTGAAGCCGAGGATCTCGACCTTCACGCCGCAGCGTTCCAGCGTGCGCGCCAGGATGTCGGCGCTCATGGCGGCCACGGTGATCGGCCGGCCGCGCATCGAGCCGGAGTTGTCGATCAGCAGCGAGACCACGGTGTCGCGGAACTCCATGTCGCGCTCCTGCTTGTAGGAGAGCGAGTTGGTGGGATCGACGATGATGCGGGCGAGGCGCGCGGAATCCAGCATGCCTTCTTCCAGGTTGAAGTCCCAGGAGCGGGTCTGCAGGGCCAGCAGGCGGCGCTGCAGACGATTGGCCAGGCGCGCGATGACGCCCTGCAGATGGGCGAGCTGCTGGTCCAGCAGCTGGCGCAGGCGGGCCAGTTCCTCCGGGTCGCAGAGCTCCTCTGCCTCGATGGTCTCGTCAAACTCGTTGGTGAAGGCGCGGTAGGCCTCGCTGTCCCGGGCGTTGTGACCGAACAGCTCGGGCAGCTGGCCGGGGCGGCCGGGGTCTTCCTCGCCCTCGCCTTCCATCATCTCGCTGTCGGCCTCGGCGGTCTGCGGGTCGCCGGCGTCGCTTTCGCTGCCGTCGCTCTCGTCGCCGTCCAGAGAGGTCGGCGACTCCGAACTTTCGTCGCCGTCGGTCTGGGTACCGCTGTTGTCCTGTTCGGAATCTTCCTTTTGCTGCTGCTCGTCGTCGTCTTCCTGATCGAGCTCGTCTTCCAGGCCGATGTCGATGTCGAGGTGCTGCAGCATGTCGCGCACCTTCTCGGCAAAGAGGGTCTGGTCGCCGGCGCGGCGGCTCAGTTCCTTGATGTCCTGGATGATCTCCGGCCCCAGCATCGGACGCCAGAGGTCGACCACGCCGCGCGCGCTGGGCGGCGGCGGCGCACCGGTCATGGCTTCGCGCGCCATGAGGCGCAGGGCCTCGCTGAGCGGCACGTCCTCCCGGCTCTGGGCGCGGCTCAGTCCCCGGGTGCGGTATTGCTCTTCCAAGGCAGCGTCGAGGTTCTGCGCAACCCCGGCCATGCGCCGCATGCCCAGTGCCTCGCAGCGTGCCTGTTCGATCGCATCGAAGATTTCCCGCGCCTCCTGGGACCGCGGGCGCGACGTAGTGTGCAGGCTGCCGTCGTGGTGGCGCAGGCGCAGCGCCGCGGCGTCGGCCTCGCCGCGCACCAGGGCGGCGTCCTCCAGCGGCAGGTTGCGCGCCGGCAAGGTCACCTTCACTTCCTTGCCGACCAGCCCCTGGCCGCGCGGAACGTAGTTGACGTCGATGTCGTCACGCTCGGCGATGGCGCGTACCGTCGCGGCGGTGGTCCGCCTGAAGACGTCGAGAGGGTTCTCCGGCTGGCTCATGAGATTAGGTGATGTGCGCCTTGACCCCGGACTCCGGCAACTCGGTGCCGAAGCAGCGTTGGTAGTACTCCGCCACGATGGAGCGTTCGATCTCGTCGCACTTGTTGAGGAAGGTGACCCGGAAGGCGAAGCCGACGTCGCCGAAGATGAGCGCGTTCTCGGCCCAGGTGATCACCGTGCGCGGGCTCATCACCGTGGAGATGTCGCCGTTGACGAAGCCGCTGCGCGTCAGGTCGGCGAGCGACACCATGGCGGCGATGGTATCGCGTCCCTCGGGGGTGTCGTAGTCCGGCGACTTGGCGAGGATAATCTCGACTTCCTCGTCGTGCGGCAGGTAGTTCAGCGTGGCGACGATGTTCCAGCGGTCCATCTGACCCTGGTTGATCTGCTGGGTGCCGTGATAGAGGCCGGTGGTGTCGCCCAGGCCGACCGTGTTGGTGGTGGCAAAGAGGCGGAAGGCCGGGTGCGGGCGGATAACGCGGTTCTGGTCGAGCAGTGTCAGCTTGCCCTCGACCTCCAGCACGCGCTGGATCACGAACATCACGTCCGGCCGGCCGGCATCGTACTCGTCGAACACCAGCGCGGTCGGGCGCTGCAGCGCCCAGGGCAGCAGGCCCTCGCGGAACTCGGTGATCTGCTTGCCGTCCTTCAGGACGATGGCGTCCTTGCCCACCAGGTCGATACGGCTGATGTGGCTGTCCAGGTTGACGCGGATGCAGGGCCAGTTGAGGCGCGCCGAGACCTGTTCGATATGGGTCGACTTGCCGGTGCCGTGATAGCCCTGGATCATCACCCGGCGGTTGTGGGCGAAACCGGCGAGGATGGCGAGCGTGGTGTCGCGGTCGAAGCGGTAGGACTCGTCGGTCTCCGGCACGTAGTCGCTGGTCTGGCTGAAGGCCGGGACCTGCAGGTCGCTGTCGATGCCGAAGGTCTGCCGTACCGAAACTTCGATGTCGGGACCGTTTTCCGGCATCTCGCTGCCGCTGGCCTTGGGTTCTGCTGTCGCCATAGGAAAGGAATTCCGTCGTTCGGTGTTAAGAAGTTAACCTGCGCCTCGCCTGTTGAACATCACTCGAAGGCTGCCTTCAAGTCCGAATACGCGAGGTTGATGATTTTCAGCTGTTCTTCGGCCCGGCCGTCGCCGCCGGTGATGTCGGGATGGAGTTCTTTGACCAGGGATTTATAGCGCGTCTTGACCTCGACAAGGGTCGCAGAAGGCCCGAGATTCAGGATCGTCAGGGCCCGGGCCTGCTTGGAATTGGGGGGAAAGCGGCCCTTTTGGCTTTCCTGCTGCGCCGTTTCCTCGGTGAAGAAGCCGAAATCGTCGCGGAACGGCCGGTTTTGCGCACCTCTGCCGCGGGCGCCGTCCTTACCCCCATTTAGAGGCCAGCTCGGCCGCTGCCAAACGGCGTCGCGCCGGCGGATCTGCTCGATCGCCTCCTCGTCCATATCCTTGAAGTAGTCCCAGGCGAGGTTGTATTCGCGGATATGCTCCAGGCAGAACCAGTAATAGCTGTTGAGGTGGTCGCGCGAGCGCGGCGCCCGGTGCAGACCCTCGGCCGCGCAGCCCTGCCGATCGCAGAGGCGCAGGCCGGACTCCGGCTGTTCGCCCGCGGCGGCGCCGGGGTCCTGGGCAAAGGGATCGGGAGGGGAGCCGGACATCCGCAGATTATGTGGGATCGCTCGGCGCTGGTGCAAGGCGGGGCAGGGTTGCCGAAACCGCAGGTCGGAACCGCCGGCTTTCCAGTCGGCTAGTCGGGATGATCAGGCCCGGCTTTCCGGCGCTTCAGGACCTCGTTGCCCTTGGAGAACTCTCCGGTCGGCTGCCAGCCGAGCTTTCGATAGAAACCGTGGGCACGAAGTCCGGAATCCGGATCGGCGAGCAGCCAGATTTCGTCAAAACCCTCCGAAAAGAGCCAGTTCTGCACCAGCATCAGAAGATTCCTGCCGATACCCCTGCCCTCATGGCCGGGAAGCACCGCGACAACCCCGACCTCGCCCTTCGAAAGGTCGCCCATGGCGAAACCGACGACTTTCCCGGCCTCTTCGCAGAGCCAGCCTTTGACATCCGACTTCATCGCCCGCGCCAGGGATTGCGGGGTGATGTCGTAGTCGCTCTCCAGCCGCTCCAGGGTCATCGCGTTCTCGACCGTCGACAGCCGCACGGCGAAGGCCGCGGGTAGGTCGTCTGTCCGCATTGGACGGTATGTTGCGTTCATCGCGGCGGCTCGAAGACCCAGGGCGTCTAAAATAATACGTTGAGCCTATACGCGCCCGGCCCGCCGACACTGCATTACTTGCGAATTTCGCCGCTATAACGCTGAACGGCTTTGCCGATTTCCAGGTTTATCAGTCCGAAGCTTTGGAATCCGCTGCTAGAGCCCGCGAAGGTGCTGGTAGATTCGACCACATCGTAAGCAAACTCAAACATGTCGGTCTTGGTTTCGCCCGCAATCGCCTACTGCACCGTTTCTTGAACTTGCTGGCCACCCAGAAGGGGGGCGGTCTGACCGCTCAGCACAGCGCCGAGCTCGTCGTTGGTGTAGGCATGGCCGCTGATACCCCAGAGGCCGTCGATCGCGTAGACCACGTTGCCCCAGACTTGCTCCGCGCTGAACTTGCCGGCGGCGGCTTCGAGGATGATCTGCGTGCCGCGCTCAATCCAGGTGAGTTGTGAGTCGCGGGTGGAAAGCACCATGGACGGGACCTTAAGTTCAAAGATCACGATGTCGGTGGGCTTGCCGCCCGAAAAGGTGCGGTTCTTGGGAATGATGGTTACTTCGCCGATGACATTGGGCGTCATGAAGTCGTTTCCCGAAAGACCGTTCAGCTCGAGCAGCAGATCGGTGAGTTTGGCGAAGACTTCCTGCTCGGCGGAGGGGGTGAACACACCTTCGGTGGCTATGATTTGCATTGGCATTTCGTTTTCCTTCCTTGAAAATAGCGATCGTTATATTTTGATGGATATGAGATATATATAGCGATCGCTATTTCGTCAAGGCTAAAATAACGTTCGTTATTTAATTGGAGTTTGAGCATGGCGCCAAATCAGGAGCGCAAGAAAGAGACCCGGCAGAGGATGCTGTCTGCAGCGACCCGAAGCTTTCGGGCCCATGGGTACTCCGGGGTCGGGGTCGACGGTATCGCCAAGGCCGCCGGGGTGACGTCCGGCGCTTTCTATGCTCACTTCGGGTCCAAGGACGGCGCCTTTGCCGCCGCGCTCGCTGTCGGACTCGATGAGGTTGTCGAGGGAATTTCAAAGTTTCAGAAAGATTTCGGATCGAATTGGGTTCAGGCCTTCGCGGACTATTACCTCGGCCGGGCGCACCGCGACGATCTTGCCTGCGGCTGCGCGATGACGACCTTGTCGCCCGAGGTCGTGCGCAGGGACCCCGAGACCCATGCGGCTTACGAGGCGAAGATGGTCAAGATCGCCGCTCTTATTGCTGAAGGTCTCAATGGTGGATCGGAAGAAGAGCGCAACGCCCGGGCCTGGGCCATGCTCGCTGTCCTGATCGGCGGGCTGACGGTCGCCCGCGCTGCGGAGAGTCCGAAACTGGCCGAAGAGATCGCGACCGCCGTTCGCGACGCTGCTGTGGCGGCGGCAGGCAGCGCCCGCGAAACAGTCTGAATCCTGCCTGTGCTTATCACCGATCCGCTACGGAGTTGATTGCGCCAAGCCGATCATGGGAACATCCTGAAAATGAATATTGAATGATCGTTCAGAATAGAATACTGAATAATCATTCAGGATTTCCGGAGCGAACCAGCTCAATGCCTTGGGAAAAACAATTCGATGTTGACGAAACCCTGGAGCGGGCGATGCAGGTGTTTTGGCGTCAGGGCTATGAAGCTACCTCCATCCAGGACCTGGTGGCGGCGATGGGCATTAATCCGGGCAGCCTCTACCCGACTTACGGTAACAAGCGGGCGTTGTTCATCAGATCGCTTCGCCACTACGAGGCGCTTTTCCTCGCGCGCTTCGAGACCTACGCGCGTGAGTATTCGCCCCGGAGGGGCATCATTGCTTTGTTCAACGACATCGTTTCCGACGCGCTGAAAAGCAAGGACAGTTCGGGGTGTCTCCTGGCGAATACGACGCTTGAAGTCGCCCCCCATGATGAGGAGGTTGCCGCAATCGTTGCCGAGGGGCTTCGCAAAACGGAGACGTTCTTTCGCGACCGCATCAAGGCCGGCCAAGTTGCCGGTGAGATTCCGGCTTCGGTGAACCCGACACAAACGGCGCGTGTGCTGCTCTCCTTGTTGAATGGGCTTCGCATCCTGACGCGAGGAAGGCCCAAGCGGCCCGTGTTGGATGCCGTGGTTCGGCACGTGGGAGATTGTCTGAAGTAAATTTTTTGATCGTGTTTTGAACGATCACTCAATACTGAGTCATAGGATAGAGCGGATCGCTGACGGGCGAAAGTAAGCACAAGGGTCGATGGCGTGCCGCAGCGACGATGAAAAGCCTGCTCCGAACACGGAGCTCCCCTAACTCAATGACAAGGAGAAAGACGGATGGTTGAAATTTTCGCGAGTGCGGTCGTGGCGGCGCCGATTGATCGGGTGTGGGCGCTCGCCGGCGACTGGGCCGGGATCTCAAAGTGGCATCCCTTTGTGGAGAAATCGGAACTGGGAGACGGGGCTCCCGCCAATGACGCCGGCGCCATACGGGTCTGCACCCTGGTCAATAGCGCCAGGCTGAAGGAAACCCAGGTCGAACGCTCAGACCAAAGCTATATGTACGCCTATTCGATCACGGAAGCTCCCATGCCGATGAAAAGCCACAAGGGAACTGTCCAGCTGCGCCCGGTCACGGATGGTGATGAAACCTATGTTGAATGGAAGATTACGTTCGAGGCCGATGAAAGTGTTTCGGGGGCGATCAAAAGCATGTTCGAAGAAGCTATTCCCGAGGGGTTGGCCGCGCTGAAATCCAAGTTCGCCTAACGCGGCCGCCACTATCGCCGGCTTGGCGGTGGGGCCTCTGCCTCAACCCCCGGTCTGGCTGAGACCCAACCTGCGGGGATCTTAGTCCACGGGCGCCAGGGGCTTGGGCGCACGGCCCTTTTGCATATCGCTCAAATTGACCAGCACCATGCCCAGGAGGATGAGGACCAGGCCGCCGATCAGGGTCGAGGTCAGGGGCTCGCCCAGGAAGACGGCCGAGGCGATAACGCCGGCCACCGGCACCGCCAGCAGGCTGAGCGAGGTTGTGATCGCCGGCAGGGCCCGGGTGACGCTGACGGTGGCCCAGAAGCAGAAGGCGGTAGACAGCGGCCCGTTGTAGGCCAGGATCACCGCCAACTCGCCCGACCAGCGGACCGTCGTCCAGTCCTCGGTGAACCAGGACAGGGCCACCAGTGGCGGGATCGTCAGGACCATCTGCCAGGGGGCCAGCTGCAGCGGCGAGGAGTCCCAGCTGTGGGCGCGCACATGCAGGATGGCGACCGACCAGGCCAGGGCCGCGGCCAGAAGATAGGCATTGCCGGTGAGGGCGCCTCGGCTGCTCCAATCGAAACCCAGCGGGTTGAACAGTACCGCCACGCCGCAGAGCCCCAGCGCCAGGCCGAGCAGCTTGCGGCCGTTCAGCGACTCGCCCAGCAGCAGGATGGCGGCCGGCGCCACCCAGAGCGGCGTGGTGTAGGCCAGCACCGCCGAGCGCCCGGCTTCGACGTGCTGCAGGCCGAAATTGATCAGCACCAGGAAGCCGGCCATCTGCAAGACGCCGACGCTGAAGACAACCGGCAGGTCCCGGCGCGTCGGCAGTTTCAGGCGGCCGAGCAGGGCGAGCAGCACGAAGAGGCAGGCGGCGCCGAGCAGCATGCGCGCGGCGGCGAACCATACCGGCGGCATGGATTCCAGCCCGATTTTCATGATCGGCCAGTTTGCGCCCCAGAGGATGATAACGCCGAGCAGCAGCAGGCGCGCAACGCCCGGGCTGAGGTGGTGGGGATTGTGGGCCTTGTCGGACATGGATGGCTCAATCCTCTAGCTCTGGCGCGGGCGTTGACAGGGCGCCGTGGGCAACACACTTTTGGGGAGCCCCGCAGGCGGGGCGCAAAACGCCGATGAAGGAGCAGTACCTTGGCAGTTGCAGAGACCATCGAACAGAAATTGACGCAGGCCCTTGCGCCGCAACGCCTTAAAGTCGTTGATGATTCCGAAAAGCACAAGGGTCATGCCGGCTATCGCGACGGCGGCGAAAGCCATTTCCGGGTGGAGGTGGTTTCCCAGGCTTTTGCCGGCCAGAGCCGCGTCGCCCGGCAGCGCCGCGTCTACGAAATTCTCTCCGCCGAGATCGACGCCGGCCTGCACGCCCTGCAGCTGAAGACCCTTACCCCGGAAGAAGACGAGAAAGCCGGCTAGAGCGAGTAGAGCCTCAGTTCATCACCTCGATGCCGCGGTAGGCACGGACGTCTCCGTTCGGATAGCGCCGGGCGATGACGAACTTCAAGAGCGGCGCGTAGAGCTGGTCGAACTGGCGGCTGCGCTGTCCGCTTTTTTTCGTCTGCGAGATCACCTGGACATCGAAGCTGCAGTCGCCGAGCTTCAGGGTCTCGGTGCCCTTGACCTCCAATTCCAGGGTGGCTTCCGGGTGCGGCTCTGAATCGACGATGGGAATGTAGGACACCGTCGAGGTCGCCCCCTCCGTCAAGTCCAGGCTCCAGTCCGCCAGCTTGGCGTTGAACATCATGGTGGACCCGCGCGACGAAGAGCGGCTGACCGCGAAGAGGCCGTCGTAGTAGAGGTCGGCCTGCACGACGCCGTCGGGATAGCGCGTCGTCACCTGGACGAAGTGGTCGCCAATGTGGCGGACTTCACTCTTCGCGCTGCCGCCTTGCAGGAAGAAGCCCTTCGCGACGGTCTTCGCCGTAGGGCAGGCGGCCTGAACCTGGGTCGGCGCCAGGAAAAGAAGGCAGGCCGCGGCAGCCGATGCCAAAGCCTTGGTCTTGAGAGAAATCGTCAAAGGTCACAATCCTACGCAGTTGCCGTAAGTCGAAATGCCGGCGGCAAGCATACCCGGTGAGCGTGTGGACGGAAGCCGATATTTCGCGGAGACCTTCTAGTTCCTGCGGGTCAGCAGGATCGGGGCGTAGCGCAGTGTGAAGACCAGGAAGCCGGCGCTCCAGGCGCCGGCGCCGAAGTGCAGCATTATCGTGGGGTCCGCCGTCCAGTCCGCGGCGACCCTTGCCGCCGCGCCCAGAAAGACCAGCAGATAGGCGACCAGCGTGGCGGCGCCCGCGTGCAGTGGCTGTCCGGAGTGTCCGAGGCTGGCCCGGGTCATGATCGCCAGGGTCATGAGCCCGACGGCCCCGGCGCCCAGGGCATGCAGGGCCTGCTGCTGAACCGCCCAGTCGGGTGTCAGGATCGACAGGGCGAGCAGCACGAAGGCGATGGGTATCCAGGCATAGGCGAGATGCAGCACGGATAGCAGCGGTTCGGCCAGGACGGCGGTTCCGCGCCAGCGGAGCAGCCGCCAGAGATTGACGGCGGCGGCGGCGGCAAAGGCCAAGCCGGTGACCGCCGCTTCCGGCAGAACGATCCAGCACGTCAGCGCGACGAGGGTCAGTGCGAGCGTTGCCTTGTCGTAGGCGCTGAAGGGACGGGGCAGGGCGGTGGCGCCCTGCTGCTTGAGCCAGTTGCCGGTGAAGCTTGGAATGACGCGGCCGCCGATCAGCAGAATCATCATCACCGCCGTGGCTAAGCCGAACTTCACGCCCAGATCTCTATCGACAAAGAGGAAGACGATCTCGGCCGCGGCCAGGGCGACAATCAGCAGGCAGACCGGGGCGTTGCGGCGATTGCCGGCGGCGGTGATTTCACGCCAGGCGACCGCGGCGAGTACCAGCAGGAAGGCGGCGGCGATGGCCCCTCCGAAAACGCCCTGGGCATCGGTCAGCATGGCGAAGCGGCCCGCCAGCCACAGCGCAAAGAGCGCGATGAGGCGACCCCCGGCGATCGGCGGGCGCCCGGTCCAGTTGGGTACCGCCGTCAGCAGAAAGCCGGCCAGGGCGGCACTGAGATAGCCGAAGAGCATCTCGTGGATGTGCCAGGTGAGCGGGTCGGGCACGCCCGGTAACTCGACGATGCCCAGGAACTGCAGCATCCACAGCGGCAGAGCGATAGCGGCAAGCAGCCCGGCGCCGAGGAAGAACGGCCTGAAGCCGAGACTGAAGAAGACCGGTCCGGCGGCGGGCGGAGGAACTTCGGCGGGCGACGGCGCGTCAGACGGCATCTTTGTCTCATGGGGCTTGTGTTGTGCTTGGCAGTCTGGCGATCTTAGATGCGCCTGGCGCAGCGGCGATTGACCAAAATCAATCTCTGCCGCCCGCGCCGCCTTTGCAATCGTCCTCGCAGCGACAAATCGTCATGCTTGAATTCCTCCTCGCCGTTCTGGTCTTTCTCGCCGCCCACATTCTGCCCGCGGCGACCGGCCTGCGCGCTTCGCTGATCGACCGCTTCGGGCGGCGAAGCTACATCGCGGCCTATTCGCTGCTGTCCTTGGCGAGCATTGCCTGGGTTATCGCCGCGGCCTTGGCGGCGCCCTATATCGAAATCTGGCCAAGGGGCCGGATAACGGCCCTGGTCCCGATCCTGGCCATGTTGCCGGCCTGCATCCTGCTGGCGGGGGCCGCCTTGCAGCCGGCGCCGCTATCGGTGTCGTTCCGCGGCGGACTGCCGAACCCGGGGACGGCGGGGGTGGTGGCGACGATTCGCCACCCGATTCTCTGGGC
>PJEL010004722.1_pt1 | contig 11146 bp, 6 predicted proteins | sample 1853271 | NCBI WGS metagenome assembly PJEL01 (sample SAMN08108733, study PRJNA415343) | Invertebrate metagenome, whole genome shotgun sequencing project. | host: Globobulimina | place: Sweden: Gullmar Fjord | collected 2015-08 | reverse complement strand
CAATACTACTTTGGGCGCTACATGGTCAATATTATCAAGCTAAAACCTACTGGTTATTATTTCTAACCACCTCGGCACTAACGAGTTTAGGTTTATTATGTTTTTCGTCTCTACATCTTTATGTTGGTCTTTCAGGCATATTGCATGGTTACTTTCTCTGGGGTTCGCTTAAAGACATTGAACACAAGGAAAAAACAGGATACCTATTAGCACTTGGATTGATCTTGAAGATTGCCTACGAACAAATCTACGGAGCAAGTACAGAAGTTGCCCGTTTAATCAACGCAAGTGTTGCCATCGACGCTCATTTATATGGTGCAATAGCGGGCTTAATATTTTACTTAGCCAATAGAGCCCTAAAATAGAGATTAAAACCATTAAAGAAAGTCAGGCACTGGAATTATTATGCATCAGCACCGTAATACCTTTGAACAGTTTGATTCAACATTGAGATAGTTAATTTATACATTGTAGCGCTAAATACGGTAGCTAGGTTTTAAAATGGTAATAATAAGACGACATTCTACAAGTTTTTCAAAAATATGACCCACCTCATCAGTTAACTTAACGCTTTTTTTCGTTACTTTGTCGTTTCTTTTCTTGAACCCAAACACATTTATGCATAGTGTTATTGTGTAATAAAATAACAATTAATTCTTGGTGAAAACATGAACCTACTATTCAAGGCGGCAATAGCCGCTTCTATTTTGGTTTCTAGTGCACAGGGTTTAGCATTTGAGTCTGACGACGCTGATGATAAGTCTCTGTTTAACGCTAAAACCTTCAACGCTATGGAACTTCGAAATATTGGCCCTGCCTACATGTCTGGCCGTATATCCGATATTGCCGTAGATCAAAAAAATCCTTCTACTTGGTATACGGCAGTTGCCTCGGGTGGTATTTGGAAAACCACCAATGCAGGTACTACGTGGAAACCTATTTTTGATAAACAAAAGGTTTATTCTACGGGTGATGTCACTATAGACCCAAGTAACTCAAACATCATTTGGGTAGGCACTGGTGAAAATAACGGTGGTCGTCACATTAGTTTCGGCGATGGCGTATACAAATCGGTAGACGGCGGTAAAACGTGGGAAAATATGGGACTGAAAAAGTCCGAACGCATCTCAGATATCATTATTCATCCAACTGACTCCAACACGGTTTGGGTATCTGCTCAGGGTCCTTTATGGACCAGCGGTGGTGAACGTGGTTTATATAAAACCAGAGACGGCGGTAAAACGTGGAAGCAAGTATTAACGCCAGCCGATGAGTGGACAGGTGTCACCTCATTACTTATTGATCCAACTAATCCAAATAAACTTTATGCCGCGACTTGGTCTCGTCAGAGAACGGTAGCGGCATACGTCGGTACTGGGCCAGGTTCTGGCATTCACACCTCTGATGATGGTGGTGAAACGTGGACTGAACTTAAAACAGGTTTACCCAAAGGCAATATGGGTAAAATCGGCATGGCAATTTCGCCAATGAACGCTGATGTGCTTTACGCCACTATCGAAATAGATAACCGCAAAGGTGGCTTCTACCGTTCTGAAAATCGCGGCGCAAGCTGGGAAAAAATGTCTGACGAAGTTGGCGGTGGTACAGGTCCTCATTACTACCAAGAAATTTTTGCAGACCAACACCAGTTTGACCGTGTATACATTGCTAGTAACTACAGTAAAGTATCTAACGACGGTGGCAAAACTTGGACACCAATAAGCACTAAACGTAAACACGTTGATGATCACGCGTTCGCATTCCACCCAACAGATCCTGACTTTGTGTTGATTGGCTCTGATGGCGGCATTTATATGTCACACGACCGCATGGAAAACTGGCGTTATATCGCAAACCTACCGTTAACACAGTTCTACAAAGTAGCGCCTGATGATGCAGAACCGTTTTATAATGTTTATGCCGGTGCTCAAGACAACTCTACCCAAGGCGGTCCTTCTCAAACACGTCGCAGAGAAGGTATTAAAAATAAAGATTGGTTCTTAACCTTGGGTGGTGACGGCCATCAACCAGCGGTTGAACCCGGTAATCCAGATATTATGTACTCGCAGTGGCAACAAGGTAACTTAATGCGCCACGACCTTAAAACACGAGAAAACGTTTATATTAAACCACAGCCTCGTCCGAATGAGCCTGCAGAGCGTTATAACTGGGATGCACCGATAAACGTATCAGCTCACGATCCTAAACGCATTTACCATGCTTCTCAGCGTGTTTGGCGTTCAGATGATCGTGGTGACAGTTGGACACCAATTTCAGGTGATTTAACTAAAGATGGCAACCGTATGCACATGCCAATGATGGGACGTACTTGGTCAGTAGAAGCTGGTTGGGACATTTACGCAATGTCTAACTATCACACGATTGCTAACTTCTCTGAAAGCCCTGTTGACCCAGACGTTCTCTGGGTGGGTACCGACGATGGCCTTATTCAAGTAACCACTGATGGCGGTAAAAACTGGAAAAAGATTGACCTTAAAAAAGTAAAAGGCGTTCCTGCAACTGCCTATGTCAATGATATTCGCGCCGACCTATTTGACCGTGAAACCATTTACGTTGCCTTAGACAATCATAAATATGGTGACTTTAAACCTTATCTAATCAAATCAACTAACTTAGGAAAGAAGTGGAGTTCACTGGCTGATGATTTACCAGAAAAACATTTAGTTTGGCGTATTGTTCAAGATCACGTGAACAAAGACCTACTATTTATTGGTACTGAGTTTGGCATATTCTTTACCGTTAATGGCGGTAAAAAGTGGCTTGAACTAGACGGTGGCATTCCAACCATTTCTACACGTGATGTAAAAATACAACGACGTGAAAACGACTTGGTTGCAGGCACTTTTGGTCGAGGAATCTACATCCTTGACGACTATGCGCCACTGCGTAATTTAAACGAAAAAGCGATGCAAAATGACGCTTTGTTATTTGCACCTAGCCGCCCTGTTAAGTGGTTCCGTTTAGATGGTAGTCATGCAAGAACAGATGGTGATGATCGTTTTGTCGCTAAAAACCCTGAACACGGTGCTACATTGACTTACTTCTTGAAAGACAGTTTATTAACGGCGAAAGAAAAACGCCAAGCTGCTGAAAAGAAAATGGTCAAAGATAAAAAGTATCCTAAATACCCAGCATGGAAAGATATAGAAGCAGAGAATCAAGAAGCTAAACCTGCAGTTTATATCGAAATTACTGATGCTAATGGTAACTTTATTAATCGTGTAGAAGGTAAAACTAAGAAAGGCTTGCACCGTATTACTTGGGATATGACATATGCAAAAGGCAACGCTGTTACCCATAAAAAAGCTCGTTCGCGTGGTGGTTTAATGGCAATGCCTGGTCAATATATGGCAACACTCTATAAGCGTGTTGGCAGTGAAGTTACTAAGTTAGCTGAACCGGTTGCGCTTGAACTCAAAGCTATTTTTGAAGGTGCGCTACCAACAGCTTCTCCAGCAGAAATAGAAATGTTCAGTAACGAAGTAGCTGACGTTCAAAGACGCGCTTCATCAGCAACGTCTGCACTAGAGTTGCTGGGTAATACAGCTAAGTTGTTGCGTACCGCTATCGATCGTACTCCTGGTAGTATCGCTAAGCTTGAAACTCAATATGCAAATATTCAAACAGAAATAGATGCAATTAATATTGAGTTATCTGGTCTTAAGTCTCGCGACCGCAAAGGCACGAAACCAGCAAACATTCTTAGTCGATTAGGCTATGCAATGTCAGGTGTTAGATCTTCATATGGACCAACGAAACAGCATAAAGAGCAATTTGGATATGCACTTGAAGGATTGAATGCGGTAAGCAAACGCATTGAAACACTACAAGTAAACACGGTACCTGCTTTACAAAAAGCAATTATTACCGAAGGTGGTCCTTGGACTGAAGGCGCGCCTGTTATAACCAAATAATAATGTAAACTATGGTAAAAATTAAAGCGGTACCTATTTAGGTGCCGCTTTTTTTCGCCTAGTGAAAACTCATTAATTTTGGAGAGCCAAACTGTTTCGCAGAATCATAAATGTGAATTTCGTTACCATGACATCAGAAAAACCGGATATGAGTGCCTTCAATCAGTCTAATCACTCTTTGCAGTCATACAGCATAGGCTCTTAAGTCTAAACGAGCACTCTATTATTTAGCACTTCAATTAGACTTAGTGAGCAAACAGTTTTAATAACAGTGGGATTATAATTGGCCCCATAACCGCAGTAATAACGGCTGAAAGGATCAGCGCTAAAGACGAAAATGCACCGTGTTCGCTACTGACAGGTGTAATAGTTGCTGTGCCTAATGCATGACTGGCACAACCAATTCCTAACCCTTGAGCTTTCGGACATGTCACTCCAACTAGATTCAGAAAACGTAACCCAAAAACACCCCCAACAATACCGGCGATTATGATACCGACCGCAGTAATAGCGGCAATACCATTAAGATCTTCAGTCAACGCTAAACCAATCGGTGTAGTAACAGACTTTAAAGCTAAAGACACAGCGACTTCACTTGAATGAAGTACTAAGTATGTCAGGCCAACATTGACGACTAGCATGATCGTGATAGAAACCACTAACGTTTGTACAATGACCTTAGCATTAGATCTTATCGTTTGTAATTGTTGATACAAAGGAAAGCCTAAAGCAACAATAGCTGGCTCCAATAAGTGACTGAACACTTGAGTGTACTGATAATAATATTTAAAACTTATTTCGTTGATGACTAGCAAGGGAATGATCACCAACATACTTAACATCATAGGGTTAAGCCAAATAATACCTAGTTTTTTCTGAACATAAGAAAAGCTTTGATAAATAATAATGGTGGTCACGCAATAGAATATAAACTGTAACACGCTATCCATTTGAAGAGCCTTTAGCCGTATGTTTTTGATACAACCAAGCAACAATAAACATCAGTAACAGAGTACTTAATACAGTCAACAACAGCATAACAGGTCCATCATGCTTGATAAGCTCAAAGTGTTCCATGATCCCTACTCCTGCAGGGACGAAACAAACCCCCATATGCTTTATCACCCAGTTAACGCTTTGCTCAATAGCATGTGCTGAAATCCACTCTAACTTCAATCCCATAGCGAGAATAATCATGCCAAACAAACTTGGCGGAATAAAGGTTATTACCGTATTTACTATGTAGCCTGCAGCAAGACATAGCATAATAGCGACTAGGCTATAAAGGTGGTGTTTAAACGTTTGAAATGTTGATATAGATAGCTTCATAAATGAAAGATTAACAGCCGGCTTCTAGCGTTTCATGAAATCAGTGTAAAACAAACTTTAAGTCGATGGGAATAAATGATCGGTAAAAATAGACTAAAGCATTAACTTTAACTTGATTGCCCGCCATATCAAAGCCATACAGTTGTTATTGATTTCCGATATAGCTGAGTATGGTTAACTATTAATGAGAAAAAGCGCCATCAATTTCGCTACACCAGCGACAGGCATCAACAAAAGCACTTTGAACTTGAGTTTTATCAAGCTGATATTTTTCAAGCAGAAGATCCATATCTTCGTTATTGCCATCAATATAGTCTTTTGCTAAACGAAGTAACTCTGCAAGCAAACTATCGCCATCAAGTAAAGCGTCTTTAATAAGATGAGATACTGGCATTGACGATAATATTTCAGCTAATGGCATACTTAAAATAGTTTCAATAGAACTCAAAAGTCCGGTAATAAAGGCGAACTCACTGATCTCTTTAAACACGCCGGTTTTAGCTATCTCACTCATTAATTTACCAACAATAAGTGCCTGTTTAGCGGCTTCGTCTGTTTTCTCTGACGACAACTTAGATAACGCTAAGATTGACACAAACTGCTTTAATTTTTCTTCACCTAAATAAGTCGCGGCTTGTTTTAACGAGATAAGCTCAACTTGAGTACCGGTCGCAACGTTATTGACCATTTTAAGTAAGCCAATACTTAAATTGACATCATGGCTGATGACTTCAGAAATCTTGTCAAAGTCTAATGGTGTTTTGAACGTTTCACTCATCAAATTTAACATTTGAGTTTTAAAAGGCGCCAATGTCTGGCCTTCTATCATTTCAGGCTTGTGATAGAAAAAACCTTGGTAATAATCAAAGCCAATTTCGATAAGAGACTGCAATTGTAGACTTGTTTCGACCTTTTCAGCGACCAGTTTAATGTTGTGAGGTTTAATTCTAGGGGTAACTTGTTTTAAGCGTTTTGGATTAATTTTGTCAATATCAATTTTTATTAAACTGATATACGGGAAGATAGCATCCCATTTCTCATCCAGATCATACTCCGTTAACGCAATTTTATAGCCCTTGTCATTATAGAATTTCGCTATTTTAAGTAGTCGATCTGAGGTATGCACATGGCCGACCAATTCAATAACAATACTCTCTGGATTAAACATCAGTGGATACTTATTGATTAAACATTTTTCAGTAAAGTTGATAAATGCCAATTTATGCATGCTAATCGCAACAATATCGCCATGAATATGGTTCTCAACAATGAGTTTTGAACTGGCGATATCAGGATCTATTTCTGGGAACTGATTATTGGTACTATCTCTAAACAGTAATTCATAACCTATCGTTTGTGAGTGTCTGTCCAAGATCGCCTGTCTTGCAATATAAGTGCTATACATTTTTTATTCTTAAGTAAAGTTATAGGAAAGTATCGATTTATAAGGATTAGCTAAATTGCGAACCGATCTATAATTAAGCCGTAATTGTTACACAAGTGTAACGTCGTGTCATCATCAAACACTCTAAGGTTAAGTAAAGTAAAAATATCAGCAAAATAACAATAAAATTTGCTATAATCGCGCGCCCGTTACCTAGTAAGTATAAGCTTCCAGTTAAGGCTAACGGATAGTGTCATCTAATTAAGGCGGTTACATGATCCCATTACCAAAAGTTAGTTTATTCGAATACCCCAAATATTGGGCAGAATGTTACGACACTGCGCCATTTTTTCCTATGTCTAGAAAAGAAATGGACGCGCTAGGTTGGGACAGTTTCGATATTATCTTAGTAACCGGTGATGCTTATGTAGACCACCCAAGCTTTGGTATGGCGATAATCGGCAGAATGCTTGAGGCACAAGGTTTTCGTGTTGGCATAATCGCTCAACCCGACTGGCAGTCAAAAGACGCCTTTATGAAGCTAGGAAAACCTAATCTATATTTTGGCGTTACCGCCGGCAATATGGATTCCATGATTAATCGCTATACCGCAGAGCGAAGAATTAGACATGATGACGCATACACACCCAATAATGAAGGGGGTAAACGCCCCGATCGAGCAGTACTTGTTTATTCGCAACGCTGCAAAGAAGCCTACAAAGACGTCCCTGTCGTTATCGGTGGTATTGAAGCATCACTGCGTCGAATTGCTCATTATGATTACTGGTCAGAAAAAACCAGACGTTCAATTTTATTCGATGCGAAAGCCGATATTCTCGTTTATGGAAATGCTGAACGCCCACTAGTAGAAGTTAGTCACCGCATTGCTAGCGGTGAAGACATCAAAAACATTACTGATGTACGTGGTACCGCATTTCTTGCCAAACAAGCACTACCCGGCTGGAAAGGCATAGACTCTCGCTCGGTTGATAAACCAGGCAAGATAGATCCGATCACTAGCCCCTATATCGATACAACTGAAACAGCTGAATGCGACAGTCAACAAAATGGTGCTGTAGCAATAACCCCTGATCAAGACATTACTAAGTCAGCACAACCTATTGAAATATCAGAGTTTCGCAATAAGTCTTGGGCAAAGAAAAATAAACCATGGGAAACCACTTATATTAACTTGCCGACTTTCGAGCAAGTCAAAGAAAACAAAGTCCTTTATGCCCATGCTTCTCGTATTTTCCATCAAGAAGTTAATCCAGGCTCAGCCATGCCGTTAGTTCAAAAACATGGCGATAGAATCATCTGGTTAAACCCTCCCGCCTACCCGTTAAGTGAAGCAGAAATGGATGGGGTATTTGGCTTACCCTATCAACGTGTACCTCACCCATCGTATGGCGATGCTAAAATCCCTGCATACGATATGATAAAAACGTCGGTCAATATTATGAGAGGCTGTTTTGGCGGATGTACTTTTTGTTCAATTACAGAACATGAAGGACGGATTATACAAAGTCGTTCAGAAGAGTCTATCTTAAACGAAATTGAAGATATCAAGGCTAAAGTTCCAGGGTTCACCGGGGTGATTTCAGATTTAGGTGGCCCAACAGCGAATATGTACAAGCTAAACTGTAAAAGCCCAAAAGCCGAAGCGACGTGTCGAAAACCTTCTTGCGTATGGCCAACCATTTGCGGCCACTTAGACACAGATCACACACCTACGATTAACTTATATCGTAAAGCTCGCAAAATCAAAGGGATCAAAAAAGTGCTGATCGCCTCTGGCGTTCGGTATGATTTAGCGGTTGAGCACCCTGAGTATGTTAAAGAGCTTGCAGAGCACCACGTTGGTGGTTACCTAAAAATTGCTCCGGAACATACCGAAGAGGGACCGTTAAATAAAATGATGAAACCAGGCATGGGAAGCTATGATCGCTTTAAAGCCTTGTTTGATAAATATTCTAAAGCTGCGGGAAAGAAACAGTTTCTTATCCCCTACTTCATATCCGCCCATCCCGGCACAACGGATATGGATATGGTCAATCTTGCCTTATGGTTAAAAGAAAACGACTTTAAACTCGATCAAGTTCAAAACTTTTATCCTTCGCCGTTAGCTAATGCAACGACCATGTATCATACGGAAATAAACTCACTTAAGAATATAAAGAAAGTGAATGAAGCGGTTCCTGTGCCTAAGGGAGGAAGGCAACGTCGATTACATAAAGCCATTTTGCGTTATCATGATCCAGCAAATTGGCCGATAATCCGTGAAGCATTGACCAAGATGGGACTGGCGCGTAAGTTAATAGGTAACAAAGCTGGCTGTTTAGTACCTGCCGAAACCCGTGGTGAGTTGAGCCAGAACCATTACAAAAAAGGTGGAAAAGGTAAGAATAATGCTCAGGGCAATAAAACGTCACCTGGGCAACAGCGCCAGTCACGCAAACAACCGGCAAATGGCAAACAAGGACTAACTCGCTTTTCTGACAATCAGTTTAATGACAGAAAACCTATAAAGACAAAGTAAAGTATTTAAAAAGATCTAAACTTTAATTGTTCAACGTTTAGATTTAACTGATTAGGAAGCAGGAATGCTTCCTAATCTAGTCATTGAATGGCAGTTTACCTGAGGTCTTTTCTCAATATTTTACCTACATTGGTCTTAGGTAATTCATCTCTAAACTCAATCAGTTTTGGCACTTTATAGTTAGTCAGTCTTTCGCGACAATGCTCAATTATTTCAAGTTCACCTAATGAAGCTTCTTTACGAACAACGAATAATTTAACAACTTCACCAGTCACTTCATGAGGAATACCTATTGCTGCTGCTTCAAGTATGCCCTCGTGCATCATAGCCACTTCTTCAATCTCATTTGGAAAAACATTAAAGCCTGAAACTATCATCATATCTTTAATACGATCGACAATTTTAAAGAACCCTCGCTCATCCATGACAGCAACATCTCCCGTTGCTAGCCACCCATCTTTGAGTATTTCATCAGTAGCCTCTTGACGGTTGTAATAACCTTTCATGACTTGTGGTCCTTTAACCCACATTTCACCGGGCTCGTCGATTTCAGCTCTTGTGCCGTCCTCACGCATAATGATCACATCAGTAGACGCAGCTGGTACACCGATAGTACCGTCATAACCTTCAATATTGTACGGACTCATTGACACCATTGGAGAGCATTCAGTTAATCCATAGCCCTCAAGTAAACGTGTTTTAGTAACTTTCTGCCAACGTTCAGCAACAGGCTGCTGAACTGCCATTCCACCGCCTAACGCTAACTTTAACGTTGAAAAGTCTAAATTATTAAATGCTGGAGTGTTTAACAAACCATTAAACAGTGTGTTCACACCTGTTACTGCCGTGAATGGATATTTCGCCAATTCCTTAACAAAGTTTGGCATGTCACGCGGGTTTGTAATCAGTAAGTTAGTGCCACCAATAGTAATAAAAGTAAGACAGTTCGCCGTTAGTGCAAAGATATGATAAAGCGGTAACGCGGTGACCACAATTTCTTTACCTTCATCTAATAGGTTTTTAATCGCAGCCTTAGACTGTTCTAAGTTTGCAACCATGTTGCGATGAGTCAACATCGCTCCTTTAGAAAGCCCCGTCGTACCTCCGGTATATTGTAAAAAAGCTAAGTCTTGACCATTAATTTCGACAGGTTCAAATGTTAATTCAGCGCCACGAGCCAATACATGATTAAAGCTTACTGTGTCGTCTAGTTTAAATGAAGGAACCATTTTCTTGACGTATTTAACGACGAAATTAACAATAGCCCCTTTAAGCGTCCCTAAACGGTCACCGAGGCTAGTAAGAATAACCTTCTCTACTGGCGTATTAGCGATAACTTCTTGCAACGTATGAGCAAAATTTTCAATAATTAAAATGGCTTTAGTGCCAGAATCTTTTAATTGATGTTCTAATTCACGAGCGGTATACAGTGGGTTTACATTAACAACAGTCAAACCTGCCTTCAGTGCGCCGAAAAGTGCTATCGGGTATTGCAGGGTATTAGGCACCATAATGGCGAATTTATCGCCTTTTTTAAGTCCTAGCTCCTGTTGAAGGTATGCAGCAAAGGCTGTCGCCTGCTCCTCAAGTTCACTGTAAGTAATTTCAGCTCCCATATTGATAAAAGCTGCCCTATCGGCGTAGACGCCCACATACTTATTGAACATATCAACAATTGAAGCGTATTTATCAGGATCAATTTCATGCGGAACACCTGGTGGGTAACTTTTCTCGAGCCAAATTTTTTCCACTATTCTCTCCTCATTTTCTAAACATGACACACTTGGTATTGTCGTATTCTATGTATTATTCAGATATACCCAAACTGTCACGTTGTTATTATAGTTTTTATTTTCAACACTCGCAGTCATCAGACCTCTGAGCAGATACTCTAAAGTTCGGAATAATTCCATATTTTGACACAAAATCCTAGTCTTTTATGACCTAGAAGTTACAACT
>PJEL010004721.1_pt1 | contig 11147 bp, 5 predicted proteins | sample 1853271 | NCBI WGS metagenome assembly PJEL01 (sample SAMN08108733, study PRJNA415343) | Invertebrate metagenome, whole genome shotgun sequencing project. | host: Globobulimina | place: Sweden: Gullmar Fjord | collected 2015-08 | reverse complement strand
AGAAAGAACGGCTGCTTCGGATCACTCTTCTTGAGAAACTCGATCGCAAACCTGAAGAACGCCGAATTTCCAAACAAGATGACGACGTTCTCAGACAATTCTTCGGCTTCAACCGTGATATCTGGAGTAACACTACCGCCACCGAGCACGGTGCGTCCGGCATCGGTTTCAAAGATTTCGACGTCGTCATCGCCCGAAGATACTGCATTGCGGTGGGTGATGTAGTCGATAAAGGACCCATAATCGCGTTGAATGCAGCGGCCGGAAGGGGTGTAGTAACGGGCGGTCGTCAGCGCCAACCCGGTATCGCGCACTGTGAACACCGTTTGTACAAGCCCTTTGCCCCAAGTTACGTCGCCGAGAACGAGACCGCGGTCATGATCCTGCACTGCCCCTGCGACGATTTCAGAAGCCGAAGCCGACCCCTGGTTAACCAGCACAATGAGTGGCCCTTCGTAATTTATGCCGTTGCCTGGCGCATCGATCGTAGAAATACTCTCCGGGGTTCTGCCACGGGTTGTTACGATGAGCTGACCTTCGTTGAGGAAAGTGTCGGTGACGCCGATGGCAGCATCGAGGGCTCCTCCTGGGTTGTTTCGGAGGTCAAAAATGAGGTGTGTCATACCTTCAGTGAGTAAACGCTCGATCGCTTCATGTACTTCTCGAACCGAGGTATTTGAGAACTCAGAAAGCCGGATGTATGCAACGCCAGAATCAACCATGAATGCAAATTGCACCGAATTCGTCGGAATACGCGCTCGGGTGATAGTGACTTCAAATGATTCGGTGAAACCGGGACGATCCATCGTCAAACGAACTTCCGTCCCTTCGGGACCGCGCACTCGATCGACAACATCGTTGAGCGTTAAATCTTCGGTGGGTTCATCGTTGACACCTGAGATGATGTCTCCCGCGCGCAGTCCGACCTGGGCTGCTGGCGTACCGGACATCGGAGCGATAACCGTGACCTTGCCGTTGCGTCGTGAAATGATGATGCCAACACCAAAAAATGAACCTTCTTGACGGGTGCGCATCGTTTTGAACGTGCGAGGATCGAGGTAGTTCGAATGAGGATCAAGTACCTCAAGCATGCCATCAATGCCGTCGTAGACGATATCTGAAGCGAGCGCTTCTTCAGGCAGCCACTCCATCATTGTTGTAACGATGTGGGTTGCCCGCAAAATCAACTGCTGCTCGTCATCTGGAATTGTGCGTTCGCCAAAAATAGCCCCGGCGGCAGCTCCAAGTATAACAATCGCAACAATAACAACAACCAGAGCACGTTGGCTTCTGTTCACTACAGCCTCCTGGCGCCAAATCAAGCCGGCGCGACTTGCATAACTCTAACCGAGCCCAAGAAGATTCCCAAATCAGAGAGTATTTCAAACATCTTTGCCGGCGGCCTTTCGAAAGCACATCTCGCACCTCCTTACGATTTTCGCTAAAAGAGCACTTTCACACCAGCCACCTAGGTTATACTCCACGAGGAGGCGCAGGTGTTTGGTACCTTAGGAATGCCCGAGATAGTTCTCATATTTGTGGTTGCTCTCTTGCTGTTTGGTCCGCGGCAGTTGCCGCAAATCGGCCGCACTATTGGTAAAGCACTCGGAGAATTCCGTCGCGCTTCTAATGATTTTAAACGTACAATCGAAGATGAAGTTGCAGCTGAAGATCTGCGTGAAGTCAAGAAGGACCTGCAAACTGTCGGTCGGGATGTGCTCCAAGCTCAAGTAGAAGAGGACTCCCCGAAGCCTGATGAGCGGGAGGACGCGTGACGTCGGCGGATAGCGATTTAGAACAAGAATTCGACGACGACAAAGAACCACTCAGCAGGATGTCGCTGCTCGATCATCTCGACGAACTACGACGCCGGGTGATGTTCAGTGCGATCACTATCTTCGTTGCTTTTCTCGGTTGTTGGTATTTTGCGCCCCAACTCTTCCACTTGCTTGAACAACCGATTCTCCAGGCGCTTCCCGAGGGTGAGCAACTGGCGTTTACCGATCTGGCCGGACCGTTCATGCTCTATATCAAGGTTGCCCTTCTTGCGGCCATCTTCGTTTCTGCACCTATGATCCTCCTCCAGGTCTGGCTCTTTTTGCGGCCGGGACTTTATAAGACGGAACGCCGGCTCGCGGTGCCTTTTGTCATCTTTACAAGTCTCTTTTTTGTTGCCGGTGGCTTATTCGGATACTGGGTAGCTTTTCCAATGGTTGTACGTTTTCTGCTGAGTGTCGGCGAAGGATTCAAACAGGTCGTTACAATTCAGACCTATTTCGCCATGATGTCGAAGATCTTGCTTGGTCTTGCCCTGGTCTTCGAAATGCCGATGCTGATCCTATTTTTCGCCAGGATGGGACTGGTTACCGCACGGCAGCTTCTGCGATGGTTTCGTTGGGCCGTCTTACTGATTTTTGTGGTAGCGGCGATTATTACACCAACGCCAGATATCGCGACCCAGACCGTGTTCGCGGTGCCTATGATCCTTTTGTACCTTCTGGGAACCCTGGTTGCTGCGATCTTTGGTAAAAAGAGACAGGAGCCCTGAGCCCTTGATGAGGAAGTTGATTGTCCTCGTCTCGGTCTTGGTTTTTTTAGGATCGATGGGTTCTTCCGCCCAGGAGCCGCAACGGCTCGAGATCAACTTGGCTTCGGATGGACTGCTGAGGTGGGATCGCGGTGATACACCGAATCTCCTGATTAAACCGCGACGAGGTGATGGATGGATTTCTATTGCCCAGCGCTACTGCGGAGATAAAAACTTTGCGCGCAGAATTCAGAAGGCCAATGGCGGTCTAGATCACCCCCTTCGTGATCGAAGGCTTGCGATACCGCTTGATACTCTGCGGGCCGATCTTCGTTTGAAGTGCGTACAGAGGCTTTTTCCTGCCGATCAACGCGTTGCTGCCGGATACCAACACTGGGTACTCGATCCCTTCGGTGGGGGTGAAGAAAGCTGGTCGTGGCTCGCGCGTCTTTATACGGGGCTTGAAGCGAAGTCAGCCGAGATCAAAAAATTCAATCCCGCAATGGCGAAATCGGGCCTGCGCCGCGGCCGGTCGATTGTAATACCGGCAGCGACTCTCTTCCCCGTATTTGAACGGCTCGAGATCGTTCATCAGCCCGCACCGACCAAGACTGCGATTCCTTCGCCAACACCGTCTAAGACCCCGTTACCGACAGTGACCGCAATACCCTCCGCGATCGCGACTCGGGTCGTAGGATCGAATGGCGTACTTGATTATGGACGGGATCAACGGGGTGGATTCGCGATCTACAAGCTGCGTCAGGGAGAAGCGCTTTATTCGGCCGTGGTTGTGCGTTTTACCGGGCAATTGCTCGCCGACGAGGTCAAAGCAACAGCGTGGGAGATTGCGAGACGCTCGGGAATTGACGATGTGACATCGATCCCGATTGGCTATCCCGTCAAAATTCCTCTTGATCTCATCCTGCCAGAGTACCTGCCCTCCGATCATCCGCGGCGCCGCGAATGGCTGGCCGAACAGAAAGAACTTGCAAGGTTCCTTGAGGTAATCGAGGCAGCCGACCTTTCAGGTGTTCACGTTATCGTTGATGCGGGTCATGGAGGAAAGGATTCTGGCGCCGCGGTCAAGGGTTTGTGGGAAGCGACCTACGCATATGACATTGCGTGCCGAATCAAACACAATCTTGAAAGACATACCCGGGCTGAAGTATCGATGACCCGGAAAGATGAAAAATTTGGTTTTAATAACCCGCAAGCCAACCGGCTGACGCAACATCGTGGTCAGGTCTTGCTGACCCATCCGCGCTATCTGCTCGGCACTTCCAAGATTGGTGTTCATCTGCGATGGTGCCTCGGCAACGATGTTGTTCGCAGGCAAAGTGCCAAAGGTGTATCAAGGTCGAAATTCATCTTCTTGTCGGTGCACGCCGATTCATTACACCACAGTGTAAGAGGTGCCATGATCTATGTACCATCGCGTCAATTGCGCGAAGCGAAGTACGATTTCAAAAAAGATGGCATGGCGAAGTACGAAGAGTATCGAAACAACCGAAGGGTTGACCTCTCCGGGCGGTTTCGCGGAACGGCTGAAGCGTCATCACGCCACCTCGCCAACCAGATTCTCAAGAGCTTGAGAGAAAACGAAGTTGAGATCCACGCCCACGAACCCATCCGCGATCGGGTCATCAAGGGACGTCAGCGTTATGTGCCCGCGGTACTCAAGTATTCGACGGCGCAGCACGCCATACTTGTTGAGTGCTGCAATCTCTCAAATACCGATGATCGCGCGAAGATCGAAAATCTCGCCTGGCGCGAAGTCTTTGCCCGTTCAGTTGTCGAAGGAATGGCTGCAGCCTTCGCTGGGAAATAGGGACATAGGAGGTTGTAGTGTATAGAGGAGTGCTGGATTTCGGAGGGTCGTTAACGGCCCTTTTAGGCGCATTCGAAGGCGCATACTCCCCGTATTCGGCAAGAATGCAACGAAGAAGGGCCTTAACGACACCCGAAAGACAGTGCTTTTCTATGCACTATAGCCTCCTAAAATGAGCAAACCAATATGTCCACTTTTGACAGTTGATGCCGTGATTCACAATGACGACAGCGCGACCCTGCTCATCCAACGCGGCCACCCTCCATTTAAAGGAAGCTGGGCTTTTCCCGGAGGATTTGTCGATATTGGCGAATCGTGCGAAACCGCTTGCTGCCGTGAAGTCAAAGAAGAAACCGGACTTGACGTCGAAATCATCGACCTGCTGACCGTATTATCCGAGCCCAATCGCGATCCGCGCGGCCATGTTGTTTCGGTAGTCTATCGCTGCAAGATCGTCGGCGGTGAGCTCAAAGCAGGAGACGACGCCGCCGATGCGTCGTGGGTTGCTGATCCGGCGGAGCTTGAACTCGCTTTTGATCATGCCAAGATTGTGGCGTTGGTTGGGGTTTGGTGAGGAGTGGGGGAGAAGGTGCCTCGGTGCAGGTTTGTTCGCAAGCGCGCTGCGCGCAATCAACCTGTGTGACATTCAGAGATTTCGCGATGCCACACGTTCACGATGAGTGATTAGTTTTTATTCCCTCCTGCCAGAATCGCACTCCTTCCGATCGCCGTGTGATGATTTGCCATCGTTAGAACTCACGCTTTCACGACAGCTCGCGACTCGTTTTTCCCTTCGAATCTAGCCTGAGAGTTGAAGGGCGAGGCCGGAATGATATAGCAGTTCCACAATGCTATAAAACACTTTCTCAAGAATCATACCAACTTGACATCGTGACTTTTTCTGTTATCGTCCCAGCTTCAGCGAAGAGTATCGACCATAAGGTCCACAAAAAAGCCCCGAGGTTTTTAGACGCAAAAGTGCGGTTTTTGGGAAATATGTGAAGTTTGCACTCATTCATAAGACGGTTCCATTCAGAGTAAAAGGGTGGCATAGAGCACCCTGACACGTTGTAGACAACACCCCATATTAGCTTCCCGGAATCAGGCTAGATTCTCATGGAAGGTCTTCAGGATGGGAAAGCAAGCGGTTGCCGAGAGGGAACCACCGGAGAAGTTAATGCCAAATCAAACAAGAGGAGACAACCGATGAAACGATGTCCTTCCTTCCCTTCCAGACTGAATACACGAATCCTAGGTGACTGGTGTCAAAGTCCTCTTTTAGCGAAAATCGTGAGGAGGTGCGAGATGTGCTTTCGAAAGGCCGCTGGCGTAGTCCCTCTACTTCAAGGACTTACGAAAGTGCAGATCGTATCTCATTCGCGATTTGCAGCCAAGATGGGCTTTAACACCAGTCACCTAGCGGTTCTTGCCATAGCTTTGGCCTTGAGCACAACTCCGCAGCTTGCCGCCCAGGGGGTTAACAACGCCCTGTTTGTGAGCCAAAGCGTACCCGATAGCATGGTGGCAGGCCAAAGCTATGACGTTTCAGTCACTTTGAGAAACATAGGCACGGCAACCTGGACTCGGGATACGTCATTCAGGCTCGGTAGCTACAATCCCGGAGACAATATTATATGGAAAGCCAATGGGCCTTGCGACGTGCCCAATATCCACCATCGGGTCTACCTTTGTAGTGGCGAGGCAATTGCGCGGGGTGACATGAAGACCTTTTCTTTTCAAGTAACTGCTCCGGTGCAGGCGGGTCAGTACAATTTTCAATGGAGAATGGTGAAAGAGTTTGTTGAATGGTTTGGAGACTACTCTGCAAATGTCGCAGTGAGCGTGGTAGACCCTCCTCCAGAGATCAACAATGCGCAATTTATCAGCCAGAACGTACCCGCCACCATGGAGATAGGCCAAACCTACGATGTTTCGGTCACCATGAAGAATACGGGCACGACAACCTGGACTCGGGATACGTCATTCAGGCTCGGCAGCTACAATCCCGGATCTAATACTATCTGGAAACCAGAAGGGCCCTGCGACGTTCCTAATATCCACCATCGGGTTTACCTCTGTAGCGGAGAGGCAATCGCCCCCCTTGAAACGAAGACCTTTACTTTTCAAGTAACTGCTCCAACGCAGGCGGGCGAGTACAATTTCCAGTGGAGAATGCTGGAAGAGTTTGTTCAATGGTTTGGAGACTACTCTGCAAATGTCGCAGTGAGCGTGGAAAATCCTCCAGAGATCAACGATGCGCAATTCATCGGCCAAAACGTACCCGCCAGCATGGAAGTAGGCCTAACCTACGATGTTTCGGTCACCATGAAAAATACGGGCACGACAACCTGGACTAGTGGTACCGTAATCAGGCTCGGCAGCAAGAACCCGTCAAGTAATACCATCTGGCAAGCCGAGGGGCCTTGCGACGTGCCTAATATCCACTATCGGGTCTATCTATGTAGCGGAGACTCAATTGCGCCGCTTGAAACGAAGACCTTCACTTTTCAAGTGACTGCTCCGGCGCAGGCGGCTGAGTACAATTTCCAATGGGGAATGCTGCAAGAGGCTGTTGAATGGTTTGGAGACCTCTCTGCAAATGTCGTAGTGAGCGTGGAAAATCCTCCAGAGATCAACGATGCGCAATTCATCGGCCAAAACCTACCGGCCACCATGGAAGTAGGCCAAACCTACGACGTTTCGGTCACCATGAAGAATACGGGCACGACAACCTGGACTCGGGATACATCATTCAGGCTCGGCAGCTACAATCCCGGAGACAATATTATCTGGAAACCCGAAGGGCCCTGCGACGAGCCCAACATCCACCATCGGGTCTATCTCTGTAGCGGCGACGCAATCGCGCCGCTTGAAACGAAAACCTTTACTTTTCAAGTAACTGCTCCGGCGCAGGCGGGTGAGTACAATTTCCAATGGAGAATGCAGCAAGAGTTTGTTGAATGGTTTGGAGACTACTCTGCAAATGTCGCAATACAGGTTGAAGATCCTCCAGAGATCAACGATGCGCAATTTATCGCCCAAAACGTACCCGACAGCATGGAGGTAGGCGAAAGCTACGACGTTTCGGTCACCATGAAGAATACGGGCACCACAACCTGGACTAGGGCTACGTCAATCAAGCTCGGCAGCCGGAATCCCGCAGGCAATACCATCTGGCAAGCCGCGGGACCCTGCGACCTGTCCGGCACCCACAATCAGGTCTACCTATGTATCGGAGACTCAATTGCGAATGGTGAAACGAAGACCTTCACTTTTCAAGTAACTGCTCCTGAGGAGGTGGGGGAATACAACTTCCAATGGGGAATGCAGGAGGCGGCTGTTGACAGGTTTGGAGAACTCACTCCAAATGTCGCGGTGAGCGTGCTCCCAATGGGGCTAAAAATTGCCCAACAACCGCAAGATCTGATCGTACAACGTTCGTTTTCGGCTGTCTTTTCGGTACTTGCAAGTAACGGCATCGAGCCATATTTCTACCGGTGGCAAAGCATTGATCCGGATTCTGGGGACTGGGCTGATTTGGCCGAGTCAACAAATGTGACAGGTACGATCTCGGATACGCTCACTATTATCAGCTGTGAAGCTATTCAAAGCAGCAATTACAGGGTATTGGTGAGTGATTCAGAAAGCCCGCCAACTACGATAGCGTCGGCCTCAGCTCAATTGACAGTCGCAAATTCAACGCCTGGGTGTTTCCTGTCCGATCCGCCCATTACCGATTTTGTCGCTGATTTTGATGAATGGATAGCTGAGCGTATGGACAGGTGGGAGTTGGTGCAAACGCATAGTGGCCCACAAGTCGAATTCAGAGCGAGCTACTATCTGAAATACGGCGACTATGGGTATATTCGCAAAAGCGAAACAGCTGCGCCTAAAGGCTACAACACCGTCAGAATCCAGTTTGCAAGCCTCGAACAGGCTACACAGATGCACCTGGCTTGGGGACCTGAACTCGATCAGAGGAAAGGCTTCAATGTTGAAGCAGGGACCGATATCGTAAAAGACCTGGACCTCAGCGATTTTCCAAGCTGGACAGACGCCCCAGAGATAGCGGGTTTCTGCACCCGCGACCTCGTCCTTCATTTTGATACAAGAGGTGCTCGTGGGGTCATCGAACGTATCGACGTCTGGTCGGGTCCGCATCTGAATTTCAGCCGGCCGCTCGAACTTTTCATTGGCGACCACGAAGCCGAGACCTTCGGCGCAGGAACCACAATGGAACTCCGCCAATATATCCGAAACGACGGTTGTGATCTTGGTTTCTACGATACCTCGGACCAGCGGGATATCTCATATTCGTTGTGCAAAACCGAAGATGCCACCTACTGTCACGACGGTTTTGATAATTGTAATGATGGTAATTTCTTTGCCGCCGGCGATATTTATGCGGGGGGGGAACGATATTACGACTACGGCGGCTGCCTTGTAGAATTGCCGCCGGCTGATCCTGAAGAAAACCTCACGCGATGGACACTTTCCGCAACATTCACCAACTATTCAACAAGACCACCGGCAGTTCTCGAATTTGACCTTGTTGAACATGGAACTACAAATCTCACGATTCTGTTCCATGAAGTCATAGAAGCAAAATCCACGATAGATGGCGAGTACGAATCTCGTGCTTGGATCAGCACCTCAACGCCGTTTTCGATCGAGGCTACAATCAAATCACAATTCTACGAATCGTGGGACGTAGTTTGTGAGGTTTGGGCGCGAGTTCACGATCCGATGATTCCCGCAGACGAGTGGTCCGAAAACGACATCCTTGGATCAGTCACTATCCCGTACATCCGCAACGATGGGGTCGAAAATATAGTATTCAACGATCTTAGGGTTCTCGGTCTTCTTGAAATTGATCAACCATGGGCTCTCATGGACATCATGCTGGTCCTTGATCCATTTAATTCGATCGATGAGGGTGAATACGAGCATGACAATACCTTCGCGGTTTACGACTGGATTCCTGTTTCAGTGGGTGACCTAGGCGGGGCGGTTGGTGAATTGATTTTTGAAGATAAAATGGAGGATCCAGGGTTAACACCACCGTTCACGCCCAGTGACATCGATTGGGACTATATCAGCGGGGAGGATAGACTCTCCATCTTACCAATGAAACCAGCAACTGGCGAGGAGCCTAAACCACATCTGTATTGGTCTAATGTGGGGGCAAGCAATCCATCAGAAATTAGCGGTATCATGATGCGTTTTCGCCGCGATCAAAGCGTTGGGGTGCCCAAGATTCACACTGGCACCAACTTGGATTCCGAAGTGGACCCGCACGATACATTGATCATGAATGATGACGATCCTGTTGGTTTCACCTCATATCGTCCGAAAACGCCCAGAGTTATCAAACAGTGGCAGACAGTTGTGTGGGTAAAGAATAACGAGCTTCCTTTTGGTGTTTGCCAGAACCCACCGTCCTGCCCATCGATGGATGGTTTTGTTTTCCGACCTAGTGAACAGGAGGAAGCAGAATCTCTGTATCTTGCAGTCGATGCCGCGCACTTGGACATCAACGAACGTTATACCGGCACCATCATCGATTATATCGGTGCGTGGTCGAGTGGGGAGATAGGTATACCCTTTGATGCCGAGCCGCAACGAATGTACGAGAACGATGCAACCCTCTCCAAAGCGCTGACGGATTTGAGGATATTGCCCGCGAACGTAATGCTCTGGTCCGAGCATGAGCTTTGGGTCGAAATCGCGACCAGTGACGGACGTTCCGTCGATTGGAATGACATTGAGGTCACCGTGGAGTATCGCGAGCTTGAAGATTCTGTGGATGCAAAAACGGAGCTTAGCATGAGTGTCATAGATTCCCAGAGTTTTGGTACTCGATCGAGGATTTATCGAATCGACGGCAACGACCCTGTGAGCGCAAACTGGAAACCTCAAGTTGAAGGCTTTTATGACTTCGTCGTCACCGTCGATGTCGCCGGTGATACATACCCCAACAACAACGGTTGGCGGAGTGGGAGAGTGAGAGTTTTGAGTAATTGCCCCGTTCCGTCGTTGACGTTGCCGTATTAGGAGGTTGTGATGAAATACATCGGAGAACAGATGATTGCTACTCCAAAGACGATCGTAACAAGTGACCGCGCAGCGAACCTGCATCAGCAAATCTTCAGGCCCAATTCCCCGTTTCAACGGTACTTGGTCATCGCCTTCGCCGTATTTCTTTCTGCGTTGTGCGGTCTCTTGCACGCAGAAGACCCCGTTGTTCCGGTCGCGGTGTTCGAGTTGAGCCCTGAAGCGGCCAAGGGATACAGCGAGAGTGGAATGAAGCTCTCAGAGCACGAAAATGTCAACCTCGCCAACGGCAATCTCATCCTCGACGTCCCGCTGGCATCAGTTGCCACCGATGGTGGACTGACGTACTCGTTGAGCGCCTACTACAACTCACATGTCAGAGGTGTGACAGGTGCCATGAGTGGTAATGACTACTACAGGGGCGTCGAGAACTATGGAATCGGCTGGGATATGCGGCCACCGAGGCTGAGCGCTACGATAGGTTGCAAACACGATGACCCTGGCGATATCGATTATCCGGCGTGCACCTCGCAACCAGAAGATATAGCCGAATATACGGTTGAGGCCTACATCACGCAGTCAGGCGCCTCCCACAGGCTCATCAGTGTCCCTCCTCCTGCCTGGAACGGCACAGTAATCGATAATGATAGTTATTCTAATGAGGATTGCAATGGCACATCGAATCCAAATGATCCATTTGATTTTGGCGACTGTGCATGCAAAGTGCATCCGGAAAAG
>PJEL010004720.1_pt1 | contig 11148 bp, 5 predicted proteins | sample 1853271 | NCBI WGS metagenome assembly PJEL01 (sample SAMN08108733, study PRJNA415343) | Invertebrate metagenome, whole genome shotgun sequencing project. | host: Globobulimina | place: Sweden: Gullmar Fjord | collected 2015-08 | reverse complement strand
GAAGCTAATGAAAGACTGGCTTTCTTTGGTATCCGTGCGATTTTACCATTGTACATGGTTGCTGCGGTTGCTGAGAGCGGGCTCGGACTTTCTTATACTCAGAAGGGTATGATTTATGCCATCTGGGCGATAGTTCAAACACTCGTGCCGATGGTCTCAGGTGGATTCACCGACCAATTCGGATATAAGAAGAGCCTCTATGTCGCTTATACCATTAACATCTTTGGTTACCTATCCTTTGCCTTTGCAACCGGATTTGCGAGTACTCTTTTCGCATCATGTATGGTTGGACTGGGAACTGCGATCTTCAAACCGCCAGTGGCAGGAACTATTGCCAAGGCATCCACTGAAGAGAACTCTTCGATTGCCTGGGGCTTCTTCTACTGGATGGTAAATGTCGGTGGTTTCCTTGCCCCTATCCTCGCAGCGGTTATCCGTGGTGAAACAAACTGGCAACTGGTCTTCTTCTTTGCCGCAGCAGTAACAGCTTTCAACTTTGTCCCGACAATTTTCTTCTACCGTGAACCTGAAGGTGTTGGCGGCGGAGAGAAAAAGAGTGTGATGGAAACATTTGTCGAGACAATCACTACTCTGAAAGACAAGAACTTCCTGATCTTCCTCGGTATCTTCTCTGGATTCTGGTTCATGTTCATGCAGCTTTGGGATCTTCTTCCAAACTTCATTGATGAATGGGTCAACTCTACTGACATCGCACCGTTCTTCGCGAAACTGAGCCCCGACCTTATCCTTTCAACAGGAATGATCAAGCCTGAAATCCTGATTAATATTGACAGTTTTGCTATTATCATACTGATGCTTCCAATGGCATGGCTCACCGGAAAATTCCATCCGATGATCGCTTTGATCGGTGGTATGGTTATTTCTCTGATCGGATTTATGATGTCCGGTGGCGCTAATGTTGGCTTTATTGTCGCCGTTGGAATCTTTGTCTTTGCTATCGGTGAGATGTGGTGCAGTCCGAAGTTTTCTGAGTATATCGGATTGACCGCTCCACCAGATAAAAAAGCACTTTATATGGGTTACTCCAATATTCCTTTCGCAGTAGGCTGGGGATTTGGAAATGCCGTTTCCGGACCGCTCTATGACAACTTCGGATCACGTGAGAATTTTGCCCGGGAATATTTGATTGACACGATCGGCATGACCAGGGACGCAGTAGATGCCATTCCGAAAGAAAATGTCATGGAGACATTAATGGCGGCGATGAATAATGGCGCCGGCGCTACAATGCAGGAAGCAGTTGACATGCTCTGGGCATTGAACAATCCATGGATGGTCTGGGTTATTCTTACATCTATCGGAACCCTGTCGACCGTCTCAATGCTTGTCTATTATTTCAAGACAAGAGGAAAATCGCTTTTGTCTGCAAATGATGCATAAGCTGATTTTCATCAATATCTGCTGAACATGATCATTAATATTTTATAGAGGCCTTCGCGTGAGCGAGGACCTCTATTTTACTTTAGTTATGAACGTTTGCAATAAATAACCCTCAGCTATTGCGGTTCTCTTTGACTGCCGTACATATTCGTTCATTCAATTTCGAGGAGTTCCTGCATAATGAAAGATATCTTCTGGTCAGAATCATTCAAGAATAAACTGTTCATTCTTATGTTGATTTCTTTCTATTCTAGTGCTCATGCACAAATTGCAGGCGATAACTACCTACTCCCCCATGAAGTAAGTGGCGTTCGGATAGTCAGCCAATCGTCAGAATCTTACCAAATGCTAATCGTCCATGACACCAGTAAGAAGAATAAACCCAAACTATCACTCGTCACTGTTGAAGGTGATCAGACAAATGTTTGCGTAATGAACCTGATGAATTTGGGGAAACGTCCCAAAGACATTGAGGCAATTGCGATCCCGGAAAATCCAGACTCTTCGATTATGGTCCTGACCTCGAAAGGACGGCTGCTCGAATTCGCCATCTCGATTCAATCGGCAGAGGCAGAGCTACTCGGTGAAGCACGTTTGCCGAAATCAAGTTTGGAAAAGGCAAGGTTTGAGGGGTTGGACTTCCTCGATTTGGATGGTCAAAAACTGATTGTCTGGGCAGACCGTGGTAAAGATGAACTCTCTGGAACTATCTTCTGGGGCTGGTTCGAGGGTGTCGAAACTCCTGTTACAATTCTTGGCGAAGCACCTTTGCGTGTACCCTATCCTAGAGTACCAAACACACGCCATATAACTGATCTGGCACTTGGTGAAGATGGGACAATTTTCATTACCGCAGCTTCCGATGGTGGAAACAAAGGACCCTTCAGCAGCTATTGTTACCTTGCTGGAACGTTTATGATGGAAAATGAACTCCCTGCTTATAAGCCAAGTTCTCTTGTCCCACTATATGAGTTTCCCGGGAACAAAGTTGAAGGATTGGACATTATTAAGCATGCTGGTCATGGAAGCTTTGTCTTCGGAGCTGATAACGAAGATATTGGTGGACGGCTCTTCATTCATTAGCTTTGGAAATCTTGATTCAATGAACTTATGCGACTGCATGCAAGGACATTCCAGATGGCTGTTAGAAATATCATCTTCATATTGATTATTATCGCTTTTCTCTCGCCATCCCTGGCGCAGGACAGTACAGGTGTGACTGAAGTTCTTCTTGAGGCCTACTCCTCCGGATTTTACCGACCTGCCTTGAGTCTCACATTCGCTGGAAGTGATTCACTCGATAGTGATATGCTTGTTGATGCTGCCAGCCGTTTCTCGAAACGCCTCGAGTTTGCACTGATTTGGACTGGATATGTTGATCTAGTCGAAAAGGCGGTAATAGACTCTGCTGTAACAGACACACCATTTGTATCCAATTTCTCTGGTCCACCACCAACAGAACTTCTTGTCTCTTTCACTATGAAGGACGGCGCTCTTCACGCCACCTCCGCACTCTCTGAAGCAGATGAGGCGCCCCACTACCAAGGTGGAGTAGATTTTGATCGAGTAAGTGCCGAAAATGCAGCGGAAGCAAGTGCTGAAGAGATATTGCGCCGAATGACAGGGATGACTCCGCCATTCAGGAGCTATCTCGCCTGTGTTGAACCATTGGGAAATAATGTTAAAGAGCTAGTTATCCTTGCATTTGATGGCGGGAACAGATGGCAGCTCACCTACGATCAGTCAATAGCGCTTTCGCCCTCATGGGCACCCGACGGACGCCGAATTGTCTTCTCCTCATTCCGTGGTGGCGGAGATTCCGATCTTTACATAATCGACCTCGATGCGAAGAAGGTTAAGCCACTATTGCAACGCAATGGTACCGATGCTGCTCCGAGATGGTCTCCAGATGGTGCAATGATTGTTTTTGCTGGATCAAATGGAATGAGCACCGATCTTTACTTCGTCCGACCCGATGGAACCCATTTACGGAATCTGACACAAAGTCGAGCAATCGACACTTCACCTGACTGGTCACCAACTGGAAGAGATGTGATATTCGTCTCGGATCGGAGTGGAACTCCCCAGATCTACAAAATTGATCGGGATGGGACCAATCTTCTCCGATTGACATATGAAGGACGCTACAACTCAGATCCATCCTTCTCGCCAGCTGGAGATAGAATTGTATACACTCGCAGGGAAGACAAGGGATTCCAGATTCACTTGATTGACCCGAACGGAGATGTTGATATTCCATTGACAAACGAATATGGCGATCACACAGAGCCATCATGGAGCCCGGACGGCATGAAGATTACTTATGCCTGGCGTGGCAAGCTCTGGGTGATGAGTGCAGATGGCTCCGACAAGCGCGAATTACTTGGCAAAGGGCTGATGGCAAGCTGGTCACCTATTCCTGAGTAGGTTCCTCGAAGATATCGATCTAAGTTCGATTCGGAACTATCGTACCCGCAAGAAAGTACCTTTTAGAGTACACTACCAGTAAAAAGAAACAGGTTTATAATGAGTCAGACGCAACGGATTCCACTTTTTCCGCTCCACCGTGTTCTCTTCCCGAAGATGATCATGCCCCTCCATATATTCGAGGAACGATACAAGGAAATGATCAATTTCTGTGTCGAAAATGATAAAGAATTTGGAATCATCCCGGCTAATAATCTTCAAGAGGGCGCTGTAGGAACCTCTTCGCGAGTCTACCAGGTTGTGAAGACCTATGATGATGGAAGATTAGATATTCTCGGGCTCGGGACTAGCCGTTTTCATCTGCACAGTGTTATAAGTGAAAAATCATTTGTTGAAGGTGAAGTATCACTTTTTGATGACATCCCTTCTTCTCCTGTTCCTGCCAGGCACGAGATGGAAAATCTCGTTGCTCTTTATCGAACCTACATTGCACGGCTCGGTCTGCGTAACACATTCAAAAAAGATCTAAGTGAAATTTTGGATCGTATGGATGACGAAAGTGAAATTAGCTATATCATTGCTCAGACACTGGGGATGGAGCTCGAAACTTTGAATGAGCTTCTGAAGAAGAGGCGTCCCCTTGAAAGGTTTTCCATGCTTTCCAATGAGCTGAACCGGTTGGAGAGTCTCCACTCAATCGCACGTGATCTTTTTGAAAACAACGATTTTGACCCGATTGTTAACTGAATTGATACAAGATAATTTCTTTGTTTAGCGTCATTGCAAATCCGTCGACAAGCTGTTCAAGTTTTTGATATTGTATTTTATCTTTCATTGAACGTCATTGCGAATTCGCCGGATAGCGAATGTGGCAATCTTCGAGGGGATGACAAGTAGACGAACCGACTCTATTTCAACTCAAAAGACCTACTACGATGGCAGATGAAGTAGTATTTTCAAGTTTGAAGCAAACAGAAAACGGAATTATTACCATGGCATTAAATCTAAAAATAGATAGCGAGCGATCCGCCACACCGCGCTGCCAGCATTTTGGTGAATGCGGCGGGTGCTCTTTTCAAGATGTGGAATATGAAGACCAGCTCATGGCAAAAAAGAATGCCTTGAAAGAGATTCTCGAGAGGGATATTGAAATCATCCCAAGCCCAACACAATACAATTATCGTCACCGGATGGACTTTGTCGTCGCTTTTGGTAAGACTGGGTTCAGGAAACGTGGCGACTACAAGAGCGTTGTTGATTTGAAAGAATGTCATCTGGTCTCACCAAGAGTCTCAGATTTCCTTGTGCAGGCGAAGAAATGGATCGAAGAACTGGGGATTGAGGGATACAATTATCTTTCACACTATGGAGACTTGCGTTACCTGGTAACTCGTCATGCCATGTCCACCGATGAGCTGATGATCACTGCCGTAACTGCCTCAAAGCAGACAGATACCGCTCCATTACTCGATAAGCTTAAGACTATTGCTGATTCAGTTGTTCTGTCCGTTCAGGATCGTGTGGGGGATGATTCGACAGGAGATATTCAGTCTATTGAAGGCCGGGAAACAATCATCCAGCACATCTTAGGTAACGAGTTTGAGATAAGTCCAAATTGTTTCTTTCAGAATAATCTGATGCTGATAGATTCAATGTTTGAAGAGATAATTCGTCATGTCGAGGGTCTGACCCTCGATCTCTATTGCGGGGTGGGCACCATTGGAATTTCTGCGGCCAGGAACTGCACAAAAGTAATTGGTGTTGACATAATGGAAGACAATATAGTATTAGCGAAGAAGAATGCTGCAAGAAATGGAATAGATAATGTCGAATTTGTTTTAGATAAAGCGAACCACTGGTTGGCGCATTATGAAGGTCCTAGACCAGACACAGTCATTGTCGACCCTCCTCGAGATGGTCTGCCACCCAAATTTATCAGGAAATTACAGAGACTTGGAGCTCCAAAACTGGTTTATGTTTCGTGTAATCCGGTCTCATTCGCCAGAGACTTGAAGATACTGGACGGTTATAACTGGGTCGATTCCAAGGCTTATGATATGTTTCCCCAGACACCCCATATGGAAATGGTAAACCTTCTCGAACTGAAGAGCGCTATTGCTCGGTAAGGATAATTGAGGCGTGATCCAAGACTTCACGCACTTTATTGACCAGTTCAACAGGGCGGAATGGTTTTCCGATCATTTCTATATTCCTGATCTCACTTGAGTGATTCAGAATATGATCCTGCGTATAACCACTCATAAACAGCGCTGCAACATCTGGGGTTTTCTTCTTCACTTCAGTTATAAAATCTGGACCGCTCATGTTGGGCATTACAACATCGGTCAATATTAGATCTACCTGGATAGGAAGGTTTTCTAAAACTGCAAGTGCCTCTGCGCCAGAGCTCGCTTCGATGACTTCGTAACCAAACATCTCCAAGGTGCGTTGTGTGAGCTTGCGAACCATATCCTCATCCTCAACAATCAAGATGCGCTCTTTGCCAGAGATTTTTAATGAACTTGCATTATCTTTTGATTGAGGAACTACCGCATCTTTTTGTTTCGGAAGGTAGATAGCGAAAGTCGTCCCCTTACCAATTTGGCTATCTACAGAGATGTATCCATGATTCTGCTTCACTATGCCGTAAACAGTTGAAAGACCAAGTCCAGTCCCTTCACCTTCAGGCTTGGAGGTGAAAAACGGTTCGAAAATCATTGACCTGATACTCTCGTCAATACCAGAACCAGTATCTCTCACTCTAAAACGTATATAATCACTATCTGATGATTTTGCGCCATCCAGCGCAAGTTCAGGTACTGTGCTCGATATTAGAGTATCTATCGTAATCCTACCGCCACCAATCATGGCATCTTTTGCATTTACTACCAGGTTGACTATTATCTGCTCAATTTGCGACGGATCTGCATAGATATTTGCAGACTCCTTGCAGAGATCTACTTTCAAATCTATATCTTCGGAGATCACTCTTTTTAACAGACGTTCCAAGTTCAAAATGATATCATTCATATCAATAGTGGTTGGCTTTATCGACTGCTTTCTGCTGAATGTGAGTAACTGCCGAGTCAATGTTGCAGCTCGTTCAGCTGTACTCGCTATTGATTCAAGATCTTGCTTAATATCTGAGGATGCGCAGGGATTCATCATAGCCAAGTCAGCTGAAGCTGTAATTGCTGTGAGGAGATTGTTAAAATCGTGCGCAATTCCACCAGCCAGTCGACCAACAGCTTCCATTTTCAGGGAATGGTGAAGCTGTCTTTCCAGTTCCTCATTTTGAAGATGACTTTCAATCACTTCGCTTATATCCTCGCCAATACTTGATGTCCCGATGATATTTCCTTCAATATCATATAAGGCAGTATTACTCCAACGAACTATCAGTTCTTTTCCATTGCGGGTTTTAATTTCATTCTCATAGAATGGAAAGAGGTCGCCATTTGCGATAGTAGACTCGAATACATTTCTAACCTCGTCCGAGATAGTATCAGGAATAAAGTAATCAAACCAATCTTCCCCGATTAAATCGGTATCTGACCATCCGGTAAGCTCAAGTAGATGGTTATTTGCAAATGTTATTTTTCCCCTGGCATCAAGCATAACTGCCATCAGTTTAATATTCTTCAGAGTTTCATTAAACCTTCTATCCGATTCCTCTAATTCAGCCATCGCACGTTTGCGAGCAGTAATATCTTCAAGAACAGAGGCGAAGTAGTCAAAATTACCCTCTGAATCCAAAATTGATTGAACTGTCAGACGTCCCCAAACAGGTTCGCCATCTTTCCGAAGATATACCTTCTCTATCTGAGTGTATTCCTTCTTCCCATCAACATGCTTACTAACTACTTCCCGAGAATCCTTCCTGAAGCTCGGGTGTGTAAGGTCAATAACATTCATGCCGATCAGTTCGGCCACTTTGAAGCCTAGTATTGTTGCATATCTTTGATTTACTCTTAGTATCACTCCCTCTCTTGAGGTATGTGCCATCCCAACAACTGATTGCTCAAAAGTAGCTCTGAATCGATATTCTCTATCCACTATTCTCTTATTGTATTCTTTCGCGAATTCTATTTTTGTGGCGATCATATAGTAGTAAGAATCCTGGTTTCGCTCGCCTCTTTTTACCAGGTAAAGTCTAAAGTTAACATCAATTGGTTCGCCACTTTCAAAATGTACGAGTGCACCTTCGCCTGAACATTCACCTGATCGAAATAGCTTTGGGATATACTCGGTCTTCAACTCTCGATGTTGATCTTTGGAGATGAAATCGCGAATCTTCATTCCGATTGCTTCATCAACCGCCTTCAATCCAACCATTTCATGACCAGATGGATTCAAATAAGTCACAACTCCTTCAATGGTACAGATTCCAATTAAGTCGTGACTCCTGTCGATGATGTCAGAAAGTAGTGATCCGCTGGGAGAGCTTTCCTTATCAACAAAAATGCTCTTTAATCTGACAATAAAATCATGACTGTCAGAATTGTTATTTATACTATGAACATTAGCTTCAAGCGTGATAAAATGGCCATGCTTGTGTTGAAGGAGAAAATCTTCTGACTTGGTGTGTGAGTTATTTGGGTGAGATGAATTAATCAGAGTAGAGAGCTTTTCTGCAGTGAAATTATGTACGAATTTGTGCAGCTCTTTACCCATTAGTTCTTCGGAAGAAAAGCCAATTAATAATTCAGCATTCGGACTGACGAATTTTACCCGATGCTGACTGTCGAGAATCAGTATTAGATCATGCCCGTGCAATCGAAACCTCTTCTTTTATCTACATCTTGATACTCTAGAGTACAAGTTAACACGCTTGTGTATTAATTAACAAGCCCTCCTGGCAAAATCTTGAGCTGAATATCCGAATTTGCCGTGCTGGTTTGGATCAGAAGCATCTTATCACTGGCGATATGGATGAACCCTTCGCTATCTCCCAAATCACCTGCCCGTTCAAAGCGTTCAAGTGGCTGATCATTTAAGAGAACTGCTACTTTCGCAGATTTCTGACCAAACACCCAGAATCTCATTATTTTCTGTGCCGGTATAAAACTACCATCAGGATTTGATATACTAAGAGTCGCGAAATTCTCCTCTGCTGAAGCTCTGATTACCGAATGGTAATAAACTCCACGTTTGTAAGCAGTACTCTTACCATCATCAAGATAGAATGAAAGCTGAGTTTCTGTTCCTGGGGCAAGGGGGTAAATATCGAAATTCAAGTGCTTTACTGTTTTTTCACCGACAAACTGAAGTGCTTCAGTCGTTGGAATGATCGCACCTCCCCGCATGAAAATTGGCATGCGTGAAAGCGGTGCTGAAATCTGCTTCCGGGTTCCACCCTCAAATTCTTGCCCTGTCCAGTAATCGAGCCACTTTCCTTGTGGAAAATAGACTGTCCTCGATACCCTACCTTCTTTCAGAATGGGGGCCACCATGATGAATTGCCCGAGCATAAACTGATCTTCAATTCCATATGTTGCTGGGTCATCCTGATTTTCAAGAACGAGTGGACGGATTATCGGCATTCCAGTAGTCGCTGCTTCATGGAAAAGTGAGTAGTAATATGGCAAGAGACGATAACGCATGGAGATATAGTCTCGTGCGATTTTCTCTATTTTCGGACCGAATACCCATGGTTCCTGAGCAGGCGAACCTGTTTCAGTATGATTACGGAAAAAGGGTGTGAATGAGGCCATTTGAATCCAGCGAGCGAATAGCTCTGGATTGGGTGCTCCAAGGAATCCACCAGCATCTGAGCCAGCGAAAGCAATTCCGCTAAGCCCCATGTTCATCAGCATGGCTGGAGTAATCTTAAGGTGCTTCCAGTTTGATGCAACATCTCCAGTCCAAACTGCGGCATTATTCTGGATACCAGCAAAACCAGCACGAGTCAGGACAAAAGGACGTACATCTGGACGTGCCTTGCTGATTCCATCAACCGTTGCTTCAGCCATCAGATTGGCGTAGATATTATGGGTCTCACGGTGGTCGGTTTCGATTGATTCACCATTCCATCTTGTATCAAGTGGAAAACCTCCCGGAGTCCAGGTAGCTGGTTCATTCATATCGATCCATATGCCACTTATCCCAGTTTGATCAACCCAGTCCGAGATAAGTCCTGACCACCAGGATCGTGATACAGCTTTTGTGAAATCTGGAAAATGTGTCTCACCTGGCCAGACTTGCCCCACAAACACCGTGCTATCCCGATTCAGTACAAAGTGGTGATTGGCGAGACCTTCATCATCGACAGTATACTTACCTCTCTCTTTCTCTGCCTTCACTCCCGGATCGATGATGGTAACTGTTTTGAAGCCCTTACGTTTCAAATCCTGTATCATATCAGCTGGGTCTGCGAAGGTTTCGTTATTCCAGCTAAATAATCTGAACTCGTCCATGTAATCAATATCAAGCCAGATTCCATCGCAAGGAATTTTCCGTTTGCGGAATTCAGCCGCAAGTTCTTCCACTTCTTCACGTGACTCGTAAGACCACCTAGATTGTTGGTAACCAAGCGTCCAGAGCGGCGGCAATTCCATTCGTCCGGTTATCTCAGTATAGGATTTGACAACATCAGGCATTGCTGGACCAGCGATGAAATAATAGTTCAGGTCGCCACCATCCACTTTCATCTTGACCATACCAGAATTTCCAAGGCCGTTCTCAAAGATCGACTTTGTAGTGTTGGCAAGGTAGATACCGTAAGCAACGCCATCTTTCAAGCCGATGTAGTAGGGAATAGAAGCGTAAATCGGATCTGAACTTGATGTATATGCACCACCATTGGCGAGTACATCAGTGTTCCACATAACAAGATTACTGCGACGTTTGTTCAATGGGCCAGTCTTCTCACCAAAACCATAAAGCTGTTCGTTCTTTTCTAAGATTTTCCTGATTTGGCGACGTGATTCATCCGGTTTTCTTGGAAGGTCTTCATTTATAACAAATCCATCCTTATCCTCGAAACGGAGCGCAGCATCCCTCTTGTTAACAAATATATTAAGTCTGGAAGTGCTGATAAGAAGCTCGTCACCAGACTCTTTTGGTTTGATTGTTACAAGATGTTTGTCTTCGAGGGCGTCAGTCCATCCACGGTCTGGATGAAGTCCATTTTTGCCATAATAATGCACATGGACAATATCATCATTGATAATAGTCAAACGGAGATAACGGGTCTCACCTTTGTGAGTAAATACTTCCCAATTTTCACTGCTCTTTTGGTTGTCGCCTGCGGAACAGCCAATTAGTACAAAAATAGTTGATATTATTAATATCTTCCCAAGGAGCAATAAACTAGTTCTG
>PJEL010004719.1_pt1 | contig 11149 bp, 8 predicted proteins | sample 1853271 | NCBI WGS metagenome assembly PJEL01 (sample SAMN08108733, study PRJNA415343) | Invertebrate metagenome, whole genome shotgun sequencing project. | host: Globobulimina | place: Sweden: Gullmar Fjord | collected 2015-08 | reverse complement strand
CGTTGGGTATTTTGAAAATAAAAGATACGTATTTTTGGAGCCGATCCTTAGCTGGGTCAGGCCCCGTTATTAATTCTCGTGGCTCCTTGACAGAGGCACCGTTATGGCGTACATTTATCGTGGGCTGTTGATAAGAATTTCAAGGAGGTGTACCCATGGATACAGCAACACAAAGTAAAACAACGCAGAAGGAGGATCCTCGTGACGACGTGTAATCAATTGGATTCTATAAGATACAATTTGTTCACGTACACTTGTACACAAATTTTGTTGGAGTAAAGCAGAAGCCAGAGCAGTTTGTTGACAAATTGACGGATTTTGCCGCCGCCCCCACTTGGAATGGCCTCAAGGATACGGATAACCCGGTTGATCATCCAGGTTGGCGTTGATGCCCCGGCGGTCACCCCGATACATTCATATTTTGCCAGGGACTCTATGTCGAGTTCGTCTTCGGTTTCCACCAGGTAAACCGGGCATCCCATACCCTCGGCGATCTCACCGAGCCGCTGGGTATTGGCGCTGTTTTTGCCGCCCACCACCACCATGGCTTGCACTTGGCTGCACAGCGTTCGCACCTCTTCCTGACGCTTATGGGTCGCATCACAGATAGTGTTAAAAACCTTGCCCTCCGGAAACCTGTCAAGGATCATGCACCGGAGAGTTTCAAAAGCGTTCTCGTCCTGGGTTGTCTGGCTGACTATGATGTAAGGCCCTTCCAGGCTGAGATTATTGACATCCTCCTCATTACTCACAACCCGGCCCATGCTGCCGGCAAACCCCATCAATCCTTCAACTTCAGCGTGATTCCGGTCGCCAATAATTACCGTACCATAACCCTGCTTCTGGTATTTCCTGATGATGACCTGCACCTTCACAACATGGGGACAGGTGGCATCTTCCACTGTTGCACCGGCATCCTGGAGCTGGATTTTCTCGATCGGCGGAATACCATGTGCCCGAATGATAATTGTGCCGGATTCCTGCTCCGGGATTTCCTTTAATATGCGCACCCCTCTTTCTTCCAGTAGGTTCAATACCTGGGGGTTGTGGATCAGGGGACCATAGGTTGCCACCCCGGTATCCTCTTTCCGGATGATATCAAGGGTGGTCTCAACGGCTCTCCTGACCCCCATGCAGAAGCCGGCGCTCTTTGCAAGAATAACTTTCATAATACTGATAATATTAAATAAAATGACACATCTGTGGCGCCGACTACAAACGATTCCGGCATTCAGGCGTGTCTATTTTGCAGCTTTACGATTTTCCATAAACTGCGTGATTGTAATACAAAATGGAGAGAATTGAAACAAAGGGTCTTTCATGATTTAATAATCATAATTATTGTGATAATTATAGAGTAGTTTTATCATTGTCCATAAAGGGTGAACAATTCTAACTTTCTTTTCAAACTATTTGCATGTATAATTTTTTGGAGTTTCCCTCTTATGATTAATGGCCCACCCGTTATTGAGTGGGCCTTATTTTACTCACCATGCCTGAAATCCGACCTCTAACCCTGGCTGATAAAGACCTTGTCAGCGATTTTCTGCATCGTTTCCCGACGGAAATCTCCGAGCATACCTTTACCAACCTCTTTATCTGGCAGCCTTCACGACCCATCTGGTTAGCCGAAATAGACAATTCGTTGGTTTTCCTGGTTCGGGCAGCAGTACAAAACGAAATGAGATACCTGCTGTTCGGCCCCCCTCTCGGAGTTACGGAATTCCAGGATATAGTCTCGGAACTCGACGAAATTCTGGTTGGCGCCATCCGCATACCCGAGAAACAAGCAATGGCTATACAAAAAGCAGGTTTCGGGATTTTCGAAGATCAGGGCAATGCGGACTATGTATACAATGTTGCAGATCTTGCAGAACTGGCAGGCCGCCGATATGCAAAAAAACGTAACAAAATAAAACAATGTCTAAATAATCACAGGTGTGAATATGCACCTCTGACACCCGAACTCATTGCTGAATGTGAATCCATGCAGCATAATTGGTGCAAGGCCAGGGACTGCGGACGGAATCCCGGCTTATGCAATGAGGCCAATGCCATTGCCGAGGTCTTTGCCCATTTTGAGGATTTTGGCTTATTAGGGGGTACCATCAGGATAAACGGGGAGATTCAGGCCTTTGCCATTGCCGAGGAACTGCACTCCTCCACTGCTGTCTGGCATTTCGAAAAGGCCATGGGGAATATTCCTGGCCTGGGTCAGCTCATCAACCAATGGTTTGCCAAATACGGTTTGTCTGGATTTAGGCATGTCAACCGTGAACAGGACCTTGGCATGCCGGGATTGCGCCAGGCAAAGAGAAGCTATTTCCCGGCTCATATGGTAACCAAGTACAATGTTGCCATATCGGCATCGCAACCTTTTAACATTCCGGGCATTAAAGCAACAGGGTGCGCTTCGGAAGAGCACTGATCATCCCACGACTTTTTACGAGAACATCATTTCCAGGTTTTACCCTTTATTTTTCCAGGGCGACATCCAGGGCTTCCCTGATGCCCTGCACCAGGTGGAACTGTATCCCCTCTTTGGCGTTTTCCGGGATCTCAATCACATCCTTTTCGTTGAGATGCGGCAGGATGATATCGGTTATGCCGGCCCGAATGGCGGCCAGTACCTTTTCCTTGATGCCCCCGACGGGCAGTACATCCCCCCGCAAGGTTATCTCGCCGGTCATTGCCAGATCCTTGCGGACCGTCTGACCGGTTAATAGAGAGGTAAGGGAAACCACCATGGCAACACCGGCCGATGGACCATCCTTTGGAATTGCTCCCTCCGGCACGTGGATATGGATATCAGTCTGCGCGAAAATCTCGTCGGCGATATTAAATTGCGCGGCGTTAGACCTGATATAGGTCAGGGCAGCAGTTGCCGATTCCTTCATGACATCTCCCAGTTTACCGGTCAGCGCCAGACCACCTCTGCCGGCCATTTTGGCAGATTCAATGAAAAGCAGTTCACCGCCCACCGGGGTCCAGGCCAGGCCGGTTGCCAGGCCCGGCCCCCATGTCCTGGCCTTGGTCTCCGGGAAGAAGCGGATCGGCCCAAGATATTTCTGCAACTCCTCGGGGCCGACAACGGTCTTGTCCGTGGCGCCGGCAACAATGTCCTTGGCAACCCCCCGGCAAATGGCAGCCAACTCCCGCTCAATATTGCGGACCCCTGCCTCCCTGGTATAGGAGCGGATTATGGCCCTGATCGCATCATCAGTCAGTTCCAGGTCATCGGCGCTAATGCCATGGGCCTCAAACTGCTTAGTTATAAGGTGCCGCTTGGCGATCGTCAGCTTTTCGTCTTGCGTATAACCGGGCAGTTCCACGACCTCCATCCTGTCCCGCAAGGGCCCGGGGATGGAGTCTAAAATATTAGCGGTGGTTATGAACATTATCCTGGAAAGATCAAAGGGTATTTCCAGATAATGGTCGGCAAAGGAAAAATTCTGCTCCGAGTCAAGGACCTCAAGCAGGGCGGACGACGGGTCTCCCCTGAAATCCATGCCCAGCTTGTCGATCTCGTCAAGCATAAAAAGAGGATTGTTGGATCCGGTCTTGCGCAGGCTCTGGATGATACGACCGGGCAGGGCGCCTATGTAAGTCCGCCGGTGACCGCGGATCTCAGCCTCGTCACGCACACCGCCCAGGGAGATACGGACAAATTTCCGCCCCATGGTCCGGGCAATGGACTGGCCGAGCGATGTCTTGCCCACCCCTGGCGGCCCGACAAAACAGAGGATCGGCCCGTGCATATCCTGTTTGAGTTTACGGACTGCTAAAAATTCGATGATCCGCTTTTTTATTTTTTCCAGTCCATAATGGTCTTCATCCATGTTGCGCTGGGCCTGTTCGATATCCAGAGAGTCGACGGTCGATTCTTCCCAGGGCAGGTCCAATATCCATTCCAGGTAGGTCCTGGATACCGTATGCTCCGGCGAGGACGGGTGAATCCTGGCCAGCCGGTCCAGTTCTTTTTCTGCCGCCTTACGGGGTTCATCCCCCAGCTTCTTCTCAGCAACCCGTTGTTTAAGTTCCTTAAGGTCAGCACCCTCCGCCTCATCCTCGCCCAACTCCTTGCGGATAGCCTTCAACTGCTGCCTTAAAAAAAATTCCCGTTGCTTTTCGTCCATATCATCCTTGACAGCTTTCTGAATCTCGTTACTCATTTCAACGGTTTCCAGACGCTTGGCAAGATCGCTTGCCACCTGCCTCAAGAGAGGTTTCAGGTCCTCGATTTCCAATAAGGCCTGCTCCTCATCCAACGAGAGATTTAACTGGGAGGCAATCAGATAGGCTATATGAAATGGATCCGTTATGGCCATTACGGTCATGTACAGCTCTGGCGGCAGCTGGGAAAGGGTAACCAGTTTTTTAAACTGGTTGCGCAGATTAAGGACATGGGCTTCTACCTCCTGGTCCTCTTCCAGCTTCGCCTCAAGAACTTCAACCCTGGCTTTTAAATAGGGCTCCCGGCTGGAATATTCGTTAATCCTTAGTTTTTTGATCGCACTCATCACTACCTGATAGAACCCTTCCTGGGCCTTGATGAGCTTGTGGATATAGCAGGCCGCCCCAACTGAATGAAGATTTTCAACAGGGGGAGCGGCACTTTTCTTATCCGTACTTTTTTTATAGGAAACAACCGCGACCATCCTGTCTTTCAGCAAGGCATCATCAATCAGCTGTTTGGAGGGTTCGCTGGATATCTGCAGAGGAAAACCCATACCAGGAAAAAACACGAAATCATTCAGAGGCAGAACGGGCAACTCTTCAGGGATAGGAAGTTCAGCAGGATTGATACTTTTTTCTTGTTCTTTTGGGGAAGCTGTTTTGTCAGTCATAAGATTCCACTCCGTCGACTTTTGACTTTTAGTTTATGGAACAGAACAACTTGGGGTTTCTTTGGGCAGCCTGATCTCCAGAATGCCGTTTTTACAATTTACAGAGGTGCTTGAAACTGCCACCGTGACGGGGAAAGATATGGTCCTTTTAAAGCAGCCCAGTTCAATTTCCAACTGATGGATGCAACAGACATTGCCCCTTTTCGGCAGGGCCCGCCGTCCTTCGACAATAACTTTAGTTTTCTCCGCAGTGACGGTCAGGTTGTCCATGTCGATACCTGCCGTATCCATATAAACAATGATATCATCGGTGGTCTCATATACATCCACCGCCGGCTCCCATTCACTGCATGATGAGAGAGGCATCATCCTGGTCAGCGCCGTATTTCTTAACATCCGGCCCATCTGCCTTTCCATTTCCTTGAGCTCTTCAATTATCCGCCTGTCAAAGTCATCCATTGTCTTACCTCTGCAGTCAAAAATCTGTAACTATCGTGCAAAAAATAATGCGGTAGAACTTTTTGCAATAAAATCCGCTCAATAAATATACAAACTAATTATTGAATAACCCTAAACATACCTAAAACCCGTAAAACAAATCAAGCATAAAGCACGCTAATATGGGTTAAGTCTTTCATGAAATTTTAAAATTTTCATTGTATGGCTTTTAAAACGACATGCATTACTGTATATAGTTACACCGGGTTTAATAATCATTTATTTTGTTCGTTTTCGGAGGATTAACCATGTCAGATGCATGTAAAACATGCCCGAGTAAAAGTGATGACAAAGGAGGCTCATGCGGTACAACCAAAGTTGCCAAAACCATGCAGGATCTCGGGCTCAAATCAACTTTAAGTAAAATAAAGCATAAAATACTTGTGATGAGCGGCAAGGGCGGTGTCGGCAAAAGCACCGTGGCAACCAACCTGGCGCTGGGGCTTGCCAAGAGAGGCTATCAGGTCGGCCTCATTGATGTTGACCTGCATGGCCCGGATATTTGCCGCATGCTCGACCTGAAAGAAAAGCTCTACACAGAAAAAGATGAGAAGCCTAAACTCCTGCCGCCTATGACATATGATGACAACCTGAAAGTCATCTCTCTGGAATACCTGATGGCGGACCGCGACGAGGCGATTATCTGGCGGGGGCCTTTAAAAATACAGGCAATCCGCCAGTTTATCGGTGACATCGACTGGGGTGAGCTGGATTATCTGGTGATCGATGCGCCGCCGGGAACCGGTGACGAGCCGCTCTCCGTCGCCCAAACCATAAAAGACGTCAACGCGCTGATAGTTACTACTCCCCAGGAAATTGCCCTGGCGGATGTTCGCAAATCCATAAGCTTCTGCCGCCATGTTAAAATCAGGATTCTCGGGATTGTCGAAAACATGAGTGGCTTTGTCTGCCCGCACTGCAGTAAACCGGTGGATATTTTTGGGTCCGGCGGCGGCAAGCGGACCGCCCTGGAATACAGCCTGCGTTTTCTTGGCAAGGTGCCAATGGACCCCCAGGTAGTCATGGGCGGCGATGCCGGCAAGCCTTATCTTTCCTCCGGGGCCGGTACCGTGGCAACCAAGGCCTTTGATGAAGTACTTGATAATGTTCTCAAGGATCTGCCGGTAAAAAAAGAATCCTAAAAAACAAGACGAGTCACGGATTCAGGCAGCAACCATTACCTTAAAAAGGACTGGACACGATATGTTGATCAAACAGATGACCGTTGGCATGATGGGAGTATGCTGCTATATAGTGGCCTGCGAAAAAACCAAGCAGGGTGTGATCATTGACCCGGGCGGCAATGAAGACGAAATTCTGGCAGCCTGCGATCAGCAAGGCATCTCCGTAAAATACATTGTTAATACCCATGGCCACCCGGACCACGTCTGCGGCAACGGCCGGCTGAAGTCTGCCACCGGCGCCGAGATTGTCATGCATGCAGCTGATGCTGCCTTCTTCAGTCAAAAACAGGTTGAACAGTTTTTTTCCCAGCTCGGCCTGCCTGCCTCTCCACCGGTTGACAAGGAGGTCCAGGATGGGGACTCCATTTCTTTCGGCTCAGAGAGCCTCTCCGTAATCCACACTCCGGGACACACCCCGGGGGGTATCTGCCTCTATGCGAAACCAAATCTTTTTACCGGCGACACACTCTTTGCAGGAGGTGTGGGCCGCACGGATTTCCCGGGTGGTAACACCAGAGAGCTGCTCACCTCGATCAAGGAAAAACTCCTGAATCTGCCGCCTGATACCATTGTCTGGCCCGGCCACGGTTATGGTGGAGAAAAGTCCACCATTGAGCATGAAAGGAAGAGCAACCCATTCCTCACCGGAGGATGATCCTAAATGCGTGAGATCATCCTGGGAACCGCCGGTCATGTTGACCATGGCAAGACCAGCCTTATCAGGGCGCTGACCGGCATTGATACCGACAGACTCAAGGAGGAAAAGGAGCGGGGCATTACCATTGAACTGGGCTTTGCCTATCTTGATCTGCCCTGCGGCCACCGCCTCGGCATCATTGATGTGCCCGGCCATGAACGCTTTGTGAAAAACATGGTGGCAGGCGCCTCCGGCATGGATCTGGTAGCCTTTATCATTGCCGCCGATGAAGGTATTATGCCGCAATCCAGGGAGCACTTCGAGATTTGCCGACTGCTTGGCTTGGAGCGGGGGTTGATCGTCATCACCAAAAAAGATATGGTGGAAGCTGATTGGCTCGAACTGGTCATTGATGAAATCAAGACATTTTTTGACGACTCTTTCCTGGCTGATGCGCCTATTTTGACAGTTTCCTCCACCACCGGCGAGGGCATTGAAGAAGTCAGGAAGACGCTTGACACGCTGGTTGCCGCCTCTGAATTTACTGAAGCACATGGCCCCTTTCGTCTGCCGGTGGACAGGGTTTTCTCCATGAAGGGGTTTGGCACGGTGATCACCGGCACATCCATCTCCGGCCGCATAAAAGTCGGCGAAGAGTTGATGTTCTATCCCGGCCGGCAGAAGGGCAAGATACGAGGCATACAGGTACACAACAAGGATGTCGAAGAGGCTGAAGCCGGCCACCGGACCGCCATCAACCTCCAGGGTCTGGATAAAGACACTATAAACCGCGGCGATATGGCTGCCTCGGTGGATTGTTTGCAGCCCTCCTACCTGTTGGATGCCCATTTTCTGTACCTGGAATCAAATAAGAAGCAGCTCAAGAACCGGACCCGGGTGCGTGTTCATATCGGCACTGCAGAAATCATGGGCCGAATCGTCCTGCTGGATGATGAGGAACTGGAGCCGGGCAGCGAGGCCATTATCCAACTTTTACTCGAAGAGCAGGTTGGCTCCTGGCCCGGCGACAGGTATGTGGTTCGCAGTTACTCGCCCATCTCGACAATTGGCGGTGGCGTTATTTTTAGTGGTGCGCCGAGGAAACGGCGTCGTTTCCGTAAGACCAACAGTGAAATATTTGAGGTATACAGGGAGAACAACCCGGCAGACCTGGTACAGCTGCACCTGCAGGAAAGTTCCTATAATGGTCTTACCTTTGACAAACTGGCTGTCAAAATGGGAGTTTTCGGCAAGCGTCTGAAAAAAATCCTGCAAGGACCGCTGTCGGCCCGTAAAATCCTGGTTATTGAGCAAGAAAAACAGCGCATGGTTGACAGTGGTATCTATCAAAATCTGGCGGAAAAATTCATTGCCGAACTTGGCGCATACCACGAACAGAACCCTCTAAAACCAGGCCTCTCCAAAGAAGAATCACGGTCCCGCCTATACAGGGGGCTCGACCAGCGGCTCTTTCAATACCTGCTAAATGATCTGCTCAAACAACAAAAGATCGCCCAGGAGCAGGCGGTAATCAGACTTGCCGGCCACCAGGTTTCCTTACAGGGAGAAGAAGAGACCCTGCGGCAGGACCTGCAATCCTTTTACCGGAAAGCCGCCCTGGCGCCGCCGACCATAAAAGAAATATTGGCTGCATTCAGCAAGTATCCCCAGTCGCTCATCAAGGAAGTCCTCGCTCTCATGGTGGGCGACAATATCCTGGTCAAGGTCAAAGAGGATCTCTACTTCCATACACCCCCTTTGCAAGAACTGCAAAAAAAGCTTACCGATTTTCTCGCCGTAAAAGGCGAGATCGACACCCCGGCATTCAAGGAGATGACCGGCCTTTCCAGGAAGTTCACCATTCCATTACTTGAATACTTCGACAGGATTAAAGTGACCATCCGGGTGGGTGACAAGCGCATTCCCAGGGAGAAGAAAAATAGGTAAACTGGTTGGCAATACCGGTGGTTTGAAAACCGCCCAACTCAAGAGGCTTGGACGACTGGCCAAAAGACGGGTTTCCACTGATCTGATTATCAGCCCTGAAATGGCCAGGGCAATGACTGAAATATCCAAGGAAATCGGCCGTCAGGTCGGCGTGCTGATTGAGCGCTCCGGCCGGGTAGATTCAGTTATCGTCGGCGACCAGAAACAGATCGTCATCCCCGCCCTGGGAGCCATTCGGTCAGCCCCCGGTCGACTGAAGGGAATTCGTTGTATCCATACCCATCTGGCCGGTGAGAACCTGACCGATGACGACCTGATCGACCTGCTCTTTCTGCGGTTGGACCTCATGGCAGCAGTACAGGTTCAACCTGATGGTCTACCCGGGCATATCCAAGCCGCCCACCTGCTCCCCTCACCCCAGGATGGGAAAAACTGGACCTTTCTTGATCCCATGATACCTGGACAGCAACCCTTTGCTTTCCAGGACCTGATCACCGCCCTGGAAGCAGAATTTACCCGCCTGCAGCCCGTCCGTGGTGTTGACCGGGGAAAAGACAGAGCTATACTCATCAGTGTTAAAACTCCCTCCCAGTCAGGTGGCCGCGAAGCAGCCCGGGAATCAATGGACGAGCTGGTGGAGCTGGCCCGCTCCGATGATGTCATTGTGCTTGACACGGTTATCCAGCAGCGCAAAAAAATTAACCCCAAGTTTATAATGGGTAAGGGTAAGCTGGGTGAAATAATGTTTAAAGCCCTGCAGCTTAATGCCAACCTGCTTATCTTTGACCAGGAGCTCAACCCATCCCAGATCCGCTCCATTACAGACCATACGGAATTACGCGTAATCGACCGTACGCAGCTGATCCTGGACATTTTTGCCCGGCGGGCCTTGAGCCGTGAAGGAAAACTGCAGATAGAGATGGCACAGCTTAAGTACATGCTGCCAAGGTTGACCATGCGGGATGATGCGCTCTCCCGGCTGACCGGCGGCATCGGCGGTCGCGGTCCTGGTGAGACCAGGCTGGAAGTAGACCGGCGGAGGATAAATGACCGGCTTGCCAACCTCGCTAAAAAACTCAAAAAGGTCGGCAGGGAAAGATATCAGCGACGCGCCCGGCGCCGCAAAAAAAGAGTCCCGGTCATCTCCCTGGTCGGCTATACCAATGCCGGCAAATCCACCCTGCTCAATACCCTGACAGACAGCAAAATAAATGCTGAAGACAAACTGTTTGCCACCCTTGATCCCACCAGCCGGCGGCTGCGTTTCCCCCAGGACATTGAGGTGATAATTACCGATACGGTGGGATTTATCCGTAACCTGCCGGATGAGTTACTGCAGGCCTTCAAAGCCACTTTGGAAGAATTATATGAGGCTGACCTGCTGGTCCATGTCATAAATATAAGCAATCCAAGGTTCCATGACCAGATAGGCGTGGTTGAAAGCCTGCTACGGGTATTGGATCTTGACACAATTCCCTGTTTGCAGGTTTTTAACAAGATTGACCTGGTGGATGCAGACTATTTGGCGAATCAATGCAGGGGCTATGGGGCGATACCGCTCTGCGCCCTGGATGCCGGTACTTGTGGGCCGTTTTTAGAAGCTGCCCGGAAACAGATTGGCAGCACCATGAACCTGCAAAACCTGAATTGATGCGGCGCGGTTTGATAGCGCCGCGCCGATTTTTGGCGCGGGCTCAAAAGCGATTACTTATCACCATCACCTATCACCTCATCACCTCACCGATCTACTGGCGTCTATTTTGTCCTCTGGTTCAAAACAGCCTTGACTCTTTTGGAGTAGAGGGTAAAATGGTCGGATGCGATATATTGCTCCATACGTCCACGACGACCTCTCCCGAAAGATGGTTTTGGTTGGCGGCCCACGTCAGGTCGGCAAAACAACGATGGCGAAAAACATCCTGGCCCGGGAGAGCAATGGCGGTCGCTATCTTAACTGGGACTATGATGAAGACCGGCAGGACATACTTGCCCGGAAATGGAGCGCTGCAGAGCGGCTTCTCGTCCTGGATGAACTG
>PJEL010004718.1_pt1 | contig 11150 bp, 14 predicted proteins | sample 1853271 | NCBI WGS metagenome assembly PJEL01 (sample SAMN08108733, study PRJNA415343) | Invertebrate metagenome, whole genome shotgun sequencing project. | host: Globobulimina | place: Sweden: Gullmar Fjord | collected 2015-08 | reverse complement strand
AGAAAAAATGAAAATTGGAGGGGAAAAAATATGGTGATTTTGAGAGAAAGGCGGCTGGGATTTTTTCCGCGGAGCGGTTCAGTTCAACAGTTAACTATACAGAATGGGCCAATATGCTGCTAGGCAGATTCTGTATAGCAGGGTTGTTGTTTTTTGTTTTAATCACTGAAAAGCTTTGCAGTGGAGTTATAAAAAAATATTGCCATTCTTTAGACCTTTTTTAATTACAGAAAATAGCGTAACCAGACTTTGTTATTATACATTTATGATATTTTCGTGCAAATAAAAACAATTAGGACAAGGGTCAGGTCTCACTTTGACCCCTTTGTCATTTGATCCATAAATGAGATTAATCTTTTTCAATTTAGTGAGTTGAATTCCATTAAAATCGAAATTGGCAATGTCTTTCATGGATATTGATTCAATCATATTTCACCTATACACATTGTTTCTCTCTGTAATTATTAATTAAATACCTGCCGATTATTACTCTTAGCAAATCTCGTTCCATCTTCAAAAACTTGTTACCACCTGTGGTAATTTACCACCGGTGGTAACGACCCCCTTTTTTTTAATCAAATTTCCACATACCCTTTCCTCAAATAAAGCCTGTTTCGATTTGACTCTGAAAAACGAAGCCTTTTTGAGGAACTATGACAGTCACGGAAATTCAACAAGACCTGGCACTTTACCGGGCTCAGAGAAATAAAATTCTCGAAAGTCATCAAGCTTACGGTAGGGACGGTTCGACTTACACCAGGGCCGATCTTGCAGAGTGTGAAAAACAAATTGCCAGGCTTCGTTCTCAGCTTTCCATCGCTCAAAATGGTGGTCAATGCTCCCATGGTGCTGTTGTCTTTGGGGGCAGGCGCTAAATGTCTGATTACACCTATACACAATTGGCCCGTACCGGTGTGGACATGATCCGCACCAGGGCTTTTGATGCTGTTACATCTTTGGTGGGTGGGGTTCTCTCCCTTGCCAGTCCGACTAAGGCCGCACGTTACCGCGACCACCGTGCAGGATATCGAACCTATGTAGCTGGAGAGCTTAGTGGCCCAAATCAGGGTTATCGACCGCGTAACCGTTCTGCAGATGCAGAGATCAGGCGTGGTTATCAATGGGTAACTGCTCGTGTACGCGACCAGATCCAGAACAATCCTTTTATCTCCGGTGCTATAAAAAGAATTTGCAACAATGTTGTCCGAAACGGTATTCGTCCACTTTTTCAATTCCGTGATGCTTCAGGCAAGCTTGATCGTAAAGCCAACGATGCCTGGGATAAAATGTTTATACGCTGGGCGCGTTATGCCGATATTAACGGCCACGATTCCTACTGGGCAGATCAGAAATTGGGCCTGCGCCATATGTGGTCAGATGGCCAATTCCTGGTTCACCGCATCTATGACACCTCTATTCCCGGCGTGGTTCCGCTTAGAATCGAGCTTATTGAATACGATATGCTCGACAAGCTGGTTGACGGTGTATTGGCAAATGGCAATATCGCTCGCCGTGGCAAAGAATTTGACAAGGTAAGCGGCAAGTGTGTTGCTTTTCATATCCTGGATAATCACCCTGGCGACGATCTTGTGCGCGGTCTGGGAAAATCAAAGCCGATTCCGGCTGCAGATATCATTCATGTGTTTGAAAGGGATCGTATTTCCCAATCCTCTGGTATTTCCTGGTTGGCTGCTGTGGTTATGGAAGCCTTCGACATGGAAACCTTCCGCGACTGGACCAGGGCAGCAGCCAAGATCGAATCTGCATGGGTTGCCTTTGTTCATACCGCTTTTCCCGGTCAGCAAGGAAGTGTCCTTGGTGGCGGTATGCCTGCCGGTGGTTCACCAGCTCCGGTAACCGAGGGTGGTACTGGGGCAAAAGCACCCATGCCAACAGAGATAAATCCAGGCATGATTCAGCATGTTCCAGGAGATAAGCAGATAACCATGGGACAGGCCAACCGTCCTGGCTCCAACTATGAACCATTTGTCAAAGATTCGCTCCGTGGCCAGTCAGTGGGAACTGGCATGTCTTTTGAGGGTTTTTCCAACAACTACACAGAATCGTCTTACGCCTCTGCCCGCTCTGGCTCCCTGGAGGAACGACTTGGTTATCAGGGCCAACAGTTTTTTATCAATGAAAAATTAAACGACCGGGTAGCAGCTTGGTTTATCGAGGCTGCCTGGTTGGCTGGTCTGGCTCCAGTGGTTATGCCTGATTACGCCAGCGATCCTTACAGATATAACGAGATGGTCGGCTGGCAAGATCCCGGTTGGCTCTGGGTAGATCCTAAAAATGATGCCAGTGCAGCTAAAATGCGTGTGGATGAAGTTTTAGATACCCGGACAAATATTAATTCCAATTCTGGGAAAAATTTTCATGACACCGTGGAAACGCTGATGGAAGAAGAAGAGGAACTGTTTGAACTCTACAAGCGACGCCTGGAAAACAAAAACCTTTTGGATGAAATCAATGCCAGTAATACAAAAAAGACAACAGCGACAACAGATTGAAACCGTCCTTCGTTCCGCCGGGCTTTATCCTGGTCTGCATGTCCGCAGTGGAATTGTCAGGCCGATAACGAGCCGTGGTGAAGGGGATTCCGGAGGCGATAATTATGCTTTTAACTGGGTATTGGCCACCGAGCAGCCAGTAATGGTTTTTGACTGGGAACGCTGGGACTTTGTCGAAGAAATCCTGCTGATGGATGGCATGATTTTACCGGCTAATAATCAGGTTTCACTTTTGGACTGTCACACCAGATCTTCAGTGGATGACGTTCTAGGTTCAGTCACTGGCTTTCAGGAAGCAATGGTGGATGCATATAAGGCAGTAGAAGGCATGGTGGCCTTTGCTGCTGATGAAAAATCCCAGAATACCAGGCAAAAAGTAAAAGATGGCCACCTTACAGACGGTTCTGTGGGTTACGGCGTCGAAAAATCTGTGTGGATACCAGAGGGTGAATCAGCAGTGATTAAGGGTCGAACATTTGAAGGCCCGGTCAAGGTTTCATATCTTTGGCATTTAAAAGAATTTTCTGCAACTCCAATCGGTGCTGATGCCCTGGCCAAAGTTCGGGCGCTGTGTCGGTTATAGAAAGACAAAAAAGAATCAAAACAGCGGCATACATCCCGCAAATAACTACAAAGGAGTAACGAGATGCACAAACAATTACGGGCATTCCTGGAACAAAACGGTTTGCGGGCTAGTGCCACAGAACAAGAAGCATGGGACCTGTACTCACAATTACAGGCTGATGGTGTTGAATACGATGGTGAAACAGGAGTTCCAACCGCTGGCCAGCGTTCTGCCGGTTCCACTGGTCCGACTCACAGTGGCGGTGGTGAAGAAAGTGGTGGTGATGCCGGTTCAACACCTGCGATTTCTCCGGATATGCAGCGCCAGATTGATGATCAGGTGACTGTAGCTCTGACAAATGACACCAAACGTCGCGCTGAAATTGGCGACCGTCTCAGGATTGCCGGACTCACTGATCACGACAACGGCAATTTTGCCAGAAGTCTGATTGATAATCCAAAAATGTCAATTGATGATGTTGGCCGCATGATCTTTGCAGAATTAGAAAAACGGGCTGTACCTCTTGGAGCTGGTGTTCATTCCGGTTTTGAGGTTGGCACAGAGTCCCGCGATAAATTCCGCGCTGCTGCCCTTGATGGGATGTTGTTACGCTCCGGTGTTCAGATTGCAAAACCTGCTGCAGGAGCTGTTCAGTTTCGTGGCCGTTCCCTTTTACATGTTGCAAGGCGTTCGTTGGAACTGATTGGAATTGATACCAGGGATATGGGACGAAATATGTTAGCCAGTCGCGCCCTGGCCAGTGGTTCATCCAGTGATTTTCCATTGCTCATGTCTCAGCTTGCCGGTAAGCGCTTACAGGCAGCATATGTGGAATTTCCTGCAACCTGGAAACCATTTGTTGCTGTCACCGATGCCGTTGATTTTAAAGATATTCATAGTCTTAAATTGTCCGGTTCTCCGGATCTTGAAGAGATGGACGAAAACGGCGAATACAAGACAGCTCATTTATCAGAAGCCAAGGAAAAATACAAGGTCATCACCAAGGGTAAAAAGATTCCACTTACCAGGAACATGATTGTTAATGACGATTTGCGGGCCTTTGCCCGTATTCCGCTGATGTTTGCAGCTTCAGCCAGGCGTGGTGAAGCAGACGCGGTTTATACGCTTTTGACCTCAAACCCTGTCATGTCTGATAGTAAGGCTTTGTTTCATGCAGGTCATAATAACCTGGAAGCAATTTTAAAAGGTCCGGTTACCACTGCCAGGTTGACCGCTGCCCGTACTGCCATGAGAAAGCAAAAAGGCATGAAAGGCGAGCTTATCGATGTAACACCCGCTTTTTTAGTTGTTCCGGTTGCGCTGGAAACCGATGCAGATATCATTTTACGTTCTTCAGCGCTTCCAGATGATAACAAGTCAAGCGGGGTTCACAATCCATGGGCTGGTAAATTAACACCCGTTGCCGATCCAAGACTTGACGTGGTTTCCGCTGTTGGCTGGTATCTCCTGGCTCATCCAAATCAGGCTCCGGTAATTGAGGTGGCTTACCTGGAAGGCGAGGAGCAACCGTATATTGATGAACAAATTGATTTCAACTCAGACGCTTTGGTTATCAAGGTTCGTCACGATTTCGGTGCTGGACTTATTGGTCACGAAGGTGCATTCAAAAACCCAGGCGAGTAATCGGTAATAAACACTGATCAGGGTTCCCGGACTAAAAGGCAGCAGGGAACTCTGGTTATTTAAAGAAAAATAGCTGTAAGCAGCAGGAGAAAAACAATGGCAAAGAATCACGTTCAACAAGGAAAAAAGATGCCCTGGACCAATGGCACTGGCAGTGATGTTGTGTCAGGTGAGGTTGTCGCTCTTGCCGGTATGATCGGTGTTGCTATGGGTGCTATTGCCGATGGCGAAAGTGGAACTCTGGCAATCTGTGAGGTGTTCACCCTTGCTAAAGAAGCACCTCTGGTCATTACCCAGGGCGACGATGTCTACTGGGACGATGCAAACAATAACATCGATAAGACCGACACCAATGTGCCTGCAGGCAAGTGTTTTGCTTCTGCATTATCTGCAGATACCACCGTGGAAGTTTTGTTAAACGTCTAACATGGCTACTGCAAAGCAACATATGGCCGCTGATTTGGCTTTTACCTTGTCTGATAAGGGTGAAGACAGCGTGGCCATTAATATTAATGGCACAGATGGCATAAGAGCCTTTGTTGATCCGCTTGAGTTAAGTTCCGCCGAATTTGATGGCGGCATAAAAGAGCGCAAGCGGATCACAGTTTTTCCCGGTGTGATTGACACTCCTTTTCCTGATCAGGAAATTAAAATCAATGGTATCCGCTACACCGTGGAAGCTGTCAATGGAAACGACATCTCCCTTGATTTTATCATTGGCCGGTTTCGCTCATGATTGAACTGATTGCCAGCAAGGAAGAACTAAAAGACCTGATTAAGGGCCTGGAGTTAGTGGATAAAGGCTTAGCAACTGCAACCATGCGGGCGCTTAATAAAACCATTGTCTCTGCCAGGGCTGAAGCGATACGGATGTTGCGTAAAGATTACAACATGAAAGCCAAGGATATTCGCGCGGGATTATGGGTCAAAAAAGCCAGCCCCAGGTTATTGCTTGCCAGTTTCGGCGGTGAAGGCTCGCCGGGAATTCCTCTTATCCGTTTTGGTGTGCGGGCAAAAGCTCCATCCACCAGGCGAACCAAGGCAGGCGGCTATACCCCAAAGGGAGGAATCAAGGCCCTGGTTAAAAGAGAAAAAGGCCGCTTGATTGTTGGTGGTGCTTTTGTGGCCCAGATGTCTTCCGGCCATATCGGCGTGTTTAAGCGTAAAAGCGGTATGTCTGGAAACTGGTGGCAGATGCGTAGTGGCGAAAAAATTGGAGAACTCTATGGCCCTTCACCTTTCAAGATCCTTGCCTCTGATAAGTACGAGATCCCTCTGGAAGAACATATTGAAGAGATCCATGAAAAAAACATGCTCCACCAGGCAAAATGGCTGCTCAAGCAAGCAGGGCTTAGATGATTGATTTAATCAACATGGTAAAGGCGCGGGCTGTTTCATTGACAGCAGGGATGCAACTTGACAATCCCGTTGATGCCCCAGCCGGTAAACGAAATATAGCGTTTTACAGCCATGGAGTTCCACCGAAAAAAGATCCAAAATCAGACCAGGAGGATTTTCCTTTTGTTGCGGTCCGGCTCTTGGCAGGCAGTGAGGAAACCAGGGCAGGATTGATCACAGTTCGTTTGATTGGCGGGATTTTCACCTGGGGAGATTTTGAGGCAGGCGGTGCAGACATTATTAGTTTGCAGGATATCTTGCTCAAATTGCAGCAGCAAAAGGCATTTTCGCCTTACACATTAAAACAGCCGCTTAAATGGTGGCTTGGCGACAAGGCAGGGATGCAACCTCATCCTTATTATTATTTGACCATAGATTGTCAATTCAGCCGACAACCGTTAGCTCGGAACGGCTTATAGAACTATTACAGGAGAAAGAATATGCAAGGTTTACAATTTAGCGGCGATCTTTTCGTGGATCGTCTCACCTCTGCCGGGGTTGCCCAGGGTTTAATGAAATGGGGTAACGCTATTAAGTTGGAGATCAAACCCAATGCTGAAACCAAGGACCTTGTATCTAAGATGCGAGACACTGCAGGCCAGGTGTTGGATTCGGTCACTAAGCAAAAACCTGCTGACTTTTCCTTGGTGGTTAACCAGGTGGATAAAGACGTTTTAGCCATGGCCCTGATGGGTGATGCAGTGGCAAGAGTGGGTGCTGGTGCTGCGGTTACTGATGAGGCAGCAGTTGCCAAACTGGATAAATATATTTCTCTGGCACACCGGGACGTATCTTTAGTGGAGGTCACAGACCAGGCAGATTCAGCCTACACTGTTGATGTTGATTATGAAATCATTGGGCGTACCGGCATGATCAAGTGTTTGTCTACTGGAAGTATCGTTGCTGATGAGGCTTTGAAGGTGGATTACACCTGGGCGGCTGAAAGCGGGTATAAAATTTCCGGTGCTACCCAGCCAACCATTAAGGCACTGATCATGCTTGATGGCAAAAACGATGTTAATGGCAAGACTTGTATTCTCGATGTCTTTGAGGCCCAGCTTAAGCCGGATAACGCCATTGATTTTTTCAAGGATGATTACAACGAGATTTCCTTTTCCGGAACTCTGATCACACCAAGTGGTAAAACAGCACCGTTTGAAATTCAGTACGAAGAGTAAAAAAGCAAAAAGATAGGAAAAGACGATAACGAGCGTGACCAGGTAGCGCGATCCTCGTGACCTGGTTAACGAAAAACCTTCGTTTGCGCTCTGTGAAAAATAAAGGATATAGGAAAAATCAATAATGGCCCCTAAAACAAAGCTGGAAAAATACAAAAAAATAAAAGTCATTCTTAAATGCGATCATACCCATGGTGGCCAGGAATGTAAAAAAGATGACCCTATCGAGGTCAGTGAAAGACAACAAACATGGCTCAAGAAAAAGGGGATCATTTAATGGGCCGGGTCAGAAGAGAAAAAGTACTTGTCATTGGTGACGATGAAATCACGGTGCGGGAAATTTCAGTGGCTCAGTTGCTGGCTCTTAAAGAAACAGATCTGGACCGGAAGATCATTGAAGAGTTTATCCAAGATGGTTTGGGCTGCTCTCTTGATGATCTGTGCAAGCTTTATCCCTCTGAGCTGGAAAGTATCTGGGCTGGCTTCACCAAGGTAAATGATTTTTTTTTCAAGACAGCCAAGCTGTTCGGAGTGGAAGCACTGCTTCCAAATCTATCGATGATGCTTGGCGAGATCTTTGGAAAGGAGTTTGTTGTCTTGTTGATGCAGGACACACCGGAGCCGTAGATTACGGCTGGTCTTATTTCAGTGCTGCCCTTGATTTTTTGGTAGAGCGGGCAGGAACCGACTAATCAGCTCGATAATTGCGGCAACAGGTTTGAGCAGGATAACAAACCCGGCAAGCGTAATCAGTGAATAGCCACTTTCCGCGCCAAAATCTATCAGGCAGATTCCCAGGGCAAAGAACAAATAGTTTTTCATAATATCACCAGTTGTGGGCAGTTTAACACGGCTTGATCAGGTATTACCTACAATCTAAGCAGGATCTAAAAGATGTCAAAGAAACTCACCTTTGAAATGGTTTTAAAAGCTGCGAACCAGGGCGCGTCGGCCACCTTTACCAAGGTGACTAAGTCTGTTCGCACTTTTAACAAGGAAGTCGGCAACGGTGACCGGGCCATGGGTGCGCTTAACGGCACGGTCCGTACCATGATAGGTACTCTTGTAGGTCTTCAGGTGGCAGGTGGTGTTGGCAATATTTTGCTTAATCTGGACAAATCTGCCTTTGCTCTTGAGGCAAGTCTGCGGGCTGCCAATCGTGAATTTGATAATATTGGCTCTGTTGATAAATGGGAAAAGAAAATAGAGAGTCTTTCGCAAAAGCTGCGGGTCTATTCCAAGGCTGATATCAGAAACGCCACCGTTCGTACTGTTGATATGACTAAGCGTCTGGGCCTTTCTGCTGACCAGATGGAGCGAACCATTGAATTAACCGCTCATCTCTCTGCAGGTCGTACCGACCTGGTTGGAGGTATTGAGCGAGTAACGGCTGCCCTGCGTGGTGAGGCTGAAGCGTCTGAATTTTTGAGTTTAACCCTTAACGAAGACTACGTCAAAGGCTGGTACAACGTGCGCGGCGCTATTCAGGGGGCCTGGAAGGATCTGACTGATATTCAAAAAGCCCAGGTTCGCTACCAGGTGTTTCTGGAACAGGCTATCCCAGTGGAAGGCCGGGCCGCTGAATCGGCAAACACACTCTCCGGAGCTTTAGGTGAAATCCGGAAAAATATTCATGATGCCCTGGAAGATAATAAAGAGTTGGTCGATTCGCTGGGTTTATTGGCCGTTATTCTCAACGAAAACGCTGGCAACATGGGCCATATTGCTGCCCAGATTGCCACTGTTGCAGGAAAAACCATTGAATGGGCGGTGCAGAATAAAGAGTTGGTCAAAACCCTTGGTAAGGGTGCTGGGCTATTGATGGTGCTTAACCTGGTCAAGTCTGTCGTGGTTTCTCTTGTCACTGTTATTTCTGGTTTGCGAAAAGCGTTTTTTGCTTTAACCAGCATGAAATTCATTGCCTGGATGGGAACTGTTCGAGCGGCCATGATAGCAACTACCGCAACAACTCTTACCTTCTCGCTGGCTCTGGGTGCTGCCGCTGGTGCAACCTTGGCACTACTTGCCGGATATAAGGCTGGTGAATGGCTGGTGATGCACAAACATATAAAAGGTATTGCCGATGCAACAGCAGAGCTGCAGCGAAACCAAACAAAAGTGGCCAGGCGTTTTAGAGAGATCAGCAAAGAAACAGGTGTAACTGTAACTTCCATGGAAGAATTGGACCAGGCCGTTAAGGATGGAAAAATCCATTTTGATGAGGCCACAACAGCCTGGAAAAATGGCTCCAAAGAAATGTCAGGGGCGGTAAGCAAATCAACATCCATCCAAAAAAAGGTCACGGAAAAGGCCCTGGATGACATGAAAAAAGCCTATAAAAAATATGGCGATGATATCAAAAAAATCCAGGAAGATATTATCAGCCGCCAGCGCTCTTTGGCAGAAGAGTTGCGGGCCATGTCCCGTACTGGCATGTCAGATTTGGGGGCCTGGCGGGATCGTAAAAAGGAAGCCGAACAATATTACCAGGCAGCGAAAAAAGCAGCAGAAGCGGGAAATTTCGAGGATGCCGTTGCCCAGGCAGATAAGGCCAAAAACGCCTACAAGGATTTGAACCGGGAAGTAAAAGACGGTGACAAAGTGTTGGTGACTCAACAGGAAGCACTCAAGAATGCCATATCCGGGGTTGAAAAATCCGGCAAGCTGGCAATTTCTATTTTGGAAAAACAGAAAAAAGCCACTGAGGACTCCGCCGAAACCCTTAAGACCAAGATGGATGAGGCCATTAAATCCTACGCTAAAGGCGCAGAAAAGCTGGAAGATGATTGGAAAACGGCCTGGGTTAACATGGGTAAGGACGCGGCAAAACAGATAGACGCCATTGAAAAAAATCTTAACGATTTAACCGCCAGAAAACACCAGGTGATTGTCGAAATTAAAGAAGTGGTCAAAAAGCGCTGGGGCGGTGTGGTTGGTAAATTTGCTTCTGGAACCTTGCTCGGTGGCTATGGTGGCGGCGATAAGATCCGCGCCTTACTGGAAGCCGGGGAGTTGGTAGTCAGGAAGGAATCAGTCAGGGCAGCAGGAAGGACAGCGTCTCTGGCCTTTAACGCCGGACGTTTTGACGTGGTTGTCAGTGAGTTGCTTAAGCGCATGAATTTTGACGTTGGCGATATTGCCAGAATGCGCCTTGGCGGAATCGCCGGAAATGCCTTGAATACTCTACAATTACCCAAATTTCAAAACGGTGGCATGGCAATGGCCGGGATGGGTGGTCAGCAGACCATTAATGTCAACTTGACCCTGCCAGGCAGCAATACTCCTGTCAGGGTGGTAACCGATAAGGAAAACGCCTCAAGGCTGTTACGCCAGGTAAATATAATGAAAAAGAGAAAATCATGATTGTTTCACTTGGTGGCATATCCCTTGATGACAATCTTTATTTGGACGGAATCTTAAATGATTCTGATTTTGCTATGTCTGTTCGCCCGACTTTAGGTGGTGGGGTTGTGGTTCAGATCGGGGCGCATGAAGGGGGTAGAGAGTTGGCCCTGGTTGCGACACAGGATGGCGATGAGATAAACGGTCATTTCACCTTAAACCAACTGCAGCAAATCAAGGTCCTGGCCAAAGCAGCTCAACCGGTCCCCCTGGTACACCACGGGGCAACCTATACGGTGCTAATCGGCCCTAAACCAGATGTTACGCCAGTTATGGGCCATGTGGACCCGGCAGGGGAAGATTTATATATCGGTACTATTTCAATGATAGGGGTCTAAAAATGACGATACAAAACGAAGAACTACAATCCTTTCACGCCCTGGAGCGTTCTGATCTTGACACCAACGGTGGGCGCATGTCTGCCAATGTAATTCCTTCAGGTGTGCCGCA
>PJEL010004717.1_pt1 | contig 11151 bp, 9 predicted proteins | sample 1853271 | NCBI WGS metagenome assembly PJEL01 (sample SAMN08108733, study PRJNA415343) | Invertebrate metagenome, whole genome shotgun sequencing project. | host: Globobulimina | place: Sweden: Gullmar Fjord | collected 2015-08 | reverse complement strand
CCGCTTGCCAATCTTAACACCACTATAATGCTCACTTCCTCACCTGCCCGTAATGTAACAACATTGTTTTGTGTAACCAGAGTCAAAGCCCCAGAAGATATCACACGTTCTAAAAGGTTCTGTTTCCTTTGCATGTTTTCAACTGCCACTGCATCACAACTTCCATTTCTGTTCACATTATTACCACTATTAGCTGCTGCTGCTGCTGAAAATCCACCAGAACTTTGGAGAATCTGCATCTCCGAGTGGGTAACCTTGACGTGAAAGAGATCTAGTAGTTCACTCAAAGCTACGTAGTCCGGTGGTCTCTTCTCATTTTTAAGTCTTGAGTTATCCTCCAAATCTAAAGAAATAACACTTGAAGAGTAAGATGAGCCTTCTACTACCGGATGTGTAAGAAATAGAGGTCTGCTGCTATAGAGCGACGGCATATTTAGATTAAGTGGAAAATATTGAAGTTTTTCCAAGACGGCATCCGATGGCAACTCTTGGCTTTTATTCCGTTCAAGTTGTAGTGCACTTTCCGTAGGGGATCTACGTTTTGGGCTTGTTTTGGAATCATTGACAATGTCCGTTGATGAGGCCATCATTCCATTTGACGACTGCGAATTTGAACTGCCGCCTAGTGAAGATAGTACATTATGAGAAGGTGATCTAGTAAGAAAAGACGGGAGGATATTTGATTTTACTGCTGCGGCTCCTGTTATCATTGAATCTCCACTATTAGGATCGGGATCAACTAGGTTAGGGCTCGATTTCACTCTCATCTCATCATTAAAGCTCCTAGAACGTAATCTACCACCACCACCTTGACTATTACTAGTCAGGATAATGCTTCGGTTTCGATTGGATGATGATGACGACTCTGAAGCAGTAGTAGCTTCCAAATGCCTTTCCGAGTTTGATCTAGTTGTAGTGTCTACCTTCTCCGGAAAATGGCGTTTTGATGTTGAACAACACCTCTTTGATTTTTCGGAAGACTGTGACAGTGGTGAAAAATCTTGAATGGATGATGACCTCGGGGTAGATAAGCCCTGGGATGATGATCCACCACCATAAGTAATCTGTACAACAGTATCATAAATAATCAGGGATAATCGTGGTGAATGAAAAATCCATAGATCATCTTCATTATTATAAAAGCTGCAGCATCATCTTCACAAGGTGGATAGCATTGACTGCTGCTGCTGACGACTTAACCACCACCACCCCCATGCAACCATTCCTGACTAACACTACTTGCTTGAGTCACGTTTCAACCATGCGCGTGCTGCGCTTACCTTGTATAGTTGCACCTCATCAGGGGAAGAAGTACTGTTGTAGGCCATATTAGTAAGATGTAAAATGAGAGGAGGGAAGGAAAACGGAAAGAGACAAGGTGTGGTACGAAGATTAGCGGTTGGAAAATAATACATGCAGACACCGTTTTGGCTTTATTGTGGAAGTTATCTAAGTCTCCATAGACGAGTAGCAAGTATACAGAAATGTTAGGTACGCATTACCTACCCACCCACCCAGCACATGCTACTGCTAATTAGCTTAGCTGTTATCAAACACAGGGTGGATATACAATGAAAATGACACCGGCAATGACTGTACATTCCACAAAACGCTCTTTCACATATACTAACGAATACGTGAATATGAGGAGGCAAGGCAAGGTAATGACACTTAGATGATAACACCTGAGCTCAAAGCATAGTTTCTGATTAGCAATATTCTTAATATGAAACGTCTGAATGGTAGGGCAATTCAAGATAGCTCGCTTGAAGTACACCTATCAATTTGAGTGGTAGAAAAACACATCCAACCCAAACACACAAGGGAAGATATGAAAGTTGTTGTTAAGTTAATGAATTATAAGACATAATCTCTGAGGCAATGTCAACAATGAAACACATCGTTTTTTGATTTAGGACCTGTTGCTGCTTCATTTTGTTGTTTACATGAACTGAGAGAAGCCATTAGCAGCAGCGCCAAGTATTTCACGCGTATACCACCACCATAGTACCACGGAGAAGTGAGTGAATGAAAAAAACATAAAAGGTTAAACGCATACACGTGGTCCGTAACATAGCACCAAGGAGGAGGATCGTAATGGAGTGTGTTAGCTAGTAGTGGCTCTCATCCATCCATTTTTATCCATCATTAAAAACTGAAACGTTGAATGAACGTTGTGTGTGTCTAAATCATGATCAGAAATAGTGGTGGTGGTATCCGGGATGGCACTGCATGTTAAGGTTGTTTTCTTCTGTTCTGTTCTGATAAAATAATGGTGAGTGAGTCTATGAGGATGCGTGATTCACCTTTGTAAAATGCTGAGTGTAATAAGATATCATCGGTGTCGACATTACTTGCTTGAACCTGAAACAGTCAGTTAGTATACACATGGTTGGATTAGAACACCTTTAAGGAGATTAGTTTATGGGTTCATCTGAGTTTACAAATGGGAAGATGATGATGTTATCCTCCCAAGTTATGTGTGTTTCAGATTAGAGGATGTGATAGTAGAGAGTCATAAGGTATGTATGTATATATATCTACGGGTCACAACAGATCAGACCAGGATGAGGAGAGGACTACGGAATAGTGCTGAAACAATGAGAACATCATACACAGTCATTTAAATCCGTGTTTGAGACTTTTAAGTTGACGTTGAAGTAGGGATTGAAATAGAATATGAGACCAAATGAATACATCTTGAACGGACGATTTGTGGTTCGGGATATCCTATTCACCTGGATTGTTACGTCTCCAAGAGTATTCATGCCTAGTATTGTTATGAAAAGTGATTACATGGCAATAGTTGAAGAAACGAGAGAGAGAGAGAGACGGCATAGTAGTCACGAAAACATGCAATGTGAACTTGGTGACTGGGAGAATTGTTTTAGGGTTATAAAAGTAGAGTAGTGTGATGTTTACTTCCAGTTCACGACCCTAATGGTTTTACGATAAGCTGAGGTAATCTTGTGTGGGACATACCTACATTATAACAGCACAAAAGGGCAAAGGCGCACGTTAGGACTTAGAAGAAGTACCACACTATCTTATTAAGTCTCAGGCGGGGGGGTAATAAATGATGCACTGTATAGACATATAGACACCAATTCATTCAATAACTCGTGCAGCTTGGGGATTCACCATATTAAAATGATCGGATACAGTGAGTTAGGTATTTTGGATGGAAAAAATTCAGGGGGATTGCATACTCTAATTTCAGATCCGCCGAAGAATGCGGAGGAATTGACAGGGTAGACGTTCGACAGCTTAAAGTTTTAGAGGTGAGCTGTTGGGTAGCAACTGCCGGTAGATCTGAGAGGTTGGTAATGGTAACGTGGGCCGATTTGTATTCTCCAATCTGACATTCACCAAAAGGCACCACCTCAGGGCTAACGGAAAGGAGCGATGTGCAGACACGAGCACGGAGTACTACGGGTATACAGATAGAAGGATCATTTGCGGGGCCAAGAGACAGAGAATGAAAGTCTTGATTTCCCTCTCCTGCCCTAGGGTGCACAAGTCGCATTGCCTGTGACCTAGTCTGCGTCAACGGATCTTCAGCTTCGTGCTCTGAAAAATGAAACAAAAGCCGATAAACTCGTGGCTGTAAGCATGCATTCTCTCTTTGTCTTGTCGCAATCATGTTCACACTGCTTGTTACATGCTCTGCCCCTGTTCTACTATCAGTCAGTGAAGATCGTTGAGTGGTAGAAGACGTACCACACAATATGGATGCAGTATAATATTCTGGAACCCTCTCTAGAGGAGTCAGTGACACATATATGGTCTTTGTTTGACCCGGTGGTAATGACAACTCTTCAACATCAAGAAATCTGGTGTCTGCCAGTGAATCTACCCTAGAAGCCTTGTGAGCTTCTCTTTCAGCCTTTCTATCATTTCTACTGCTGCCGTAAGCTCCTCCCTTGGGGACTTGAGATCTCAGGGGCTGGGCAGTAAATGAATAACCACCACCATCTACCTCCTCATCTTCACTGCTTCCACCAAACGGCCACTCCCTTTCCCTGGGGTGGTAGTTCATGCAAAATTCATAGGAAATTGACAACAACAAACCCATTAGAACAAGTAGGACGTTATGTGACTCACTAATGTATCTACACCACCCCTTCTGTACATACATGTGTGGTGTTTCTAGCTTTATTTTCCTTTGCCTGTCCCTCAGCGGACCAAAATTGCCATCTTTATTAACTGCTAGGGAATCAAGTGGACCACCACCTTCACCATCAACTCCTTCCTCATCATCCTGAAGAGATCAAAAGGGGGCAAAACACGGCAGCAGCGTTAACAGAAATGCAAAGCAATGGTAACTAGATAGCTGAAGCCGTCAAAGCACCAATCTCACAGCCTCCTCCCTATTTTTTCTAATCATGCATTCCATATAACGCACGTCACTACTAACCTCTTCTTCCTCTTCCTCTTCCTCTTCATCCTCCTCCTCGTCCTGAACTTCTCCGTGCTTCTGAGACCTTAGATACATCGGGGATTTGGGCAGCAGTAAGGTTCAGGACATGTAAAACAAAGCCAGAAGAAACAACAAGGGTAATTTCATTTCTTCATGCATGAATCCATTTAGCATTGGCACACAAAAATTGAGGAAAGGGACCCGCCTTCTCACCTTAAATCTACATTTGGTTCTAGTCCAGAGATATTAAAATCAGCTACAGACCCTTTACTATTAGCACCATCTCCCTCAAGGTCCTCTTTTTCTCCCTGCGTAGCTGTACCATCAGCCCCTCCTCTCCTGATAACCCCTCTGGGAGCCACGGTTGAAACAGACTCATCCAGTGCCTCCTCAAATTTTACTTCATCCTGATGGCTACAGTAAAGACAAACTTTCATCGGTTTTCGAGTAGCATTCCGAAGTTGAAATGGGCGCCGGGTACATAAGCCTGAGTATAGGTCTCCCATACGAACAACGCTACCTCTACGAAGCGTTTCACCTTCCTGCATTTCAATAACAAGCTTGTCCGGCCCAATCGTGTGAGTTGCAGATGTACTGATATCTAAGATGATCCTATTTCTTGGATCATTTGCATTGTCTAGAAACAGACAGTAGTTGTGGACACATTCCCTGGTAGGCCGAAACACAACCCGTACACGCATGTGTGCAAATGCCGAAAGACGGTGGTAACCCTGGGAACTTCCACCATTCGAAGGGGCGGCTAAGAGTGACTTCTGTGTATCATAATCATAGCATTCCAGAACCCCTGGATCCTCCACCAGGCATGCGGATGAAGAAATATGAAACACAAGGTGGATCTAATGATTGTGTGCAGCAGGTAAGGGTGGTGGGTTAGTTATTAAATAACAGTCAACCTGCCCCCCCCCAATTTTCAATGTTAAATGTGGGTTCAATTATTCAAGTACGAGCGAAGGGATAAGACAGAGGTGAGATACAAGGGATATACACATCAATTTCAATGTCAGAAATTGCTGTAATACATAGGTGCTGCAGTGACAAGCAGCACAAAGGTCAAACATCATTACACGCGATGAAACATTATGACCACCTTCCTTAGTACCTGGCTTCTATTCCATACAGAAAACTCCTTTACATACCTAGAATATGAATACAATGTCAGTATATATGAGGGCATTCGTCAACCACCAAATCATCATTAAAAACAATGTCTTACGTTTGGCCAACAATGCAATGTAGAAATTGAAGTTCAGATAGGTCACTAACAACATAAATGGGTGGTAACATTAGTTTTTAGGATCCTCAGCTGTGCTCATTCAGTATGTGTGTACATGCTAATTGCCACCAAACTAAAATGAACCAAGATGATAACATCACGCATGTGCTACTCTCCAACATGTATGCGAGACTCAATATTGCTTACCTTGTCATAACAGAATTACAAACACGTGCTCTAATAAGAGTTGATGATGCTCTTATTCCCTCTCCTTCTGCAATAAGTTGTCCTTCAATGACCTGAAAGCTCTCTGTTGGCAGAGCCAACGAAGACATTGTAGATGAAGTTGTAACAGATAAGGTTACAGAATTTGAATCATCATTTCCTTTCCATCTCTGCTGAAAGTTCCTCTCTCTGCTTTTAGCAGAATCAATATGGGGATGACACACCACTACCACCTTAGTTGAGCCCATAGCAGGGACGTGGCATACACTCACAAAACCTGCTAGGTTCAGTGCCTCATTATATTTGGGGCTTCCATATTTATATTGCAAGTTGGGATTTTCAAGCTGAAACTCAATCCTCATGGAGTAGAGTCCTGCACCGGTAGTGGTCTGATCTTCCAGCTGGTGCCACGACAGGTTAACTGTTACATCTTTGTTTGATCCATTGCAGAGTTCAATCTGCCTCAGGATGGCCCTGCCACTACTCATATATACATCTTCAAAGTCCAGCAGGGGTCGGTGGAGGCCTCCTTCTTCACCACCTAACCCTTTTACATTAAGCTTATCAGTATCTTCACTTGTACCCACCTGTTCAATAGGTGCAAGAACAATGCGATGTACTGTGTGCTTCCTCCAAGAATTAGGTCTTATCAAATGTCCAGTATAAGACATAGCTGCCGCTCAATATTCCACCATTTTGCGGTATTGATGACATTTACGCATTATAGGGCCAATTAGGGTATGAACAGAGTCGAAAATCAATTGTTGACGATCCTCCTTGATTACCGGATGGTGGATATGCTGCTCAGCTTTTCAAGTATTTAATATTTCTGCCCTTCTCTCGCCTTTCTAGCTAGGCCCTTATATACCCACGTTCAACCAACCCTAGGATATGGCGGGGGGTGACGTACGAGTTACATTTCCGGCAAAGCTTAGCTTGTAACAATAAGTTCGGGGTCATAACTAAGACTCATTCCAGATTTTAGAGTGATAGCTGGTAGAGATAGATCGTACTGGAAAACTTCGAGGTTAAGATTAAGCATCAGGTTTCAGGAATTAACAAAGTGCCGTCAGTAGAGAGAAAAAAATGTAATATTGCTATGGTTGAAGTTAAAAACGAAGGTCAAGACTGTTGTTCAGTTTGGAAGCACCTCTTAGGTTAAGGTCGAGGTTACACGCCACATCATTCTGCAACCAACAACGAGTCTTAGGGGTTAAGGTTGGGGTTAGGATTAAGGTTAGGGTTAGGGTTAGGATTAAGGTTAGGGTTGGGGTTCGGGTTAGGAGTAGGACTAGGTTTAGGATTAAGGTTAGGGTTGGTGGTAGGGCTAGGGTTAGGGTTAGGGTTAGAGTTAGATTTAGGGTTAGGACTTAGAGGGTTAAGATTTAGGTTAGCGCAACATGCAATTACAGTAATGGAGGTGTACAAAGGATTACTGTATGTACACCACTTGAATTAGTGGTACACTTGAGTGGTCTAGGGCTAGGGTTAGGGTTTAAAGAAGGATATGAAGAATAAAGAAATACGTAAAACAGGCATCAGTAAAAATAGCCTGAGAGGGGGCAGAAGAAATGGTGGCAAGGACAAAACTAAGTATAAAGAAACACATAGATCGACAAATATGAATGAGAGTTAGAATATCTGCAACAGACAAGCAACCAGAACCACCCTGATGGACAAAATATAAAACGTGTAAGGGAAGCAGTGGCAGCCAGCAGAAATATCAACAACAGCAATGATCCTCGGGCTGTAGCAGCATCCTGAATGCGTAGGGCAACTCATTTGACGAGTGAAGCCAATAACGACACACACTGGCATTTTAGTTGGTACAGTCCCCAATATTGCTAGGTGTAATGAACAACAAAATCTGAACGATGAATGGAAAGTAGCCTCGTGCAGGGTATGGTACTCAAGATCTCTATGTATGCATTATTATATGTCATAACTACAAAACTAGACGTTGAATGGGAAGTGGATTGGAGCAGGGTATAGCACTCACCAAATATACGCAGTATATACTACTGACAATTAGCAAGTTCAGAACAGGAAAACTTGTATTGTTATTAAGGTCGATGAAAGGTGGTAAAAGAAATGAAATGGTCACCAGCTTAACAATAAACTACGTCGGTTATACATATAACCGACATTCAACTGAAGTCGGTTGCAATCGACACATTACTTAGGTCAGTTACACATATAACCGACACTATACATCTGCACAATACTATATACACATCACAACTGCTAACCCTAGCAATGAATTGAAAATATTTTGGAAAAGTGGCCATAACTCACGATGTACATATATATATATATATATATATAGCCCTAACGTTAACCCTATCCCTGACCATAGCCCCAACCGTAACCCTAAACTTAGCCCTAACTCTAACATGAAGGAAGTAGTATAGATGTACACCTCTATGGATGTAATTACACTCTACTCTAGCCCTAACCCAAACCCAAAAACCCATCACTAATCCTAACCCTATGCCTAAACCCTAACCCTCTAACTCTATCCCCATAACCTTAACCCTAACCCTAACATAGACCCTAACCTTAATCCTAATACTAATATTAGTGCTAAAGCCCTAATCCTTAACCCTAACCCTAATCCTAACCCTAACATTAACACTAGCGCCCTAAACTCTATCCCTAACATCATCAACCCAGAGCTGTAGGGTGAAATTCCGAATCTCCCGTGTGTGTAGGAACATTGAGGGCCGAGAATGATTGTTAGGCTCCTCGCCTTGATGAGGAGCCCCCGTTAGGAATTGATGTTGGCCGAGATGTTCTTTATCCTGGGCTCTTCGTACTCTTAAATCGAAAGAGTAAAATTTTGTGTGAGTCCTTTTTTAACATGCAGTTATTTTCTTGATAGCAATGTCACTCTCATGATTGTACCATATGTCATTGTAGTCATAGTCCTTAGATTAGGCTTTAACTAACATTGTAATTTTTGTGAACGTGTGAAACGTTCTTGAAAATCCAATTTTAGCCCAATTCTTATTTACTAGCCATAACACTTTGGTGTACACTCTGACTGAAGTTTTGTTCGTGAATATTGTAAGTTTTTTGAGGTCACAATGGTTGGCAACAGATGTAATGTTCATGAATCCGACGATGAACAAAGAGATGAAGGATGGAGGAGACCCCGTAACGCTGATAGCGAGACTGTTAGCTATCTGAGGGAAGTGGAAGAGGAGTTGAAACGCATTAATAGAGAGAGTGAAGACCAGACACAAGCACAAACTAATGAAGGCGGAATCCCAACGCCTAAATATTTGCTAATTGACAATGTCCTTGCTGAGCTCAGATATAGCACAGCCTCTCTCATGTGTGATAAGGATAGCAGCGTTGTTTTAGAACAGCTCTTATACGCCTCCGCTCCCAATCCGAATAAAGCAATCGCACTCATGCTGAGTCGATGTGAACCATATTTTCTTTGCCTTGCCACGAACCGTTTTGCGAGTCATGTGTTGCAGACACTTCTTGATCTCTCTGGTCCAGCGATTTTGCGAGAGATTGAAGCACCAGATAAGCTGAATGATTGTTTCGAGATAGATAGAAAGGGCAGCAAACAGCACTCTACTGCAGGCGAATCTGGGGCTGATGAAGAGCACATCCCAGTTGTGTGGGAGACTGTGTTATCGCTAGCAGGTTGTGCAAGGGGGAATTGGCTTGCGCTGGCAAGGCATTACAGTGGGAGCCATGTGGGCCGTGCTTTGATACGAGCTCTGACAGGATGCCAGATGTCAAGAGTTGATGAAAGAGGATGCAATCGACAATTTCCTACTCCTCCCCAACGTGCTGCTGTGGATGGTATAATAGGAAAATGGGGTGAACAGTCATCCAGTTTCCCACGGCTCCCTGTCCCAGAGGATTTTAAATCTGCAATGTCGGAAGTCTGTGAGGAAATTGCGGCATGGCGCTCTGTTGATCTTCAGAGATTAACTTGTTCTGCTTCTGGGGGGCCGCTTCTCATAACAACCCTAGCCGCCTGTGCATCTAGCAGTGGTGAAGTAGATGGGGAGCAGCCATTCTGTCTATCGCAGGATACACCTGCTATGAAAGTGATTGAAAGTGCTTTGGAGTGGGGAAAGGGGAAAAACGTATACCGTAACGTCGTATATGGCATGGCCGGTGAGCCTGTTGGAAGCCATTTCTTGGAGGCTATGATTTGGTTGGCACCCCTAAAATTTTTACAAAAATTTCACCTATGGTGCCTCGCTGGTGAACTTTGTGAATACTGTGTAGATGGTAATGCGAATTTTGTTGTGCAGGCCATCTTAAGGAGGCTTGCAAATGAAGAAAGTGAAAATACTACTGCTGGAGTTAATGGCGAGGTGAATGAGCAGGAGGTACGTGCCAGCTCGCCCTCTTGTGAAGAGGATCATCACTCTATCATAGGTAGTAATAGCACTTCGAGGGATGTTGTTCTTCAGCTAGCTAAATCGCTGCTGGAGGAGCTCCTGTGGCCGGCGGAAGGCAGTTCATTCGAGTCAGAATTTCTGTCTTCTGTGCCATCGGGGGTGCTGTGGGCAGTTGCCGAGCTAGCTCGAAGGTTATTACCCGACCTACAAGGCCCTGTGAGAGATGCAATTGGTTGTATCTATACCGGGAACCGTCCTTCATTGCCTGGACCTGTTCAGAAGGGCACATCATCATCTGTCCATCGTGAAGCTTTTACAGAGGCTCGTAGTTGGCTTCCCAAACTTCTTGCTCCCTGCCTCTTGAAAGACGATGATGGTGAATCAACTGATCTTAACACCAATGGAGGGATTGAGGGCCAGTACAGACCCACACCAGTGCATCGAAGGAGACCAATTAGCATAAATGTTCCCGGAGCGCAAGCAATACGAAGTATGCTACGCTTTAGTAGGATAAACGAGGCAGCGCCAGTTGCTGCAGCAATTTCAGCATTGCCCCAGGTTTGGGTCATTGTGCGCTTTTTATTGTTGTTGTGCTGTTTCACAATATTTGCCTCTCTATGATCCTATGAAAATTTTCATGCCATGGGCAAAAGCACGCAAAAGCCGTATTTCCATGCTGACCCCTTCCTATCAAACATTTCAGGAGGTTCTTGTTGCAGCTGCTAAAGATTCTACGGCTGGACGGTAAGACCCACTAGTTGTAGACCAGAGGGAGAGAATACGTTAACAATATTAGCTGAGAGATCTATTTTTCTAAGTTACTATTGGGATGTCAGCACAAGGAAAACAGTGCCTATGCACGATTAAACAGAATGCAAAAAAACTGAAGCGGTTGTAAA
>PJEL010004716.1_pt1 | contig 11152 bp, 6 predicted proteins | sample 1853271 | NCBI WGS metagenome assembly PJEL01 (sample SAMN08108733, study PRJNA415343) | Invertebrate metagenome, whole genome shotgun sequencing project. | host: Globobulimina | place: Sweden: Gullmar Fjord | collected 2015-08 | reverse complement strand
GCAGATGGGCGCCAGTGGGTTAATCGGATTTCCGGGGAGTAATTTTTGGTCAGGGAGTAGACAGTTTCAATCATACCAGCGCTGTTCATCCCTCTATGTGAGAACCCACTTGAAAAGCAGCGCTGTTTCAGGTCGTTGCTTTTATTTGTAAAGACTTCCACGCAATCTTGGAGAAAATCGGTAACATCAGCCGGGATCTCGGCTGCAAAATAGTCGTCACTATCCAGTAAAATAGTGTAGGGAGGTGTTCCAAACCATTTCCAGCGGCCTTTTGATTTGATGATATTTGGAATAGCCACCACACCCGGGATATCCTCACGGATTGATCGAAAGGCAAAACTGAGGAAACCTCTCAGATAAGCCCGGTTTCCTTCCTGTCTCACTTTTGAGATACTGGCTACCTCAAGATAGACGGGACCTTCATTCAATCTGTTCAGCCAGAGTTTTATCATATTGGCATAATCTACTCGTCCCTGGTGATAGCCCTTGGCATAATGCTTCACGATATTTTCAACTTTATGAGATGAGACATCATGGGCAAACTCTCTGATAAACGCTAAAATATCAGGCGGCACATCCGTTCTGAGAGATAGGGTCATTTTCTTTGTATAGGCCTGGTTCACCTTCAGAGAGATCTGTTTATCCGCTTCGCCTGTGCGTTTCTTTTCCAATGCGTTTATCACCAACTGAAAAAGGGTTTCATACCCATCAATTCCTTGTAGTGGATACTTACTTTGGGAGGTGATTGAGATGACTAAATCATGCTCCGGAACTAAAATGATATATTGCCCTCCTTCTCCGACTGCCTGGAAACTGTTCCAGCCCAGGATCGTTTTAAACTGCCATTGAAAAGGTCCTGGGGCACTTGAAACCGGATTGACTCCCAGAGAATCTTTTTGTTTGAACCACTGGGCCGGCACAAGCTGTTTATCATTCCATTTCCCCTGGTTCAGAACCAGGTACCCAAATTTTGCCAGATCGAGTGTTTTTAATTTATATCCCATCAAATCAGCTACGGGACCAGACTGCTGGATCTGCTCTTCAACTGTATCCACTCCCAGCGGGCTGAACAGATACTGATGGGCATATTCGAAACCGTTTGTGGATGTGGCTTGGCGAATGATTTGTGTCAGTAGGAAGGCCGCAGCGACATTTTTTAGGTTGTTGATTGATTCTTTTGAGCTGGACAGGATTTTCAACGCCGCTTTGATTTTATGTTGCGTATAAAAAAACCGCCAGTATGCCTCATCTTTATCACCCCATCTCAAAGGCCCATGTGCCATTAACAGGTCCTTAACGGTCAGGGGATCGTCGCTGAATTCAGTTTTTGCCGGATTATATTCTGGAAAAAAATCTGAGAGGGGCTGGTCGAGACTCCTGAGATGCTTTTTATCGAGGGCGACGCCAACCAGATAAGACAAAAGGGGGTTATTAATTGAATGAACGTAGTTGACTTCATCGGGACCGCCAAACCCATAGTATTTTTCAAAAACTGTTCTGCCATCCTTAATCATCACCACCCCCTCTACAGCGGGTAGCTTTGATTCAATATAATCTTTAACCAGTAAAAGGCCGCCTTGCTCTATACCATGGTCAGCCGGCTCGGCCGGATTCCATTGTTTCTTCGCAATGTAGGCTGGTTTGGATCCGGCAAAATAGATGATCGTGTAGATAAAACAACCCATAGCTCCCAACAGGAGAACAAAGAGAAGACCGTTTCTGATAAGCGATCTGAATAGTTTCATCATGGGTTTAATTAAATTGTGCTCGTATTTTACGTCATTTTGCGATATAAACCGCTGTCATGCCGGACTAAGCATGCCCTCAGCTTGACTGGGGGATCCGGCATCCAGAGTGTAATACATTGAAATAACACTAGACCCCGGATCAAGTCCGGGGTGACAGGTGTGACTAATCGTCAGTTAAATATTGAGAAATCGGATATTTTTCTATTATGACACAGTCTGTATGCACGGGATGACTCATTCTGAAAATCCCTATGGTTGTAATTTACGAGTAACTGTAATTCTGGAAAATTTTGGTTCCAGCATTAGTTTTAATAGTGCTGGCGCCAGCGCAACATCGGCTAAGAACGCAATCATCAGGGAGATCCCCATGATCAGCCCTGAATCACCGATCACTTTTAGCGGATTAAACAGCCTCAGCCAAAAAGAGGAAACCAGGATTAAAGTGGTTGTCAACAGCGCCCTTCCGGTAGACCCAAGGGTTTTTTCAACTGCTGTTTTTACATCGGCTGTTTGGGCATAATAGGCTTGAAAATTGTGAAAGAAGTGAATCGTATCATCCACCGCCAGACCAATTACCACACTTCCGGCAATCAGGTTGAATGTATTCAGCGGAATATCCAGGAGTCCCATAATACCTACCCCGACTATGACCGGCAACAGGTTTGGGATCATGGCGATCAATCCCATTTTCAGATCCCCTATCAGTAAAATCATTAACAAGGTGATCGTCAGCATGGCGACCAGATAACTCATGCTTAAACTGTCCAACATTGAGTTAAACGTCCTGGAGCCCAGCGTAACTTCTCCGGTTAATATGACATTGCTGTTTTTTCCAAATAGTTTGCGGACAACCTTTTCCAAACGATTCACAAATCCAACATCATCTGTGGCGTCATTCCAGTACATCTTGACCGAAAACCGTGCTTTGCTAAACTTTGAATCTGTATATTTATTCAGGTCATCCGGCCGAGACTTTTTTAAAAATTCTAAATGTTTAGCGATGTCGGCATTATCAGCCGGGATTTTATACTGAGCCGGTTGGTTTTCATGGGTAACCTGATTGACCTCTTTCACAATATTCAAGAGAGAGTATGTTTTACCCACTACAGGGTCGCCAGCGCCATTCCGTTGGGCCAGGACATACCTTTCCAGTTCTTCCAACCCATGGAACAAGTCCCGATTTAACACACCATTTTTGATGCCCGTATCGACAACCACTTCTAGAGATCTAAAACCTTTCGTCTCTTTCTCAATTAGTTTGAGCGTTTTTTTAAATTCCGAGTTATCTAATAGATAGTCCAGCATATGGTGTGAGAAGTTTACTTTCGTTATTCCGGATGACAAGAACAGTGTTATTCCAAGGGTGATCAAAACCATTTTGTAAGGGTGTTCCACACCAAAACGCCCCATTCCCATTAAGAGTCGATTATAGGCGGACTGTTCATATTTTTTCTCCCTGGCTTTTCCAGATCTGATATCCAGTACAGCAATCAGGGCTGGTAAAAAGAACAAGGTCAGCCCCAGACATATCATGACCCCCAAAGCTGAATATATCCCTAAATCGGCGACCGGGGCGATCTCAGTAAAGGAAAAAGAGAGAAAACCTGCTGCTGTCGTCACGCTGGTCATAGCGATCGGAAGCCCGGAATGACCAAAGGTCGATACAATGGCTGTTAATCTATCTTCATCATTCTGAAACTTGAAAAATACCACCAGAAAGTGGATGGGAGCGGTCAGACCCACGGAGAGCAAAAATGCAGGCAGCATAGAGGTCGTAGAGGTCAGAGAGGCGCCGTTTAAAGACATCACCCCGAGCGTAATTATCAATCCGAAAACGACGATAAACTGTGGCAGAAACACTCCCGACACCCGTCCAAATAGAATAGACATGAAAACGGCCGTCAGAACCAAAACCAAAATACTTAAGTTTTTCATGCCACTCTTTAGGAGCGGTTCAACATAAGACTGATAAACCGGGGTGCCACTCAGGGAGATTTGAAACTCCTCCGCCTCGTACTCCTGCATGACCGCTTTCACGACACCAATGATGGCGCTATTTTCTATTTGGCTAATAGAAAGTGGTCTTTCAGGAAGGTTCAGCGTCGAGATCCGTTTTCCATCATTTGACAGCCTCGAAACGGCTTCTGTTTTAAGCGTCACCACTGCATGTCGCAGATCTTCAGTAAAGTATACCCCTTGAAAAGAGGGATATTTTACTGCCAGACTCTTCAAAGCAAGGGCTTCTTCAGATGAAGCGGGAAGATCGTCCAGAAAATCCTGAGCCACTGTCTGGCCGTGTTCCGCATACAGATAGCGGGCATTCGTCAGACTACTGATTTGGGTTAAGAAAGGTACCGAATCTTTGAGATCAGCATGGAATTGTTTCAGATGGGTTAAAAAATGTACCGTGAAGATATCCGATGATTTGATCAATAAAACGATGGTATCACCCCGTCCGAACTGATCCCTGAATTCATGATACTCTTTGAGGGTTTTGTCCTGTGGATAGAACAGACTCTCCACTGTGGTAACTATTCTGAGCTTTGGAAGTTCGGAGAGTAACAGGCCACAGAGGCAGAGATGAAACACGATGAAAGCCCATCGATAACGAATAACAAATTTACCGACAGACTCAAAGCGGAAGTTTAATTTTAATCTAAAACCAGGCATGTTGGTTCACACCCCACAATTGAGGATTGACAATGGGTGCCATTTGATATCGGAGAAAAAGATATCAACAACCACCTGAAACAACCGACTGGAGGATAAAGCATCAACTGACAAGAACAGATGTTAAAAAAATCAAAACAGATGCAGTATGTCTCTGCCGAGAATCCACAAACAATACATGGCGCCGATAGACCCAAACAGAAGGTGCACCCATGGTTTGTCACCATTTTTATCCCGGTAGGTGATACCGTGATAAGCGACAAATCCCGTCACTAAAACAAAAATGATGTCTAATGTTTCGATTTGTTCCAGCACTGTTTTTCCTTTTTAAATGTGATTAATCCGGATTCGCTGCTTCAAATAAGGATGCCAGATTTCAGTATCAGGATCTTTTTTATTGTTGATCCCCTTCTACTTTATAAGAACGTTCCTTCGCGTCCAGTTCGGGCATACGAAGGACTCTTTCTCCTATTGGCTTTTTCAGTTCATTTTCAAGATACATTGCCCGATCCCCAATCGTCGGGGGTTTTTCATATTGGGCTCTGAAAAAGCGGGTCAGGTATCCAGGCCCGTCTCCCATGGAGTTATCAAATTTCAGAGCTTGACGGTAGTCTTTGATCGCTTCCTGATAAAACCCCATGCGGTCATGCAAAATACCCCGATTCGCATAAGCTGCTGCGAAATCAGACTTGATTGAGATAGCCCTGGTCAGACTCAACAGAGCCTCCTTGTTCCGGTTTAAACCCATCAGGGATAGTGCCCTTCCAAAAACTGCGCTGTAGTCATCTGGATCAATTTTTAAGGCTTCATCAAAATTTTTGAGTGCATCATCAAATTTTCCATCCTCAAGACGTAAATGTCCTGTTTTAAATGCCAGTCCGGAAACCCCGCTATACTCCTCTTCAATCATCTGGAGAACTGTTGTCCCTACAACAATCAACGCAGTCAAGATAGCGACCCATTTCAGGATTCTATACAGTTTTGGATCCATCAATATTTTTATATACAAGGTGATACTGTCTTATGCGACAATGCGCAAAATCAAGACAATAAATTCCGATTAAACAATAGAGCAAAAAAGACCACTAAAATGACAGAGATGAACCGGGCAATCTTCTTTTCCCTGTCACGTTCCTCTTCTGTGGTCACCCTTTGAAGTTTTTTTTCTGCTTTGCGGATCCTCAAAGACCAGATCAATTTGCTGGTTGGAAAAAACAGAAGGAAAGCAAATACCAGCGACGATACCCAGTAGTAGGTTTCGAATGAAAATGACATCCTGTTACCCTTCTTTTAAGTTATGTGCCTGAACCACCGATAACTGTGAAAAAATCAATTAATTAGTTTGAGTCGGACTATAGACTAGTTTTAACACAAAGAAAACCCCCAATCCCAAAAACTAGGGGACAGGGGGTTCAGAGGCGAGATTTTAATAACTAACTATGTAGCAACGGCTGCATCACCGATATCTTCCATCAGTACATCGAACTCCTTATGGGGAATCAGTGATAGTTCCATCTTGTAAGCAAGGAGCCACATCATACCAACACCAAGTACCCACCAGATAATCTGCCAGGTCCAAATTGAAGGCATACCAAACAACCATTCAGATGGCGTGTTCGGATTACCGAAAATAGTGTTCCCGATAACAGCACCAGGACCCGTTCCAAAGAAAAACCAAACCAGAGTCGCAATCCAGGCGAGGGGTACCAAGCCTTTCTTCTCTTCCGGAAGACCCGCATGCTCTTGCAGAAAATCGTGATACTGCATTTTGTGGGCTCTTTCTTCTTCATCCTGAGACAGAGCCGAAATAATAACGGCGATGCCAAGATTAAAGAATATACCCCAAAAAGCGGAATGCATGGTCAGAGGCCATCTACCCCAAGGCAGCGCCGGAATCAAATTGAGACCAATTGTCTCCGTAAACGACACCGCGATAATTCCGGCAAACAACCCCCAGGTGACTCCCTTTCTAGTAAGCCATGGGAACCAGCAAACGGACATCAATGACGGCCACATCTGAAAACCATATGCGACAGCCAGACCCCCAAGGAGAACCAGTGCATCTGTGGAAAAAGTAGCCACTGTCAAAGCAGACACAACAATAATACCAACGCCGATCCGACCAAATATCAGTTGAGTCGCATGACTGGCGGTTGGGTTGATAAAATATTTATACAGATCCCTGGTCAACATACTACCTGCCGTTGACATATAGGCGGCACCTGTAGACTGCATGGCCGCCAGAGCACAGACCGCTAGCAGACCAACCAGCCAGGGCGATGTATCTCCCAGCAAATTGATCGTATAGGGAACAAGGTCTGCCTGAGCAAAAAGCCCGGTCGTCTCATTCCATTTTGTCACGCCAAATTTATTGACAGCGACGCCTAAATCCAGCAATTTTTTATCACCACCCAGCAAATGACCTGCCATTGCCTGAAAAGCGGTAAAGAAAAAGAGGATAAAGCCGATTCCAGCTGAAGAAGCCCAGACTTGTTGAGGCGCAAACGGCTTGGGATTCTTATTGGCGAACGCCCACATACTGAAGGCGGGTGCCGATTGAATTCCCATCAAGGCAAACATGTAAGTCAGGATCATCACACCTGTCCATGCTCCACCAATGGCGCTCGGACCAGTGCCAACCCATTGGATCACACCGGGAAGAGCAATATAGCGGCTGTAACCTTCCGGAGTTCTGATCGCGCCTTCTTTGGTCATATGCACGATACCTTCTCTCAATGCATCCCAACCACCGGCCTGATTCAGGCCAATAATCCCAATAGCTGTGATACCGCCAGCCAACAATATACATTGCATGGTGTCGACGTAAGCCACCGCTTTTAAACCACCGGAAGCCACGTAGACAAACACGACTGCGGATAACATCCACATCCCTACGTTCACGTTCAACATGCCGTCTGTTAAGATGTTAAACAGTACGCCAGAAGCACGAAGTTGGACTCCCAGGTAAGGAATGGAGAAAAACAGTGCCACAACTACTGTCAATACCCGAATTCCGGTTCCGTTAAAATAGGTTGCCAGCATTTCTCCAGGCGTCACAAAACCATACCGTTTCGCCAGCATCCATTGTCGTTTTAGAAACAACACTCCTGTGAAAGGAATGGTGATCGTGTAAAACGATGCGTAAGCATACTGAAATCCATCCCTGAAGACCAGGGCCGGATGACCGACAAATGTCCAACCTGAAAAAGAAGTTGCCGTCGCAGCCAGTACAAATACCCATGTGGGCAAGGCTCGTCCAGCGACCATGTAATCACTGGCTGTCTTGGCGGCCATGGCACCTTTTATACCCCAAAAGATGCAGTAGGACCAATATGCAGCAACAAACACAAACAGCCAAACAATTTTAGCTTCCATAAAATCTCCGTTATAGAGTTAAAGGACTACCCATAAAATCATTGACACTCATTATTGATTTGATAAGACTTCCACGATGTTTAAGGCATTTTGATTTAAAAAAGTCCTAAACATCGACCTTCAACCTTTCTAATCAAATCAAAAAAAAGGGAATTTCCGCGAAAGGTTTATTAAAATTCCCGTTGAAAACAATCGTCTCCTTTATCTGTTCCATCTAGTTGAAAGCTACTGGAATAACAAAGTGAAATACAAAACAGACTAACCGACCATGGCCTTTATTTCTTCCACAATTTCTGGGTTGGCCAGGGTCATTACATCTCCAACGTCAGTACTATTGGAGATCGCTCCCAAGACTCTACGCATGATCTTGCCAGATCTGGTCTTGGGCATGTCCGAGACAATCCACACATTTCTCGGCTTGGCAATTTTGCCGATTTGCTCACAAACGGCAGCAGAAATTTTTTCCGCAAATTCAGGGCTGGACTCATATCCCGGTTTCAAGGCGATATACAGATCCGGCTCCTTTCCTTTTATTTCATGCGCTACAGGAACAACAGCCGCTTCAGCAACTTCCATAACAGTCAGCGCCGCTGACTCAATTTCTTTAGTCCCCAGGCGGTGCCCGGACACATTGATGACATCATCAATTCTACCCAGAATGCGGTAATACCCATCTTCCGCCTGCACAGCCGCATCGCCTGCTAAATAGGGCCAATCTCGCCAGTCCTTTGATTCCGGATTCTTATTGTAGCGGGCGTAGTATGTTTCCACATATCGATCGCGGTTTCCCCAGATAGTCTGGAAGCTACCCGGCCAGGGATTCTGAATGCAGATATTTCCCGCTTTCCCACTGCCTGCCGGCAACTCATTGCCCTCTTCATCGAAAATAATGGGATGGATGCCAGGGACTGCCGGTCCAGCACTACCTGGTTTCATAGGGTTGATGCCGGGCAGCGTGCTGCAGAGAAAACCGCCGGTTTCAGTCTGCCACCAAGTATCCACAATGGCAGCTTTACCTTTGCCTACCACATCGTAATACCATCGCCACACTTCAGGTTCTATCGGCTCGCCCACGGTGGTCATGTGTTTAAAATTGAAATTGTATTTCGCCGGTTCGTCCGGAGCGACTTTTCTCAAAGCCCGGATCAGTGTCGGAGCCGTATGAAAAATATTGACATCCAGATCCTGGGCTATGCGCCAGGCCCTGCCGCCGTCCGGAAAAGTCGGCACCCCTTCATAGACAACTGATGAGGCACCCAGGGACAGTGGGCCATAAACGATGTATGAATGACCGGTAATCCACCCAATATCCGCCATGCACCAGTAGACATCTTCCGGATGAATGTCTTGCACATATTTTGATGTTCCGGCCACGTAGGCAAGATAACCGCCAGTGCTATGTTGACACCCTTTTGGTTTGCCGGTGGTGCCGCTGGTGTACATTAGAAACAGTGGATCCTCAGCTTTCATGGAGACAGGATCGATTCTGGCGCCGTAATACTCCTTTAGAACGTCATTTACAAAAAAGTCCCGTCCATCAACCATCGGCGTCGGGCTGGATTGCTTGCCCGGATAACGTTGCCAGACCAGGACTTTGTCAACATTTTGTCCCTCTTTTGCTGCAATCCCACAGGCAATATCGGCATTTTGCTTATGGTCGATCAAAGTCCCATTCCGATAATACGAATCCGCGGTGATCAGCACTCTACTGGCTGAATCAATAATCCGGTCAGCGCAGGCTTGTCCACTGAATCCACCAAAAACCTGGGAATGAATGACACCCAGCCTGGCGCAGGCAAGCATTGCTATTGGCAGCTCTGCAATCATCGGCATATGGAGAGTGACCCGATCACCCTTCTTCAATCCGGCAAAATCTCTTAACAGGGCTGCAAACTCATTCACACGCACATAGAGCTCCTGGTATGTGATATGTTCAGTCTTCTCTTCCAGGGGTTCCGGTACGAAGTGAATAGCGGTTTTATTTTTATTTTTCGCCAGGTGCCTGTCGATACAATTGTAACTGGCATTAATTCTCCCACCAACAAACCATTTCCAGCATGGGGCATCACTCGTATCAAGAATTTCCGTCCAGTACTCATCCCAATCCAGCAGGTCCGCAAATTCTTTGTAACAGTTCGGAAAGTTCTTAAGTGCAAATCTCTCGTATATTTTTGGGTCAGACATGTTTGCCTGAGCTACAAATTCATATGATGGATAATAATACTTCTCTTCACCCCAGTGAACGGCAATTTGGGCTTCCGAAGTTTCTTCGACGTTTTTATCAGTCATAATTCGTATTGCCTCCTTAAGCGCTCATATTCGATTGGTCGGTATAAAAGATGATTCCGTTTTTGATCCCTTTGGGATCGTTAAAAAATAACTTCACATAAACTATTTGAAAAAGTCCCCAAAGCACTGGACATTTTACAAGCAGAATGTGAACTAATTTTTTAGCCGACCCTTAAGTACGATTACTTCAAAAAACCCCGTAATTCATACTCACAAAAACACCAGGACAAACTACGGGGTTTATTGAGTGAAGCAAGCATTGTATTTATATCGTATTTTGCGCTGCTTTCAACTCGGAATAATACCTGGTAAAACTACGTGGAATTAGTTTGCGCAGTTTTAATTTTCGGGTAGGAACATAGGAAGGGCGGCTATTGAACTGTAAAATTTGTGCCTTACAGGAAATGACAGGTTTAAACAGGAAGGAATAAGGAAATATTTGAGTGGAAACTTTTTAGATGTTTGAATAATAGGACTTTCCGGGGAGGATGGTCGGTGGTTGGTCCATTTTGGAGAATAATATTTAAAAAACCCGAATAGAACAATTCATTAATAAAACTGGAATGTCTATTCGGGCGAAACTGTTGATTTAGAGTGGGGTTACACCCACCCCAGCTCAAAATCCGTTTCCTCTTGGTATCTCACTATTCACATTACCTCCTTAGCGCATGACGCCTTTATTTATTTTAGGAAGAATGTCTGTGTCTGACATTGCGGAAGTAAATTTAACTGTGGAATAAAAAAACCAGAAACGCAAGTACTGTAACGTTAAAAAAAGACTTTTCATGTAATCCCCAGAGATTTCAATCCTAACAACTGAACTAAAACTGGGTCTGCATGAGTTCACCTCAAGCAGAAGAAAAAGGAGCGTCTTTACGATAAGCGAGAGGTTAGTACTTTATTCTCGCATAGTAGGTCTCACGTGAGGCTTTTTCTGCATCTTTTAAGGTGGTGATATTTTTTTCAGCCAGGAGGGATATCATTTTCAGAAAAATCAATCCCGTTAAAAGTGCATCATCCAAGGCCGAATGACGATTGATGATCGTCATATGATAGCGTTCGGCCAAGAT
>PJEL010004715.1_pt1 | contig 11152 bp, 6 predicted proteins | sample 1853271 | NCBI WGS metagenome assembly PJEL01 (sample SAMN08108733, study PRJNA415343) | Invertebrate metagenome, whole genome shotgun sequencing project. | host: Globobulimina | place: Sweden: Gullmar Fjord | collected 2015-08 | reverse complement strand
ATACCTGTGGACTTGAGATAGGTCTCTGCTTTCTGAGCAATGCCTCTGGGGTCTCGAGAATAAGGCTCACGAGTAACCGGATCGACGATGCTTCCGATCAGAACCAAGGTGGAATCTTTATAAAATGGATCCATCTTGGCGGTTGTCGGATCGGGTATAACAAGCATGTCACTGTTATGAATCGGTTGCCACCCTCTCATACTGGAACCATCAAAACCATATCCATCATCAAAATTGGACTCTTCAAGTTCTGAGATGGGTACTGTAAAATGTTGCCAGATTCCGGGGAAGTCCATAAATCTAATGTCGACGGCTTTTGCGTCTTGCTCTTTGGCAAATGCGAGTACTTCTGAGGGTGTCATATAGCTATCTCCTTAATATTGAGGTTGAGCCGAAAGTGAAGTCCTGTTTGAGACTATACTTTTGAACGGCTGCGGATCACTTCGTTTGGTCTAACGGTCCGGTAGTTGGCGATGTTTTCTTCAATTCATGATGAAAAACATTGTCAGCGGACCGGAATGAAATAATATTAGGACAACATCAATTGATAAATTATCGGATATGTTGTATTTTGATGGAGAAAGATTGCAAAGGCAATGCCACAAAAATATCCAACTATTACAATGCAATATAATTGTTACAGCTTGACAAAACCGACAAAAGTGACATAAAAAAACAAAGTTGACAGCCAGCGGGGTCAAGTAAAAAAGGAGCGCATGAACAGTAAAGGGGATATACCTGAGGTTCTCAGGGAGTTATACGATGATAGGGCAAACCGGGTCTGGAAATCTGTGGAAGCGTCCGGCCTGGACATTCCTCTGAATGCCGACTTCACAACAGCCTTGGAAAAAGCACTGGTTTTCAGTGAATTCATTACCAAGAGTCTGATGCTGAATCCGGCACTGTTCGCTGATCTGATCGAGAGTGGTGATCTGTTGCGGTCATATGATATTAAAAATTATGAAGAAAAGATCAAGGTTGTCCTGGACGGGGTGACTGCAGAATCAGAAATGGGGAAAGCCCTGCGTTGGATTCGTGTTCGAGAAATGGTACGGATTGCCTGGCGCGATATTAATGGTCAGGCCCCGTTGAAAGAAACACTGGCAAATCTCTCTGATTTTGCTGAGGCTTGTGTGGATCTCACATTTAAGAAACTCCATACCTGGCAGTGTATAAAACTCGGTACGCCAGTGGGTAGCGAGAATAATCCCCTTGAAATCGTGGTTTTGGGCATGGGCAAGCTGGGGGCACGGGAGCTGAATTTTTCATCTGACATTGATCTGATCTTTGCTTTTCCAGAAGCAGGTTTTACCGTAGATGGACCTCGCTCGGTGAGTAATGAGGAGTATTTTATCAAGCTCTGCCGGTCTTTTCTAAAGGTCATGAACGAGATAGGGCCGGAAGGAATCTTGTTTCGTGTTGATATGCGCTTGCGACCCTTTGGGGACGGGGGTCCTTTGACTATGAGTTTTAACGCTTTGGAGGATTACTATCAGAGTCAGGGGAGAGAATGGGAACGCTATGCGATGATCAAGGCGAAAACGATTGGCGGTGACAAAACAGCCGGCAAGGAGCTGCTGGAAAGATTGCGCCCCTTTATCTATCGGCGTTACCTGGATTACGGCGTCTATGACTCTCTCAGGGAAATGAAGTCAAAAATTGCATCAGAGCTTGAACGCAAAGGACTCAAAGACAATATTAAAATCGGTGCAGGGGGCATTCGCGAAATTGAATTTTTCGGCCAGATTTTCCAACTGGCCAGGGGAGGGGTTGAGGCAGACCTGCAAGAACGCAGTATTCTAAAGGTACTGGCACTGCTTGCCAGGGAAAACTACATCACGTCCGTTGTCTGTGAGGAATTGACCGAGGCCTATCACTTTTTGCGTATGGCTGAGAACCGTTTGCAGCAGTATACGGATCAACAGGTGCACGAATTACCGTCTGATGAATTGCAACGGGTTCGACTGGCGGCATCCCTGGGTTATGATGACTGGGATTCTTTTTACGCAGAGTTAACTTTCCACACCGAAAAAGTTCATTTCCATTTCAATGAGCTGCTCTCCCAGGAGGACGAAACCAATGAGCCTGACCAGGTAGAAGCAGACTTGGCAGAGGTTTGGCTGGGACAGATGGAAGCGGTCGAATCTGATATCATTTTGACAGGTGCGGGATACACCGAGATTGAAGAGGTGACCCGCAGTCTGAACTGGCTGCGGGATGATTCCGCGACTCACAATTTAAGCCCGAAGGGCCGTGACAGACTGGACAAGCTAATACCTATTGTTCTTAAAAAAGTGGGAGCTTCTGAGAATCCGGAAACCGCGTTGAAGCGGATTTTCGAACTGATACAAGCCATTGAGCAGCGAACCAGTTATCTATCGTTGCTGCTGGAAAACCTGAGTGCGCTGACACATCTGGTGCGCCTTTCCAACGCGAGCCCATGGATTATTACCTTTTTAGCCCGGCATCCACTGCTGTTGGATGAATTGCTCGACACCAGTACGCTTTACAAACCACCGGTGAAAGAGGAATTGGAGAAATCGCTACATCACCGTCTGAATCAGATTCCGGAAGACGACCTGGAAAAACAGCTGGAAGAGTTGATTATTTTTAAGAACGTCAACGTTTTTCAGGTTGCCGCTGCAGATATTGCAGGCGCTTTTCAACTGATGAAGGTCAGTGACTATCTCTCTGATACAGCAGAAACAGTGCTGTCTCAAACATTTGGCCTCTCCTGGGATTTTTTGGTCAGCAAGTATGGGGAACCGACCGCTGAGTTGGATGGCGAACAATGTGAACTGGGTTTTTTAATCGTGGCTTATGGCAAACTGGGAGGGCTGGAGCTCAGTTATGGGTCTGATCTGGATCTGGTGTTTCTGAATGCAGCTGCAGACGGGGAAACCGCCGGTCGGAAGCTCACCATTGGTAATTCTGAATTTTATGTGCGCCTGGGGCAGCGGATTGTTCATCTACTGACAGCAAATACCAGGGCAGGGCGACTGTATGAAATCGATATGCGACTCAGGCCCAATGGCAGTTCAGGTATTCTGGTGAGCAATCTGGAGAGCTTCAAAGAGTATCAACAGGAAAAAGCCTGGACCTGGGAGCATCAGGCATTGATTCGCTCCCGTCCCATATGTGGGGATGGCAGGATGTTTACCCGTTATTTGGAGATTAAAAAGGAGATCATCACCGAGCCCAGAGACCCGGAAAAACTGAAAGAAGATATTCGCTCCATGCGCCTCAGAATGCGTAAGGAATTGGAAAAACAGCAGGAAGGGATCTTTGATATCAAGCAGGGTAGAGGTGGTATTATTGACATTGAATTTATCGTGCAATACTTGTCTCTATTACACGCCCATGAATTCGAAGAGCTTGCGCGCTGGCCGGATAATGTGCGTTTGATCGGTACGTTGAATAAAACCCGAATATTAGAAAATGAAGTGGCCAACGCGTTGAGAGGTGCCTATCTGACTTACCGTTCTGAGGTCCATCGACTGAATCTACAGGAGAAGGCAGCCTTTGTCCCGGAAGGCACCTTCGGCGGTATGCAGTATAAGATCGCCGCAATCTGGGACTCGATTTTTTAGGTTCAAAAAGCCTTCTCGAATTTCAGGGTTAAGGCGGCATGTTCGGGCGCCTCCTGATCGAGTCCGAGTTGCTCGCTTTTATATTTGTTATACTGGTGGATATGTTCGTTGATGGTGATCACGACGCCGATCCGGGTGACAAGGTAGAGGCCGATAGCAGTGGAAATCATTGATTTTCTGGCTTTAGCCGAGAGAGAATCACCTTTGGCAGCAGTAAAGAATAACAACCCTAAAGGAATAAAACCTCCCAAAGTCCAGTCGAATATGATGGCCGGAGGTCTTACATCCCCATAGAGTTTTGTATCCAGTACATAAGACCCATAAATCGGTATCAGCATGTTGAGATTCAAGCGGACCGGGTCGGCCAGCATGTCCTGCTTCTCTCTCAAGGACAGGCTCTCCAGATCGATTTCGGCCAGTTCCTTGTCGATTTGAAGATGAATTTTCTTAGTTCCCGTGAGATCCGCTTGTACTGAAGTTGCGGAAAACAGTGTGACCAACCCCAGGATTAATGCCACTTTATAGTTCATTTAAAACATCCTCAAGGATTCGGGTCGTTTCAACTGATGCAGCACGGCTCAAACGATTTGCAGTATCGGCACTTCCTCTTTTATAGGTTATCACAGAATCGGTAACGGTGACATCTACCAACCGCAAGGTTTTTACACCATCTTTCCCTTCAAAGCGAAGATCCATGGCAACCCTACCGGCAAAAGAATTATACGGTATGGCGTCGGTAACGAGGCGAGGGATAAATAACAGCAGTGCTGTTCCATACTCCCATAAAACGGTTTTTACCGTCTGGGAGTATTCACCATAAAAGTGATGAATCGTAACCTGCAGTGTCACATCCGAGTCTTTCTTCTCTGAAACCAGGGTGGTAACCTCGCCCAATCCATCCTGAAAACCGCCTCTAAATTCATTCAGAAATCCGTCTTTGTAGTCCAGGTCGGTAATTGAACTCACATAGAAAATCTGATAGCCCACCCGTTCGTTTACGGGGCGTAGATCTTCGATACTCTGGATATAGATTTTGTGTGACTTCAGGTTTGTGTCCGGATCAAGATTGAAGCGGATGGTAGGCGTACATGATGAAAAAAGCAGGGCCACCACTGCAGCAAGGCAGATAATAACAGAAAATTTTTTCATACTGTTTTCCTGATGATTTCCATATTATCTGGATTATTGGTTCCCAGACCCATATTGGCTGATGTTTTTAAAAACATGGCCTTATTCAGTAAGGGGGGCAGTCCAATCTGTTTTCTCTTTTTTTCAATCCGGTAGAAGGCCAATGTATCAATAGCAACAGGATCTTGGCTGATCAGTATTTCGTTTTGAATCCATTGGGGAGGTCCCAGAGGGCCGTTGTTATACGCACCCAGCAAGCCGTCGCAGACAAAAAGAACGGTTGGCACTTTTTCTTCAATCAACCAATTGAGTTCAGACATATAGGGATCGCAGGCGTTCAGGTGCAGCCTGACCAGATCGACGGGACCAATCGCTGTTATTTCGTCAAACAAGGGAATAGATCCGTAATGATTTTTCAGGCAGACTGCCGCTCCTGTGAACCAGTGATGTTTGAGTACTCCCAGGTTAATTTGATAATCGCTGTGTTGGGTCAAAATGGATGTCAGGTAGATAGGAACACCATGGACCTTTTCTGATCGCCGCTCGTCGTATCCGTACTCTTTTGTGTTGGTTCCGATGGTCTTGATGGTGCCTGGACTGTTGGAAATTTGGTATCCAGAGGAGACTAACGTTTTTTCCTCTCGCTCCCAAACAATAATATTATCCGGTTTGAGGCCGGCCTCTAGCAGGCATGACGTGATGGCGTAAGCGATAACAGGATGGGAAGGCAAGTGATCTGAGGCCGTGTTTACTTTGATGGAGACCCTTAGATCTTCTCGAAATTCAGGAAAAAGAGAGACGATGGCCTCACTGATGGTAGGTTTTTGCGTATATGCCAGTAGCGCCTGCCTGAACAGACGGTCTGCTTTTTCTTTATTGATAGATAAATCAGCGCTGACACAATCCGGATCGGAATAAGAGACCACCCGTGCAAATTTTTGGTTTTTTACCGGTTCGATCAGCGAATAGTCGCTATAATCTTTAATAAATTCGAAATCGGGAAGGACGACGGGCGTGACTCCTAACAAGGCGCCTTTGAGGAAATCTCTTCTTTTCATCGTTTCTTCTCACAAGGGTTTGAGAAGGATTTATGAAACCTGGGAGACTCTTAATTTATCCTTGAAATTGTGTTTTTGTCAATTCTTGCGGAATTAAAAGACTGCAGACAGAAACCACTTTTCTGCCCATTTTTATCTGGATTGAAGGGGGAGCAAACTTCAAGTCAGGTATCAAACTAATTAATACTTTCTTTCAGTTTGTACATCATAAAGTTTCCCTGGATTTTATGCTTGATGACCTTCATACCATCACTGGCTTCCGGTGCATCAATGCCCAGTTGTTTGCAAATGTAATTATAATACTCCTCCTCCGGCTTGCCGACCCGTTTTGCGCTGATGATAATCTGGGAGAGATAGGTCAGCAACCGGTATCTTTCTTCACCAGTTATAAAAAGCGTTTCCAGATTTGGTTTTGTTTTTCTTTTGACCAACTCAATATACCGTTCAACAGTAGACTTATCCCGATCGCTGCGAATAATGGAGTTCAGATAATTCATCTCGGTTTTTGTCAGTTTGTTGTCCGCATTAATCAGACCAACGGATGCCAATCCAAACCATCTTTTCACTTTTGACTCAAGGGACTGGAAAAAACGGGCATAATAGATCTGATCATACAACTCCTCGTCACTGAGCTTGTCATCCGGGTCGTACCCTTCATCATCAGGACCCTGGACGTCCTCCAGTTTTTTATTCATATCCCGGATAATTTTTTCCTTTTCACGGAGTAACATATCTGCGTCGTACTTTTGCAGTGCCGATTTTAATGTCAGGTTCAGGTCTTCTTTTTGCCAGGGTTTGGCAATATAGCGATAAAGGGCTGCGCCGTTAATCGCGTTGGTCACCCCCTCAATCTGACTTTGTCCGGTCAACAATATATTGACCGCAGCTGGATAGTCTTCATGTATCTTAATCAGCAGCTCATCCCCTTTCATCTCAGGCATAATATAATCCGATATGATCACCGCCGGCTCATGACCCTCTTCAAACAGGGCACCCAGAAGATCCAATGCTTCTATCCCATTAGTCGCCAATTCCACTTGATACCCATCGTGCGGATCACTGAGATCCATTTCCAGGCTGTTGAGAATGGTTTCTTCATCGTCAACGCAGAGAACTATTCTATTTCCCATTCAATCTCCTCACTCTTTTTAGGTACGGAAGTATTTTTTAATCATTTATGTAACGTATCCCAAGTTGTCCTTTTTATACAAACACCATTTTCATGGAATTTGGCAATTGTCAGGACGCACATCAATATAGTTTTAAATTAAACGGATTCACTTACCGGCAGGCAGACGGTAAAGGTTGTTCCTACTCCGATTTCACTTTCATAGCCGATCGTACCATTATGCTTCTTCACGATTTTTCCGACAATGTCGAGTCCGAGCCCGCTGCCTTCACCAGCCGCTTTGGTGGTGTAAAATGGCTGAAATATTTTGTCCCTGATCTCTTCAGGGATTCCGGGGCCGGAATCCGCTACGGAAACCTCGATCATCCCATCTTTTAAGATTGTCTTAATGGTTAAATCCCCTTGATTTTTCATGGCCTGCAGCGCATTGTGGATCAGGTTTGTCCAGACCTGTGTCAGTTCATCCGGAAAACCCATGATTTGGGGAATCTCCCCATAATCCTGGACCAGATTAATATTCTGCTTGATCTGATTCCCATATAGGGTCAGAACAGTTTCCACCCCTTCTTGCACATTAGTTTGCAGCTTTTCTCCACTTTGATCGAAATGAGCAAAGGTTTTTAATGAAAACACGATTTTGACAGCCTTCTCTCCAGCGATGGTAATGTTTTTGACGCTTTTTTTCAAATTTGAAAACAGAACCAGGGATGATTGGGTTATGGCCTTATCTGCTACCTGTAGCAATGGAGAAAAATGTTTGGAATTTTTTTGGAACCCCAGATCCACCAACGTTTTTGCTTCCATGGCACTCACAGAAAGGCCGAGTCCTTCCAGTTCTGAAACAAGCTCTTTCGCCGCGTTTCTTTTTTCAGACAATGAAAGTGAAGTGGTTTGGCTATCTGATTGTTGCAGTAATTCACAGAACAAACCCAGTTCATCTGCTGAAAGCTTGGACGCAATTTCCGGCAGGGTAGTGATTACTTTTTGCAGTGATGCATCTATGGTTTCGACCGATGATTTGATCGCACCCAGGGGCGTATTGACTTCATGGGCGATACCTGCCACCAATTGTCCCAGTGCGGCTAGTTTTTCAGACTGGATCAACTGATCCTGGGCGCTCTTCAACTCATCCAGAGTATTCTCCAGCTTCTGGTTATTTTCGAGCAGCTCCTGCTGAGTTTGTCTGAGTGCCAGATGGGTCTTGACGCGCGAAAGGACCACGGGTGGGCTGATCGGCTTTGTGATGTAGTCAACCGCTCCCATTTCCAACCCTTTTACCTCATCCTCAACCTCTGCCATCGCGGTCAGAAAGATCACTGGAATATCCCGAGTTGCTTCATCAGCCTTCAGTTGTTTGCAGACCTCATATCCACTCATTTCCGGCATCATGATATCCAGCAAGATTAAATCAGGCAGCCCCTTGGAAACTGACGCCAACGCTTTTTCACCGCTGGGAGCCGCCTTGATTTTGTAGCTAGTTTTCAATAATCCCGCCAGCACATCAATATTTTCTGGTGCATCGTCCACTACAAGGATGGTCTGCCGTTCTACATCCGTCATATTTTACCCTCAAGCATCATTGTGATTGAATGCCGCTATTATCAATACTTCATTTCAGATTTGGCAAATCAAGATTTCTGTCTGATAACTGTCCGAATCCTAAGCAATTTGCACAGTTATCATATGAGAAATAGTGTAATCCTGCAAATAGAAATTGATGGAACCAGCTTTAGAAGAGCTGAATGACTCGCTCCCCAATATGCTGCCTGATGAGTTGGGATAATTATTCAGTAGATTGAGTCCGTATGCCGAATTTTATTGGTAGAAAAATTTTAACCACCTCCACCAGTCTTTAACCCTTTTCAAGCATATCACTTGAATAACCTTCTCCACAGCCCTTTTAAATCAACTATCCTGTAATTCTCCTTGATTTTTAATCAAAAAATCTGACTTACCGTTATTTACTTCGTTTTCATTTTATCACCCTGCAGCTAAGCCAAATTAGGACAACTTTTAGGCCAAGATTTTTTTCGAGATTAGTTTATTGGCTAGCTGCTTTAATTGGATAGAAGTTGAGGAGGCGATTTTGAGTACCGGAGGCGTCACCCTGCCAGAAATACGAGTCTAACTATTATCGGAGAATTTCTTGTTTTCAGGAAACTTAGCAGGGCAGTCAAAGAAGTGCAATTGGTATGACAGACGGAATTATTGCCTGTTTTTCGGCTGTAACTATTGTAAGCAGATGATTTAGAGAGGAAATACTTTTTTTACCACTCGGGTTCAGGCCAGTTGCCCAGAAAAGTTTTTCAGAATAGCCATGGCGAAATCTGAGAATTCGAAACGAGAAAATTGAGTGATAAAACTACAGCACACCTTATACGGGAACACTGTTTTTTGTCATACCACAATATGACTGGAGTCACATTTCAGTGTTCAAAAGTGCATAGAATTTTGTGATGTAGGACACTTAAGCGATCTTGAGAACCTTGATAAGATATCCTTCAACATATTAATAAAAAACCGTCTCAGGCGTCGCAATATCAATTTCTTTGACACTAGATCAATTTTCACCGTGGCAACCATGGGATATTCATTCTGAATATAGTTGACCAGATAAGTTTTTTCCTTTTGCTGGATTTTTTGCGGTTATACCCTTTTTAATCTTATTATGCTGAGCAATTAAGCTCTAATAGCTTAAATTTGTGTCCTCTTTGGCAGAAAAATATCTAACCGTGAACTATTGGATGAAGATAAAAAAGGGTAACGAATTCAACACTACAAAAAAGGACAAATATGATTTTCAAACGAACACTCTTATCGGGATTGATGCTTTTTTGTTTTGTGGTTCCGGCAGTCCTGTCTCCATTATTTGCTATGAAACCGGAAGATAAAGCGTTGCTGGAGTTATTTCAAAAAGAGGAGCCGGAGCTGTTTAGTCGGGTCAACCTGGTGCAAGAAGAGGATCGGGAATTAATGGAGATTTCATTGAAGGATGTTTTATACCTGGTGTTAAAGAGAAGTATTTCCATTGAAACCGGAAGACTGGGTGAAAAAGCGGCGGAAGCAGGACTGATTTCCGCTAACGGAAAAAATCGTCATATGATATCCGCGACAATTCAACAATCAACATTGGCCAGTCTGAGTTCGAGTAATCTGAAAGATGATATCGGCAACTACCTGACAACCATTTCTACAGACTCGACGGTGATGTCCACCACCTGGAGCAAGAAAAACGCGTTGGGAATGACCTTTTCCAGCACGCTGCAAAAAACCACCCGGCAATCCACAATATACACTATGGCAGATGAAGGAGACGCTGCGGAAGAAGGGACCACAACGGATGATCCCCTGGAAACTACCAGCCTGAGTGCTGGCGTTTCGATTCCCCTTTTTCAGGATTGGGGTGATATCAACGACATCTCCATCCGGCGAAGCGAGCTAAATGTGGAAAACAGCCAGTTAAGCACCTATACAACGACGATTTCGCTACTCGAATCAGTCGCTAAAACCTATTGGACCCTGGTGGGAATCCGAGAGAACATCAAATCATTAAAAGAGGCGGTTGAGCTGTCCGAAACTCTGGTAAAGGAGACCGAAGCCCGACTGAAAGTAGGGATACTGAATCCCAGTGATCTGAAAGATACAAAGAATCAACTAGCTACCAATCAAAAGAATCTGCTGACTAAAAGAATCGAAGAACAGGAAGTGGAAGACCAGATCCGAACCGCTCTCAACCTGGGTAGATTCTCCTTTGGGTTTAAACCGGCGGACATTCCTTCTATTTATCGTAATGAATTCGATTTTCAGACGTTATTGGATGGTGTTTATAAAAACGATTCCAATCTAAAGCAGCTGGAGCTGTCGTTAAAATCCAACAAATACGATTTGGACGAGGCGCTCAACCAGGACAGAACCAATCTTGACCTGAGTATTCAGTACAACCTGTCCGGGTATGGGAAAGACACTTCAGCGGCAATTCAAAATTTCGACCAATCAGCGTACCAGGGCTATCAGATGGGGTTAACCTGGAGTGTTCCCCTGTTTGATAAGGTCACACCTCAAACCATCATGAAGAGAAAAATAGAGCGCAACAAACTCGAACTTCAGATTTTAGATAAAAAGCAGCAACTCTCCGTCTTCTTGCAGACCAATTTGAGAAATCTTCATTTCGGTCTGCAGGAAGATAGAACAGCTAAGCTGTCTCTTAGCCTCGCCAAAGATCTATTGGACAATGACGTGGAAACGCT
>PJEL010004714.1_pt1 | contig 11153 bp, 13 predicted proteins | sample 1853271 | NCBI WGS metagenome assembly PJEL01 (sample SAMN08108733, study PRJNA415343) | Invertebrate metagenome, whole genome shotgun sequencing project. | host: Globobulimina | place: Sweden: Gullmar Fjord | collected 2015-08 | reverse complement strand
CCTTCTTTAAGTGAACTATAATTATGAAACCATCTCGATTAAATTACTTATTGGAGACACCTCATGACTAATGAACCTGACTGGATGAACCCAGCCAATGACCGTAAGACGCCATATACTGAAAAGGAGCTTGAGTTATTTGTTGATGGTTTTATTGAAGGCTTTGGAGATGAGTGGGAAGACTTAAAACATCAATTGGGCGAATCAATGGCAAGACAAAAAATTAAGGACGGATTCATAGCCAAAGATGAAAAAAATTTACATAATATCGAACCAGATGGTGAGGTTCATTAGAGTTCAAAATAGTGCACGAAGCGGAAACTTATTGTGAAAAAATCAAAGCTTCTGCATCGCACCTAAGTAGACATTAGCCTTGACAAGAGATCCGACAAAGCGGTCATTAGGTGTTTGTTGAGCCTTACGATAACAACTAGCCATAAGCCGACATTAAGCTTTTGAGTTACTAACGTCAATTCAGAGCCTAATGCTAACATATATTTTATATGAATAATGGGAACTATGGCCTTCTGCTCTGTGCGATAGGTAACATTGAAAAAATAAGTAACAGATGTCCAAGCCCAAACTCAATAGAGTCTTTCAGACCTGAATTAAGACCCATATTTAACTATCAAACGATAACTTTAAGCCTAAGGTTATCGTTTGGTAGCTTTGTGTATATATTCACATAGTGAGCGCAGCTAGTTTAAAAAGCTACTGAGGTTTAGCTTAACTAAGGTAGTTAAATAGTTTAGAAAAACACTACAACGCTCACTACTAACTAAATATTATAAATTACCAAACTTCCCGTTATTGTTTTTCCATTTCTCTTTTGGAAGAATTGTTTCCATTACATCCCAATGTTCAACAATTTTGCCATTTTCTACTCTGAATAAATCGTAATAAGAAGTGTCAGTACCAGCAAATTTACCTTCACTGATTGCAAGTACAAAGTTTCCTTCACCCAGTACTATATGGTTGGTGCTATATTCCATTTTGATGCCTTTGTTTGCCATCGCTTCTAAAGCAGCGCCTAGCCCTGACAAGCCGTCGGCAATAGCCGTGTTATGCTGAATATAGTTATCACCATCAAAAAACAGCCCAAGCTTGTCAAATTCACCATTAACAAAGATGGTGCTTACAAAATTAGCAACAAGCGCTTTGTTATCTTCAGTTTTTTCAAGGTCTGTGATCTCAGTGGCACCATCAAGCTGAGTTCTACCACTAGGATTTGCTTTTTCAAGCTTTTCTCCTAGGTTGTCCCAGTGCTCAACAATTAAGCCATTTTCAAATCTAAATACATCAAAACCTATCTTAGGGCCAAAAAAATTATAGTCAGTGTGAGTAAATACATATTCCCCATCTTCGAATGCACGAACGACATTGACCTTAGCACTGCCTTTTGGAAGAGATTGTAATAGTTCACCAAAACCAGCAAGGCCGTCAGCTACCGCTAAATTATGTTGTGTGTAGTTTTCTGCATTAACGTAACCAACTGCTTTTTGGTCACCTGTTTCAATTGCGTTTAACAAAGCAATTGCTTTCTCTTTATTTGATATGGTCATAATAGACTCCGAATTTTTGGCAATAGTAGAGCAGGCGGTTATTAATAAAACTCCTGCCAGTAAACTTGTGACTTTGCTTAATTTCATAATGTGCACCAATGTTTGTTAAAACTCGGGACAAGTTTACTTGGCAGGCTACAAATTGAGCAGGTTGTTTTGGGATTGAAAATGGTAAATATCGAACTTAACGTATCTTCTTGAATTGACTCGGTGTCATTAAGGTATGCTTTTTAAAATACTTGATGAAGTTGGTTGGTTCTTCAAAGCCAAGGAAGAATGCTAATTGCTGAACTTGCATATTCTCAATTAATAGCCGCCTCTTTGCTTCAAGAATTGTATAGGCATCGATAAGTTGTTTTACCGTCATGTTAGTCGCTAGCTTACAAATTTTGTTTAACGTTTTATAACTGGCTCCAATTTTATGCGCATATGCTTGTGCATCTAACCTTTTTATAAATTCAGTATGAAGCAAAGCGATAAAACGTTCAAAGCATTGGATATGAAAAGAGGATAGTTGATTATGGTATATATCCGGACGCTCTCCTTCAACTTTGGTTAATAGCGCAGCAAACAATACTTGCAAAAACGCATTGTTAGGGATGTTTGTCTGATATTCATCACTAATCACTTTGATCAAGTGTTGAAGTATTAGCTGAGTCGTTTGTTTAATTTTATAGCTCGGCAGGTAGGATGATAAAAAATGTGTTGGTGGCAATACCTGAACATCTACGGCAGATAACACTCTTTGTAAATAGGTTTCAGTAACTAAGATCAGTTGTCCCTGAGGTTTATTGATCATGTCGAAAGCATGAACTTGACCTTTATGGACAAAAACGACATTGCCTTTTTCAACAGGAAAGGTATGAAAGTCTACAAAGTGTTGCCCAATACCACCTGTATAGATAATGAGGTTGTGAAAATTTACGCGATGGGGTTTATCTGCAAAACTTGCATTTCCAGATAATATTCTATCGTATAAAGAAGCCAACTCTACGATCTCAAAACCTACTTCAGGTAGTTTTCCTTGCTTAAAGTCAATATTAGGTATTATTTCTATCATAAACTTCTATTGTCTCTAGTGATCCGCTTCATCCGAAAACATCTCATAATTTAGGAATTCACATTATATTAAGTAATGTACTTGAGACTTAATCATCTAATTAGGAAAGACTAAAAGTACAATTCATCGCCATTTGAGCATTAAAATAGAGTATGTTGTTTGATTGGTGCTTTCATGTATCTTTCTAAAACTAAAGTGTCTACGCTACTTATGCACAGCGACGTGTAACCTACATCATATAAACAATATATGATACCTCTATCTTCGGCAAGCATGCGTAGTTAGCTTAGGTTCGATATTAACCATTTATAGTCGTATGCTAACCATGCTTGTAAAAGTAGCTCCGTTTAATATTGAGGCAGTATTATTTAGGAGTAAATCCAATGAACGTAAAGTTAAAAAACCATTGCCTTTGAGCATTCTATTCGCATCTATCCTTGGCTTGACAGGATGCAATTCAGATTCAAATAACCAAGCACATGTTAGCTATTCAGCGGCAGACGTATCTACTTACTCAGAGCAAGAACTTAAAGCTTTTGAGTAATTAACGGCAGACCAGGGATCCTAAAACTTCCTTTTTCACTTTAAAATTTACATCTATTCATAACTGAAAATAAGACTAAAATATTTACATGGCGTTAGATCTCAAAACCGTAAAGCAGACATTGGAATAATTTAAGTTTTAAATAAATTTAGACCATATGCTTTATGGCGCAACCCGGACTTCCCAATAAGGTGTAACACCAATGAATTTGTATTTCTATTAGTAACTTTAAGCCACTTAATAATGTAGACTTTATCTACTTATAACTATTGGAGCTTCCATGTCTATTACGCATCAACTTTCACTTTTTATTGATGTTGTTCATCAAGGTTCATTCGCTAAAGCTGCAACATTGCATGATATGGATAATTCAGCGCTTTCTAAACAAATTAAAAAGCTAGAATTAAATTTGGGCGTTCAGTTACTTAATCGCTCTACACGTTCATTTTCTTTAACTCCTGTTGGTGAAGAGGTGCTTGTTCAAGCTCATAAGTTAATAAGCACACTGGACAATATACAAAACATTGCAGACTCCTATCAGGTCCAGCCCAAAGGGCATATTAGAATCACAGCCTCAGTTGGATTTGGGCAAGTATATTTACAGCCAGTCATTTCCCGTTATATGAATAAATTTCCAGATGTAAAAATCACCTTGTCACTTGACGACAACAAAGCTGATATTATTGGCGACCATTTCGATTTAGCTTTTCGAATAGGTAAATTAGCCGAATCTAATTTAATTGCTAAAAAAATATCGAATCTTAATTTAGCCATTATTGCTTCTGAAGGATTTATTAAACAGCACGGGTTGCCTACATCACCTGAAGAGCTCATTAAGCTTCCTGCCGTTATATACAGAAACAAAGATGTAACATTAGACCAAATGCAGTTGAGTGAATCACCTAGTAGCGACTTGTTTAAAGTATATAAAATGAAAGGAAACTATAAAGTCAGCGATATCAGAGCATTGGTTGATGCTGTAAAAGACGGATTAGGCTATACCCTATTAGATCTGTTTAATTTAGAAAAACCAATCAGTGAATTAAAAGTAGTACCTTTATTAACCGACTATAAAATTTCAATGCAAGATTTAGGTATATATGCTGTTTACCCTCACCGCAACCAAACACCGCTAGTGTCTGAGTTTATAAAAGCATTACAATCACATATCGGCTCACCGCCTTTTTGGGTAGAATATATGCCGAATTACAAGGATTTCTATCAAGGAAATATCTCATAAGATATATTCGAGGTTAATGATTACTATTTTTCACCCATTGCTTAGCTTCTTTTAAATTATCAAAAAATTTGTGGGGTACCTTAGCGCCCAAGTAACATCGAGAAAGCTGCTCATGGATTAATAAATTACATAGCGTATCTCCATAAACCACTGCTGAAGAAATTAACCCATGCTGCATACGTAATTCAAGAGTTTCGCACAGCGCACTTTCCGCTTCAGGTGTGAATATACTCATTTCATTCATTATAATAATTTGACGCCATTTTCTTCCGTCTAAACCTTGCATAATTTTTTGAAGTTCATTTTTATATTTAACAACAAACTGCTCATTAAATGGCCCTGTTACATTTACAACGATACAATCATCATGAAGTTCAATAGAGTAACTTCCATGTTCTGAAAATTTCATAAATTATCCAATAATTTATATCAATACTTAACACAACATTTAAACTACTTTAGTTTAAATGACTAGCATAAGAGGTTGCCACTGATGAACCAGCTACTATCTTTTTACTTCTGTTAGTTTAGCGCCGTGAAAATGAACGGTTTCGCCCTGTAAAATGGCACTACCGTATATTAGATTAGTGTTAAAATTAAGATGTAAAGTTACATAATCACCGTAACCTTCTTCAAACCATGCTGCTAAGAACGTGTTATTGGCAACTTCAAAGGCGGTATAAGGAAATGGTCCCCACCATACATCTGGCTTTGACCCAGTTAAATAACGATAGCTTACACCCGCTTTTTCAAACTTTACGTTGTATGAGCGACCGCTAGTATAGTCATAGGTAATAACCGTTCCATCAAGCGAACGTGTTGGCGCGTTTAATTCATTAGCAAATGTATTAGCCGAATTAATCAGTAGCGAGGTCGCTATAATTAGGTGAATAATCGTTATTATCACAGTATTTTTCATTGCATATTATCCTTATATTATTTTTGATTCTTACGTTCAGAAAGTACAGTTTTCAATGCTAACGTACCATTGAACGCAGCAGGAAAACCTGAATAAGCGCTCGTTAATATCATGATTTCGGCTATTTCTTCTTGTGAAACGCCAACATTTAATGCCGCATTAATGTGCGCTTTAAGTTGAGGTTGAGCATTTCCCATTGCTGCCAAATTAGCAATAATGACCATTTCTTTAGTTTTATGGTTTAACACAGTACGATTAAATAAATCACCAAAGCCATACTCAATTGCGTATTTAGCTAAATCAGGAGAAACGTCTTTTAGCGCATCAACTATTTTTTCCCCTGACCCATCACCATTAATTTTATTAAGCGTTTCAAGGCCTTTTACAAATCGTTCTGACTGAGGTTGAGCTCTTACAGTTGGGTTTTCAATTGCTTGTGAAACTACACTCACACTTATTGCATTTAATAATACAATCACCACTAAACATTTATTCATAATGACTACCTATAATATCTTTATCTACATTCATCAATTTTAGTGGTTTCAAATTTCAACAACAAAATTCATGTATTGCTCTAAATCACCCACTACAGCCTCATGCATTAATTTACCCGTCTCTACTGCATAAGGTTGATTAAAATGAATATCCCACACATCAGATTCTTTACGCCAATGTTCATAAACAGCTAACGTATCGTTTTGACCTTCAACCGTATATAAGTCGAAGATAATATTGCCTGCTTCTTCGTTACGGGTCCGTGTTACATGGGTATTAAATTGCGCGAGAAGCTTCTCTTTATATCCAGATTTAATTTTAAAAATAAAGAAGATAATAAAAGTCTCGTCTTCTAAATGTGCCAACTTAGGATTATTTTCATATAACGGTGCTGGAGAAGTATTGTTAAGCTTCATGACTTGAGGTAACGATTTTGATGACGATTCAACCAAATCCAAAACCGCTTTTGAGTATGTCTTTTCAGCGTGGTTGATTAAAGCCGTATTATCTTTAAAGCGTTCATAGGCGAAGAAAATACCAGGTTTTTTCTTATCTTGAAATAAACGCATTTCAAGACAACCATCATCATTAGCTGCACCTTTTTGGTCATTAAGCAGTGCAGTTCTAAATGTATCAATATGGTCAGGTTTAATATCAAATTTTACGATTTGAGTTAACATAAAGTATTCTCTCTATTCTTAAATTGATTCCCTCGTTTATACAAGTTAGCTCATATAAACAAGTTAATTGGTAACATTAAACTTCAGTTAAAATATCAGCATAAGGCAAGCGCGATTTAGGTAATGCAGCATTAAAGTCATTTTTTGCATCACTATAGCCTAATGTAACAATGGCAAAACTTTCGAAACCCTTACTCGTTAAGCCAAACTCTTGGTCAAGTACTGTTGCGTCAATTCCTTCCATTGGTGTGGCATCAATTCCTAGTGTTGAAACACCCAATAAAAATGCCCCTAAATTTAAATACACTTGTTTTTGCATCCAATGTTCTACATCATTAAATTCGTTTTTATGTAAGTCGATAAACATATTACGACCACCATGCATACGCTCTTTAAAAGCGATAGGATCTGCTACAAAACGACCGTCTGACTCTTCTTGCTCTAGTACATGTAAAAGATAATCTTCTTCTATACTACGTCGACTGCTAAATACAACAATATGTGATGCGTCTTTAATTGATTGGCTGTTAAACGGGTATAGTTTTTCTGTCGCTTTCACTATTTTAGCTTTAGCCTCATCTGAAGAAGCTAAAACAAAATGCCAAGGTTGTGCGTTTACACTGGATGGACTATATCTAAGCAGCTCTTTTACTTTCTCAACATTTTCAGCTGATATTTTTTTACTTGGGTTATACGCTTTTGCGGATTGGCGAGATTTGGCATAAAAGGTAATGTCTTTATTCATGATGAGTCCTATTGTTTATTCTGTTAATTGTGGCTAATATTGTTTTACCTCTCCGATGATTAAAGGAGAGGTGACTACAAAGTTAGAAGATTAAAATCCTTCTAAAACAATTTTGCCTTTGGCTTTACCTGACTCAAGTAATTGATGTGCTTTACGAAGGTTTTCAGCATTAATATGACCGAAATTCTCACCAACCGTTGACTGAATTTCTCCGTCATCTATCAACTTAGCCACTTCATTTAAGAGAGCATGTTGTGCTTGCATGTCTTGAGTTTGAAACATTGAGCGCGTAAACATCAATTCCCAATGAATAGACACGCACTTAGTTTTAAACGGCATGATATCTAGGCTTTCAGGGTCATCAATTAAACCAAACTTTCCTTGGGGTTTAATAATTTTAACAATCTCAGGTAAATGGCCTTCTGTGTTATTTAAGCTAATAACATAATCCACTTCCGGCAAAGAATTTTCAGCAAATTCATCACTGAGTTTATTTCGGTGATTAATAATATGGTCTACACCTAACTCTTCTAACCAAGCGATAGTCTCAGAGCGAGAAGCCGTCGCTATTAACTCAAGATTAGTTAATTTCTTGATGAGTTGAACCATAATAGAACCAACACCACCAGCGGCACCAATCACAAGAATACGTTTGTTCTTATCCGTTGCATTTACTTGCAAACGGTCAAACAATAATTCCCAAGCAGTAATAGCGGTTAATGGTAATGATGCAGCATCTGCATAAGATAAAGACGTTGGCATATGACCAACAATTCGCTCATCTACTAATTGATATTCAGCATTACTACCTGATCGTGTTACATCACCCGCATACCAAACTTTGTCACCAGGTTTGAATAATGAAACATTTTCACCAACCGACTTTACAATACCTGTCGCGTCATAACCAAGGACATTCCAGCCATTTTCTTGTGCAGGCATATTAAGGCGAATTTTGAAGTCAGCAGGATTAACAGAAACAGCTTTGACTTCAACCAAAATGTCTTGGCCTTGGGCTTTAGGCATGGCAAGTTCAATATCTTGTAAAGATTGATTATTGTCGACGGGTAAATTTTGTTGATAACCTATTGCTTTCATAACTGTCTCTCATTAATTGCGAATCACTTATTTGATGAGGCTATTATGAAATGTTATATGCGCAAGAAAAAGGGCAAGGTTAACCAATCATTATGGATAAAAAGTTCCATTATGATACAGCTATTAAGTTAAGAAATTATTAATTTACACACTATGCCGCTACCCCCCCCAAAAAAAACGTGATAGAACGGATAGCAATATTGATGACCACTTAGGGAGATTGTTAGCGTTGATTGCCTAAATATTAAGGGTATGACTAAGTCGATATACGCACCTTTACGCTTTAAAATATATATTCTAGGCGGAATCGACTCGATATAGAAACATTAAATTTTAATGCATAAGAAATCACGTAAATCGGTATTAATATAATGTCCGCTTTCGTATCTAAGTTAACATTAAGCGAGTGATGTTCAGAGAGTTCTTCAGCTAGCCAGAAGCAGTCATTGAGCTAAACGGTCTACTTCTTATATAAGTGCTAGATATCAAGATCGACTATATACTCACCTAAAAAATCTAAGAAAACTCGTGTCTTTGGTGAAATTAGATCTCTTTTTAAATATATGGCATAGGTGCTACTTAGCTCTTCATAGGGACTGAAAATATGTTCGGGCATAACTTGGCTAATTGAACCATTTGCTAATTCATTCTTAATAGCCCAAAAAGGCATTAATGCTAACCCAGTATCATTTAGCACAAGTTGTTTTTGGCCATTTACCGAGTTAACTGAAATAGCTTTGTTGATGATTAGTTTGGTTCTTTCTTCAGCCATTAAAAACCAATCTTTCCAACGGGAATAACTATATCGAATACATTGATGGGATATTAAATCTTCTGGGGTATCAGGTTTCCCTCTACTCGCCAAGTACTTTGAGCTAGCACATAATAAAAAATTATTATCAGCTAATTTCTTGGCTATCATGGTTGAATCAGGTAATCGACCGCTACGAATCGCCACATCAATATTTTCTTCAACGATATCGACAACGCGTTCAGTTAACTCAAGTTTTACATCAATATCAGGGTACATTGACATAAACTTGGCAATAAGTGGTAGAACAACACTTTCGCCAAACCCTACTGTCATGCTTATTTTAAGTTTACCCCTTGGCCTTTCTTGTAGGTCATTGACGACTCTTTTAGCCTCATCAAATTCAGATACAATTCGCTGAGAAAATTCATAATATTTGTGCCCAGCTTCCGTTAATCCGGTATTTCTAGTGGTTTTATTTAAAAGGCGAACGCCAAGCTCTTGTTCAAGAACCGCTAACTGCCTAGAAATAGAAGAAGGCTGCACATCAAATATTTTACTGGCTTGTGAGATGCTACCCGTCTCTACTACGCAGTTAAAATATAGTAAACGATTAAGTGAACTCATTATTTCTCCTATATAGCCTTGTTATTTTCTGAAATTATATCTTCATTACTTTAACCTCGCGTTGCTAAAAAAGCAAAAGTCATTTGCTAACTAGGTGGTTGGCTGCTCTATTAGCAAGGGATAGAATAGCCCCACTGAAACGAACTATTAAATCAACATACAAATGAGAGTACATACTATGAAAGCAATGATCATTAAAGAAATTGGCAGCACTGACGTTTTCCAAATATCAGAAAAAGCAAAACCAGTCGCTAAACCAGGCCATATGGTAGTTGAAGTAAAAGCAACCAGTGTTAATCCGATTGATACTATGCTTCGCTCAATTGAACTGCCTTGGTCGGCAAACTTGCCAGAAATACTACACGGTGATGTTGCAGGCATTGTTATTGAAGTAGGTGAAGACGTTACTGACTTTAATGTGGGTGATGAAGTTTACGGCATGGCCGGTGGTATTAATGGTGTTGATGGTGCTTTGGCGGAATTTATGTTGGTTGATGCACGATTAATGGCTCAAAAACCGAAAACATTAACCATGAAACAAGCCGCAGCTTTACCATTAGTGGCCATTACATCATATGAAGCACTTGTTGAAAAAATGAATGTTAAAGCGGGTGATAATGTACTTATTCATGGCACTACAGGAGGAGTCGGTCATATTGCAGTTCAGTTAGCAAAAGTGCTTGGTGCAAACGTAACCTCAACTTACTCTACAGCTAATAAAGCATTAGCTAAAACAGTTGGGGCTGATAATCTAGTTGATTACACGAAAGCGTCTGTTTCTGACTATGTACAGACATATACCCACGGTGTAGGCTTTGACAAAATTTTTGATACGGTTGCAGGTGATAATATAGAAAAATCATTTGAAGCAGCTAAGTACAATGGCCATGTAGCAACAATATTACCGATTACGGATCCACTACAAATTGCACTTAAGAGTTTGTCGTTTCATAGCGCACTAGTGCTTATTCCCTTATGTCACGGCATTAACCATGCATCACATGGCCGTATTCTTACTGAGATTGCAGAGCTGGTTGATACAGGTAAAATCACTCCTATTATTGATAAAAGTGACTTTTCAATATGGGAAGTTGCAAAAGCGCATGATTTACTCGCATCAGGTAAAGCGGTAGGTAAAATCACTTTAACTGTTTAATTTTTCATTTTTCATTTTTGCAGGCGGAAATTAATCGTTACCGACTGTTTTATAAGAACTATTTTAAAAATAAAGTGATAAGTTAGATATAAAATTAATGCTTTTGTAGTCTAAAGCTGGCTTGCATATTTTGAAGTGATTGATGTCGCCAATGCGTACTTTGAAGTTATGCCAATACAATTAAGTGCACAGTATGTTTGGATCTTTTGAACGCTCTAGACAGCCTAAGAAATTATTGATGTTTATGACCGCAATGTCGGATCACTTGTCCCT
>PJEL010004713.1_pt1 | contig 11155 bp, 8 predicted proteins | sample 1853271 | NCBI WGS metagenome assembly PJEL01 (sample SAMN08108733, study PRJNA415343) | Invertebrate metagenome, whole genome shotgun sequencing project. | host: Globobulimina | place: Sweden: Gullmar Fjord | collected 2015-08 | reverse complement strand
ATTTGCGTTCGCAAAAAAAAACCTCGCGGGAATTCTACAAAATTCCTGCGTGGCACACAGCAGAGACTTCGTTTCATTCGCTGGAATTCATTCTGGTATTGACGGCTTGAACGTTGCGCAATTGGAGACCCAGCTCATTGCGCCCCTTGCGGTAAAGGCAACGCCTGCAGGCTTGTGGATGTTGGGGCTTCAGTTTCAAGAAAATCGTTTTGGCTTGTCAGGCACTAATAATTCAGTTCGACGCTTTTATCGCTTTTCGTTGCCTTTGGAATACCATCCCAGAGCACTTGGGCGGTTGCAATATACCTGGCATTTAGAGCCCGCCTATTACAGCGATGAGTCTTTATTTGATCAAAAACGCTTTTTATTTGAATACAGAGCTCAGCTGACTTACCGCAAAAATAATCGCTTAAGCTGGGTGGCTGGGCTTAAAAAAGACAGTCGCTTTGGCCATGAGCGCTTATATCCCGTATTTGGTTTAGATTCACGTCCTAATAAAGGTTGGCGTCATCACTGGGTGTTTCCTGATTTTTACACTGAACGCTTATTAAAGCGTCAGACCTATGCTCAGCTTTTTTTACGCCCCAGTGGTGGCCAATGGCGCTTTATACAAGCTGATGGCAGTGTCTCGTCTTTTGGCATTACCGATTGGAATTTGGGTTTGTCATGGCGTAAAAAAACGCAATCGCCTTTTTTTCTGCGCCTTGAGGTAGGAACCCGAATAATGGGTAGTGGCAGCGTGGCCGGACAGAGTGGGGACCTGGATACCGGTTATTTTTTAATGTTTAGCTTAGAGGCGCATTTGGGCAATTCCATGATTTAAAAAGTATGAAATTAAGCCAAATTTTAAACGTTTTGGCCAATGCTAATCTATGGCACAATTGCGCCCATCATTTATATACACCCACCTTTAAGCAGGCACCATGGAATTTATCAAAAAGAACTGGGAAATCCCTTTGTTTATTGCTTTTGCCATTCTTTGCATTGCATTTTCAGAGGTGGATTTATGGCTTACCTCTCAGTTCTGGCACCCTCAGCAAGGTTTTTATTTAAACGAGCAAGCCTGGGTGCAATTTTTTTATAAGGTATTCTGGTTTATGCCAAGGGCGGTAATCCCATTATTATTACTGGCTTTGCTGGCGCCTTTTTTTATTAAAAAAATGCAGGGCACACGGAAAAAATCCACCTTTTTATTATTAGTATTGTTAATTGGCCCTGGTATCGTGGTACATCCTATCTTAAAGGATAACTGGGAACGTCCGCGCCCCAGAGACGTACAAGAATTCTCGGGTTCACAAACCTTTTCTCCTGCCTTTATAGTGGCCCAAAATACAGACCCTAAAATTAAGAATCAAAGTTTTGCCAGTGGTCATGCAGCCATGGGGTTTTACTTTATGGCATTTGCCTGGGTATTTCGTAAACGTCGCTTTTTTATTCTCGGCTTAGCCATTGGTACTTTGGTGAGTGCAGGGCGAATTGTTCAGGGGGGGCACTTCTTAAGTGATGTTTTAACCTCTGCTTTTATTGTGTACTTTACTTGTCGTATTCTTTCATACTATTTATTAGGACATGCAAGTATTAAGGCGAAGAAGACTGGGCGATAAAAGTGGCTTATAGCTTCTAATAATTAAAACAAGTAGTTTAAATAACCCTATTTGAACTACTTAGTTTGCCTTTCTTAATGGCACAAACTTACCTTAAAATCTAATTGTTGAATCTTTGTAAATTTCCTCCCTTTCCCTGTGTACCTACCTTAAGCTCGTTTACCTTTTGCCTATATATCTTATACAGCATGTTACAAAAGTCGGTTTTTATTGAACTGGTTCCCGTTTAATCTGTTAACAAGCTCACAAAAAAGAGGCGGCGTATGTTACACCTTGTTGAAAAAACAGATATCTACGTGCAGCACTTAATTAATATGTCACAGCACTACAGCATTACCTTAAGTGATGATGTAATTAATAACATGGGTGCTGTGTTGGTACCAAAAGGGGGCGAGCTTAATCAAAGCCTAGTGGAAAAAATTGCCCAGCATGAGTTAACTCAACCACTTCGTAACTGTGTGAAATTGAATGCCACCATTAGTACTAAGCAGTTGCACGATGAATTCTTGAGCAATTATGCCACTCACAAAAACCTTGCGAAACTGCATAACGAATTGGGTTTAAGCTCTCTTCTAAAAAATACATGTGAATTTTATGGTGACTTTCCACTCGTTATGAAAAAGTTAACGGTGCTTAGGGTTCAGTTACCCAGTGTATTTGAGCAATCATTGCACTGTGCGGTTTTGAGTTTGGCCATCGCGAAAAAAATATGCCTAAGCAAAGAGGAATGCATGTGGGCTTGCCTAGCGGGTTTACTTCATAACTTGGGCATTTTATGTCTGGATGCTGATATGTTGGAAAATAAGGGGGAGTATACCTCTCAGCAATGGCGCACCTTGCAAAGTCATCCCATTTTAGCGCATCACTTTTTAAGTAAAGTTGCAGGTTTACCACCTAGTATTGGTAATGCCGTACTTGAGCACCATGAGCATTGTGATGGCTCTGGTTACCCGTTTAACAAAGAAACAGGTGAGTTGTCGATGATGGGACAAATTGTTGGCATGGCGGATACTTGCTTGGCCATTTATAAAAGGGAGTTGTCACGCAAGCGTTTTGGGTTCGATGCGCTGTTACCTGTATTACAATTAAATCCAGGCATCTATTGTTCACGAGTGTATATGGGAACAGTGGAGATGATTGCCGATATTGACTGGCCAAAAAGACGTGTATACAGCGATAAAAAAATGCCACAAGTGATTAACCGTTTAATGGTAGAGAACGAGCGAATTCATCATGACTATACGGTTTTATATGCCTTACTCACCAGCATATCACCACACATGCCTAAAAATAAAAAAACAAATATGCTTAATAAAATGGCCAAACGCACCCATGAGTTTTTTGTCCAATCAGGGTTATTAAAGAATGAGCATAATGAATGGCTATTAATTAGCTGTGGTGCACAGCAGCAAAAGGACTACTTAACGATTGAACGCTTGGAAGTGGTGTACAGCGAAGTAAAGTGGCAGCTTAAGCAATTATTAAAGCTTATGTGTTGGTTATGGGATAAAAAGCAGTTTAGCCACCCTAAATTGCAGGTAATGGTTAAAGACGGGTTGAATCAGATTCGTCATTACCATCAGAAAAATTCATTGCCCCAAGTTCATTAAAGCGTCATTTATTGCCACAGGATTTTAAGTCAATAAATGCTAAACTGCGACGATAGATCATAGTTTATAGGCATAGATTCATGGCACTTCAATATAGAGTCGTTCCGGTTACCGCGTTTGAGCAAAACTGCAGCATTATTTGGTGTGATGAAACAAAAGAAGCGGTTGTCGTTGACCCAGGTGGAGACTTGGATCGTATTAAAGCCGCTGTAAACCAACTAGGTGTAAAATTACAGGCAATTTGGTTAACCCATGGTCACATCGATCATGTGGGAGGCACCGGCGAGCTGGCCTTAAAAGAGGACTTGCCTATTATTGGCCCTCATAAAGACGAAAGTTTTTGGCTAGATATGTTGCCTCAGCAAAGTGCCATGTTTGGTTTTCCTCCGGTAAAAATGTTTACCCCTAAGCGCTGGTTAGTCGAAGGGGATAGCGTAAAAATAGGAAATCAAGAGTTAACGGTTTTGCATACCCCGGGTCATACCCCTGGCCACGTGGTGTTTTACAGCGCACAAGCCAAGCTTGCCATTGTGGGTGATGTTTTATTTAACGGTGGCATTGGTCGCACCGATTTTCCTAAAGGTGATCATCAAACCTTGGTGGATTCCATTCAACAAAAATTATTTAACTTACCAGACGATACTTCGTTTATTCCGGGTCATGGCCCTATGTCTACCATTGGCCATGAGAAGAAGACTAATCCGTTTGTTAAGATGTATGGCTGAATAAACGAGTAATTTGATTGATAAGTAAATTGAAACGCTAGAAATAGCGTCCTGCACTTCTAGGGTCCTGTCCATTCTTGGGCATAAAAAATCCCCATAGGTGGTAGCCTATGGGGAAAAGGATAAGAACTTTTTATCACCTCGAATTGAATGATAAGTTCATACTACCCCATCCCACTGCAAAGTAATGTTAAGCCTAAGTAAAGTACTTCTAAGTTGCACTCTGCAAATTCTGTATTCATGATAGGTCCATATCAATAAAATTTGGATTTATTATGACTAACCGAACTATTCAAATGAACGACTCCCTTTACCAATATTTATTAAGCACCAGTTCCCGTGAATCACCTTTGTTAAAAAAATTACGTCTTGAGACTGCCAAAGACCCCATGGCGCGTATGCAAATTGGCCCAGAGCAAGGACAATTTATGGGTTTACTTACCAAGCTAATTGGAGCACGCAATATCATTGAGGTAGGCACTTTTACCGGATACAGCTCAATTTGTATGGCACAAAATATTATCCAACCGGGATCTTTAATCTGCTGTGATATTAGTCAAGAGTGGACAAGTATTGCAAAAGAATATTGGAAATTAGCCGGTGTAGATCATATTTGTGAATTACGTTTAGCCCCAGCGTTAGAGACGTTAAATGATTTATTAAAACAAGGGAAAGCACGCAGCTTTGATATAGTTTTTATTGATGCAGATAAAGAAAATTACGATGAGTATTATGAATCTTGCCTTAAGCTGATTCGCCCAGGTGGTTTAATTTTAATTGATAATACGCTGTGGAGCGGCAGTGTAATTGACCTATCGATTACAGATGTAGATACAAAATCCATTCGTGCACTTAATATTAAATTGCAAGGTGATAAACGTATTGAGTTAAGCCACTTGCCCATTGGTGATGGATTAACACTTTGCCTTAAACATTAAAAAGACTTTAAGTTTATGGGCTTACTTTTTAGCAATCCCATAAGTATTGAAATCCAGCTGTTGCTCTAAGAAACTTTCAAAACTACAGGGAAGTTTATTTTCATAAAAACCATCAATTAACAACGAGGCAATGCCGTGCACCTTGGCCCAGCAACTAGCGGCCAATAAGATGGGGTCAACTTGAGCTAACGTCCCGTCATCCATGCCTTTGTTAACATGATTAATTAATACTGCAAAAGAGCGCTGACTGGCTTCAACCAGCTCAGGGTGAGTGCCACAACTTTCAATTTTACTACCAAACATAAGCTTGTATTGCTCAGGGTGCTCTTGGGCAAAGCTTACATATGCCTTACCCGTTGCCATGATGGCATCGGTACAAGGAAGCCCTTGTGAAGCTTGGTCTGTTTTATTTGCAAGTTCATGAAAACCATCGCATGCAAGCTTGACCAATAGCTGGGTTTTGTCCTTAAAGTGACGGTAAGGTGCGGTTTGCGATACCCCTATATCCCGTGCCAATGCCCGCAGACTCAGTTTCTCTACGCCATCCTTTTTAATGCGTACCAGCGCTGCCTCCATGAGCGCCTGCGGCACGTCACCGTGATGATATTTGTTTTTATCTGACGCCATATAAATACTTCAGTGTTGACAGTGCTAACATTTAAAACTAGCATGTATTCAGTGTCAACATGCTAGGCCGGATTTAACCGTATCAGGGTTTGATATTGCAGGCCAGAGGCATGTTCTATTCATTTAACGGAGATGTCTCATGTGGCTAGACAAGTTAAGCTTTCGTATCTTGGTAAATGTTAAAGCCAGCAGGGTAGTCTGGGGGGGAGTGTTAAGCATTCTATTGCTGCAATCCCAGTTACACGCTTCAGAGGCGCCCAAAAGCATCAGTGACGTGGCTGTAAGTACTATGGCTGTTCACTTCCAGGCTCATGCTAAGCAAGTTATATCCAGTGGTGCAATACGCCCCATATCCGAACAGTCTTTGGCTTTTAAAGTGTCAGGTTTTGTTGATCGCATATTGGTAAAAGAGGGGCAGAGTGTTAAAAAAGGCCAAGTTTTAGCACTTTTAGTGTTGGATGAAATAGACGCCCAAGTGGCCAAAGCCAGCGCGGTATTAGACGATGCTCAACGTCAACTCGAACGCATTACCGCTTTAAAGGGACGCCAACTGGCCTCCGATGAACGCGGACGCAAAGCACAAACATCCGTGCAGGTAGCCCAATCAGATTTAAAAATAGCTCAGTTTAATCGCAAATATGCCGTGATTCATGCACCCGCCAATGGCCGCATCCTTACCCGCCATATAGAGGCTAATGAATTGGTGCAAACTGGGCAAAAGGCCTTTGTTTTTGCCGATGAAACACAAGGTTGGAGTGTGCGTTTGTCGGTGGCCGATGTGGATGTAGTGAAACTGGCTTTAGGGGATGTGGCCAGTGTGCAGCTAGACGCTTATCCTGGGCAAGTGTTCAGCGGGAATGTACGTGAAATTGCAGGGCGCAGTGATGCCCGTTCACAAACCTTCGAAGTGGCTATCTTGATAAACCAAAAGTTGCTTAAAAAAGTACCTAGATTGTATTCTGGTTTAATCGCCCATACCCAAATTACCCCTTCACAAACTCAACTGCTGGCCCCAGTTCCGTTAACAGCATTAATAGAAGCCAATGGTCAGATAGGACAAGTTTATGTCATTAACAAGCAAGGTCATGCCGAGCTTAGAGCCATTCAACTGGCTTATTTGAGCGCCGACAGTGCTCTGGTTTCTTCAGGGTTAAAAGAAGAAGAGCAGGTGGTGGTGCAAGGTGGCCCTTATATTATTGATGGTGCGCACATTCGTATTATTAATAACTTGCCTGAAAACCTGTTGCAAACCACCGCTAAATAATCAGGAGTATTCCCATGCAATTACCTGTATTAGCCATACGCAATCATCAGCTCACTTGGTTGCTTAGCGCCATTTTTATTTTGCTAGGTCTGGTGTCTTATTTCACTATGCCCAGAGCAGAAGACCCCCAGTTAGAATTTCCTTTATCCAGCATTACCGTGATTAACCCGGGCACCAATCCCAGCGACATGGAATCCCTCATTGCCGACCCCATTGAAGACGCCGTTAACCAATTAGAAGATGTGAAGGTAGTGAAAACCAATATCGAAGATGGCATGGCAAATATTCAAGTGGAGTTTTTATACGGCAGCGACAGTGATGAAAAATTTGATGATGTGCAAAGCGCGGTAAATAGTATTCGTGATGACCTGCCCAGCGGCATCGTTAAATTAGATGTAGTGCAAATTAATCCCAGTGACGTGCCTATTATACAGTTGGCATTAAGCAGTAGCCGCTCAGACTTCTCAAGCTTGCGTCGTTTTGCTGAAAATTTGGAAGATAAAATTGAAAAAGTCGCGGGCATTAAACGAGTTGATATTGAAGCCCAAGCCAGTATGGAAGTTCAAATATTAGTACAGCCAGCCAAGTTACATGCATTGGGTTTGGGTTTAGAACAAGTGCAGCAAGCGGTAAGCAGCGCAGCATTAAATTTACCCGGTGGCCATGTACAAGCCGGACAACGCCGTTTTAGTGTACTTACCAGTGGTGATTTTAAAAGTTTAACTGAAATTGAAAATACAGTTATTGCCTCACGTAATGGCCAGCCTGTGTATTTACGCAATATAGCCACACTTTCTATTAGCGACGGTTTACCCAGTTACCGAGCTTTTTACCATGATCAACCCAGTGTATTTATTAATGTATTGCAACGTGCAGGTGGTAATATTTTTAATGTCACCCAAGGTGTGCATGACATTATATCTGAATTTAATTCCACGTTGCCCAAGTCTTTAAGTTTGCATGTGGTGAATGACCAAAGCATTGGAGTGGAAAAACGTGTGAGTGGGTTTTTCTCCAGCCTTATTCAGGGTCTTATTTTGGTGGCAATAGCTGCTGTATTAGTATTGGGTCGTGGTCCCAGTATTGTGGTGGTGGTGGCCATTCCAGTATCCATTTTTATCGCCATTGGTTGGTTAGACCTTGCCGGTTTTGCCTTGCAGCAAATGAGCATTGTAGGCTTGGTGATTGCTTTGGGTTTGCTGGTGGATAACGCCATTGTGGTCATAGAAAACGTCATGCGTTTACAACGCAAAGGCTTAGATCCAAAGCAGGCGGCAGAACAAGGCAGTTCACAAGTAGGCATGGCTATCGTAAGTGGCACGCTGACCACTATTTTATCATTTGTACCTATGTTGCTGATGCAAAATGGCCCGGGCAGTTTTATTCGCTCCATGCCCGTTACAGTTGTATTAACCTTAATTGCTTCTTTGCTGGTGGCATTAACCCTAACTCCCTTGTTAAGCAGCATGATGAAAAAAAGTGCCGCCAAACCCACAGCCATTCAAAATAAACTCGATAAGCTGGCGGTAAATCAATATCAAACATCTTTGCTTTGGGCACTTAATAAACCTAAAAAAGTCATGGTGATTGCATTAGTAACGTTCTTAATGGCATTTGCTTTGTTTCCTTTTATTGGTGTCAGCCTATTTCCTAAAGCCGAAAAACCCATGATACTGGTGAATGTGGAATTACCAGAAGGGGCCAGTTTTGAGCAAACCAAAATAGCCGCTTTTAAAATAGAAAAAGAATTTTTTAAGCAAGACCTAGTCAAAGATGTTGCGGTGAACGTTGGCCGAGGCAACCCTAGAATTTATTATAATGTTAGCCCGACTCGTCAAACCCCTAATTTTGCTCAGCTACTGGTGAAGTTAACGCAAAGTGAATTGGGAATAGTGGAGCCGTTTGTTGAGCGCATGCGCCAGTCATTAAATCGCTACCCAGGAATAAAAATTTCAATTAAAGAATTTAACCAAGGGCCGCCGGCAGAAGCGCCATTGTCTATTCGTGTCATCGGTGAAGATTGGCAGAATATTCGTACCGCAGCATCTATGGTGGAAAAAATTATTCGCCAACACCCAGGTGCGGTGAATATAGAGAACGCCATCGGCAAACATAAAATTGATGTGAAGCTGGATATTAACCGTGATAAAGCAGCTATGTTAGGTTTGCCTATTAATCAAATTGACCAAAACATTCGCGCGGCATTAGTGGGCTTGCCCATGGGGACCTATAAAGATGCCAAAGGGGATGAATTTAATATTATTTTGAAATCCACACATTCAGACCAGCCGCAATTACATGCTTTTGATACGCTTATGTTAAATAATCAAAGCGGGGTAATGGTACCTTTAAAGCAAGTGGCTCAGGTGAAGTTGGCAACTAGCATGCCCAGGTTCCAGCACCATAATATGGAACGTACTGCACGAATTACCGCAGATGTGCGCGGTGGCTTTAATACTTCTAATGTTACATCCGAAGTGGTGACGCAGCTATCAACCTTAACTATGCCTAAGGGTGTGCGCTTATCTATTGGTGGTGAGCAAGAAAACCGCCAAGAAAGTTTTGGAGGCATGGCGAAGGCGTTAATTATTGCCATGTTAGGAATATTTGCGGTACTGGTGGTGCAGTTCCGTTCATTCAAGCAACCGCTTATTGTCTTCAGTGCCATTCCGTTTGCAGCCACGGGGGCATTTTTTGCGCTGTTTATTGCGGGTTATACTTTTTCGTTTACTGCTTTTGTGGGGTTAACTTCACTGGTGGGCATCGTGGTGAATAATGCCATTATTTTAATTGACTATGCGAATCAAAAGCATGCCCAAGGGCACAGTTTATTTGACGCCATTAATCAAAGTGCACAAACTCGTATGACACCAATTTTATTAACCACCGTCACCACCATTGCAGGGTTACTACCATTAACATTATCTGGTTCTAGTATGTGGGCACCGATGGGCTGGGCCATTATTGGCGGTCTGGTTATTTCCACTGTGTTAACCTTGTTTGTGGTACCTGTTTTGTATTTATTATTTACATCTGAGCAGGCCGAAGTGATGGATGACTCAAAGCAAGCAGCATAAATATCTGCTTCTTGCTTCGATGCTCTTGGGTATTAGGCTATGGAATATTAGGCCTCTGATATTAGGAACGTATTGTGAGTGAATTGGAAAACATGCGCGCTGGTTTGCCATTTAACAGTTTAGACATAGAGCTAAGATTGTTACGTGAGAAGGCTCGCCTTGCATGTGGAAAATACAATAGCCACCCAAGCAAGGGTAACTTCAAACATGTTTCCCGTTTGTTTGAAAAAATGGGAAGCGCGGTAATTGAGCCGGGCTTTCAATGTGATTACGGTATTCATATTTGCGTGGGTGATAATTTTTACGCCAATTTTAATTGTGTGATGTTAGACAGCGCCCACATTAACATTGGGGATGATGTTTTGCTGGGGCCTGGAGTCCATATCTATACCGTGGATCACCCCAGGGAAGTACAAGCTCGTAGGGCTGGAGGGTGTATTACCAAAGCCGTTACCATTGGCAACGGCGTTTGGATTGGTGGCGGCGCCAAAATATTACCTGGGGTCACACTAGGTGATGGTGTTATTATTGGCGCCAATGCGGTGGTCACAAAGAATGTAAAAGCGGGAGAACGCTTTTACTAAGGTTTAGATTAAATCGTATTGATTGCCTGCCCATTTAAAAATCCTTTTAAGTTATTTATTGCTATGTCCATCAGTCTTTGTCTGGCTGCTAATGTGGCCCAGGGTATGTGCGGGGTAATGGTGATGTTATCCAGCTTAAATAAAGGGTTATCGGTAGCTGGCGGTTCTTGAGTTAAAACATCTAGCGCGGCACCGGCAATTTGTTTATTACTTAATGCGTTAAACAATGCCTTTTCATCTATGAGTGGGCCGCGTCCGGTATTAATTAAGTAAGCTCTGTATTTCATTTTTGATAAAAAATGGGCATTGATAAACATATGGTTTTCAGTGGTAAGTGGGCAGTGCAGGCTAATAATATCGCTTTCTTTTGCTAGCTTATCCAAGCTCGCATATTGCAGGCCGTTAGCTAAACCTTGAGGTTCGCTGCGAGAATTTATCAGAACCTGCATGCCAAATGCTAAGGCGATACTGGCTACTTTTTTGCCTATGGCACCGTAACCCACAATTCCCAACTTTAAACCGGCTAGTTCTTGCATTGAGCCATGGTAGTAGCAAAAGTCTTCGGCTTTTGACCAATATTCATTTTTTACCTCTTGCCCATATTGAGCCACAGGCTGTGCCCAGTTAAGTAACTGAGCAAACACAAATTGCGCCACCGAGTCAGTGCCGTAGGCTGGAGTATTGGTGACAGTAATGCCATGATTTTTTGCCGCGTCTATGTCCACG
>PJEL010004712.1_pt1 | contig 11155 bp, 10 predicted proteins | sample 1853271 | NCBI WGS metagenome assembly PJEL01 (sample SAMN08108733, study PRJNA415343) | Invertebrate metagenome, whole genome shotgun sequencing project. | host: Globobulimina | place: Sweden: Gullmar Fjord | collected 2015-08 | reverse complement strand
TTTTTATTGTCCAAACGACTCGTGCACAGGGTGCCGTTGTAAGCGATGTTGAAGAATCGGTAGTTATTGCTGAAAAAGTTCAGCAGTTAGCGTGGCATAAACAATGGCTGCATTTATTGCACTATCGTCCTCATGGATTGCTGGGGGATCTAAAAAGTGAAAATGATCATGTTGATTTCTTTGTCAGCTCAAAAGGTAAAGTAGATCCGTTATTAGAGTTGAATGACGAAGTTGAATTATTTTCTTTAGTCGGCCAAAGCGATAATCAATCTTTACAGTGTCGCTTTCCTGCTCGTTATAAATGGTTAAAAAAATTCTTTCCTACTTGGCTTGATCAGCCTTGTAGTGAGCTTGATGAGTGGAAAAATGAATTAAATGCCCATTATTTAACGCTGATCTTCCCAGCTTCATATTTAAACTCCCCTTCTTCTATGTATGGCCATACGTTAATTCGTCTAGATCGTGAAGATGAAACTAAGAGTAAACTATTATCTTATAGTGTGAATTTTGCCGCTAATGCTGATCCTACGGATAATGAATTAGTTTTTAGCTATAAAGGTTTAGCTGGGGGGTATCCTGGTGTCGTTTCCGTATTGCCTTATTATGCCAAGGTTAATGAATACAGCCATCTAGAGCATAGAGATGTCTGGGAATATCGCTTGAATTTAACAACTGAAGAAGTAGATCAGTTTGTAAATCATATTTGGGAGACGAAAGAGACTGAATTTGATTATTTCTTTTTTGATGAAAACTGCTCTTATCGGTTGTTAGCGTTATTGGATGCTTCCAGTGAACGCATTGATGTTGCGAAAGATTTTTCATTAAAAGCGATGCCCGTCGATACCATTCGTAGCTTGATCGACACTAATAGGGTTGAACGTGTTGATTATCGTCCATCGTCTGGGGTTTTGTTAAATCAGCAGCAAGCCCAGCTCAATAATGAGCAAAAACAATGGGCTAAGCGAATAGCCTTTGACCCTGACGAAATCTCTGCGATTGAATTTCAGCAACTATCTGAAATAGAGCAGGCTCAAGCATTAGAGGTTGCGATTAGCTATTTACGTTATTTGGTGGTGAAAAAGAAGCAGAACTCCCCTGAAAACCGCAAGCGTTCTCTAGCTTTACTATCAGCCCGAAGTAAAATTCCGCTACAAAATATTTTTTTACCCATTCAAGAACCTTTAGTACGTGATGATGAAGGTCATTTAACTCAGAGAGCCAGCTTGTATTTAGGGCAGCAAAATGAAAGTGAGTTTATTGATCTTCAGTTCCGTATGGCGTATCAAGAATTAATGGATTTACCCGATGGTTTTATCAAAGGTGGCCAAATTGAAATGGGCTCTTGGGCTTTACGGGGCATAAAGCAAGAACGAAAGAATGAAGATTCTGAGCTTAAGCTGCAACTGCAAAAATTCAGTATCATTAATATCTTATCTTTAGGTGTACGGGATCATTTTCAGCAACCCATTTCTTGGCGTGTGAATACTGGTTTTGATCGTTTTGAATTTGCTAATAGCGATTTATTTGCACATCTCGATGTAGCAGGGGGTTATAGTTATGACCTCAACTTATCAGATCGCTACTTTGGGCAGGTCTATGGTTTAGCAGAAGCAAGATTAAAAGTTTCTGGTCAATTTGAAAGTGATTATCAACTAGCGGCGGGAGCACAATTAGGTTGGCTATATCAAGGCTCTCAATGGCAGATGCAAGCTTATGGGAGTTATTTACCTGCTATTGCGGGTGAAAAATTTGATTATCAGGATTATTCTTTTTCTTTGGGCAGTAAGTTATCAACCAATCTACAGGTGCGTTTGGAAGCAAAGCGTCAACTGATTTCAAATAGTGGTAAATTTATCGATGGGGATAATGTAAGGCTGGGGCTAAATTGGTATTTTTAATATGAAAAAAGTATATGTTTGGCCTGTGCTCTTCTCTTTGCTTGCTGTAAGTGGCTGCTCTAACCTAACGAGTTTATTCTTCTATCCACAAACTCAATATTTGCGTACACCGGCGGATATCAATTTAGCTTATGAAGAAGTTTCACTGAATGCTCATGATGGTACTTATTTGGCCTCGTGGTTTTTACCGGCAGTGAAAAAAACGGATACTAAATCTTCTATCCAACCCAATAAAGATGATGAATCTCCTATCGTTTTATTCCTTCATGGTAATGCAGAAAATATAAGTACTCACATCGGTAGTGTGTACTGGCTTCCTGAGGAGGGTGTTAATGTATTTCTTTTAGACTATCGCGGTTATGGGAATTCTCAAGGAGAGCCCTATATTCCGGCAATTTTTCAGGATGTAGAAGCTTCTTTAATTTGGCTGCGAGCGCGTTACCCGCATAAAAGAATTTATATCTTTGGCCAAAGTATCGGTTCGGCGATTGCCACGACAAGCATGGCAATCTTTAAAGATGAATATAATGTATCAGGCCTGATTCTCGATGCCAGTTTTACTGGTTATCGGGATATTGCTCAGCACGCGACATTAAGCTCACCCATTACTTGGGTTATGTGGCCTTTTACCTGGCTATTGCCTACCCAATGGGATCCCATTGAACATATTAATCAGATATCACCGAAACCTATCCTTATGCTGCACAGTCAGGATGATGGCATTTTACCAATAGAGCTTGGACAAGAGCTTTATCAACAAGCTAAACAGCCGAAAACGTGGCAGGAATCAGAAGGAGGACATATTCAAAGTTTCAATTATGAAGAATATCGAAAAATTTTTCTTGAATTCTTGATCTAATAGTCAGGTTGGGGCAGTATCTGTTTTTTGGGGGACTCTACTAAGCTAGTGCTTGCCAAATAGCACATTCATCAGTAAAATGCCGCGTCAAAGTTTATACCCACCTTACTTTCAGGTTGCCTCAAAATGTTGCGAATCGCTGAAGATGCTTTGACATTCGATGATGTCTTATTAGTTCCTGGTTACTCTGAAGTTCTGCCTAATCAAGTGTCGCTTAAAACGCGCATTACGAAAGGCATTGAGCTTAACGTTCCCCTTATTTCTGCCGCTATGGATACAGTGACTGAAGCCCGCTTGGCGATTGCAATCGCCCAAGATGGTGGCCTTGGTATTATTCACAAGAATATGACTGTTGAAGAACAGGCTGCGGAAGTGCTTAAACTTAAGCGCTACGAAAGTGGTGTGGTTAAAGATCCTATTATTACCCCTAGCTCTACGACTATCCGTGAATTGTTAGAGTTGACTCACATGCATAAGATCTCAGGGGTTCCTGTGGTTGATGGTGATGAGTTAGTTGGTATTGTTACTAGCCGTGATGTGCGTTTTGAAAAGAACCTAGATGCTGCGGTATCAACTGTGATGACGCCTAAAGCTAAGCTAGTCACGGTAAAGGAAGGCGAAAGCCGCGATGTGGTACAAGATTTATTGCATACCCACCGCATTGAAAAAGTTTTAGTTGTTGATGACGCTGGCAAACTAGCGGGCATGATGACAGTAAAAGATATGAATAAAGCCCAAGCGTATCCACTTGCATCGAAAGATGAGCGTGGCAGCTTACGTGTTGGCGCAGCGGTTGGTACCGGTTTTGGTACTGATGAGCGTATTACCGCTTTAGTTGAAGCGGGTGTTGATGTGATCGTTGTTGATACCGCGCACGGACATACGAGTAATGCTTCAGGTACGGGTGTTATCGACCGTGTTCGTTGGGCGAAAGAGAAATTCCCTCAGTTGCAGGTAATTGGTGGCAATATTGCAACGGCTGCAGCAGCGATTGCTTTGGCTGAAGCGGGTGCTGATGGCGTTAAAGTCGGTATCGGCCCAGGTTCTATCTGTACTACGCGTATTGTTGCGGGTGTTGGTGTTCCTCAGATTTCAGCAGTAGCTAACGTTGCGACTGCGATGGAAAAATACGGCGTACCGGTTATTGCTGATGGTGGTATCCGTTATTCTGGTGATATCGCAAAGGCGATTGTTGCTGGCGCTAGCGTGATCATGGTGGGTTCTATGCTTGCGGGTACGGATGAAGCTCCAGGCGAAGTTGAGCTTTACCAGGGTCGTGCTTATAAGAGCTATCGTGGTATGGGTTCTCTAGGTGCTATGGGTCAATCTCAAGGTTCTTCAGATCGTTATTTCCAAGATAAAAATAGCGGTGTTGATAAGCTAGTACCGGAAGGTATTGAAGGTCGTATCGCGGTTAAAGGTCCATTGACTAACATTGTTCATCAGTTGATGGGCGGGGTTCGTGCTTCTATGGGTTATACCGGTTGCGGCACCATCGATGAGATGCGTACTAAGCCTGAGTTTGTTCGTATTACGAATGCAGGTATGAAAGAGTCGCACGTACACGATGTGCAGATTACGAAAGAAGCCCCTAACTACAGAATGGGGTAAAACCTCACGTCTTATGAAGCGCAGCTTCATGTGAGGTTTTACGACTGCACAAGGATGTGCAGGCCGGCGGAAGTACAGGGAGGTGGGCTCAATATATTTCTGCCTACTGCGCTTGCTAATACGGCGTTAAAAATTGGCTCAAGATCCTCACTTAGCGCGCTAAGCTCCGGTCTTTAGCAAATTTTTGCCTTGTCTTAGCTGTGCTCGTTACGGCGATAGTTATAGAATTTAAAAGAAGCATTATTGAATGTTTGTGTAGCAAATATGGGAGGCATGGATGCCGAGCTTAAGGCTACAGGGAAGTATTCACGCCGTTTTGCGGAATAAATACTCAATCATGCTTCGATCAATTTAGATAAGAATTTTAACCTGCGGATTTCGTCTGCGGGTTTTTTCATTTTAGAAAGAGATGGTTATGACTGACATTCACGCTCAGCGTATTTTAATTTTAGATTTTGGTTCTCAATATACTCAGCTAATCGCACGTCGCGTACGTGAGTTGGGTGTGTTCTCTGAAATTCGTGCTTGGGATATGGATGATCAGGAAATCATCGATTACGCACCACAAGGTATTATCCTTGCCGGTGGCCCTGAGTCGGTAACCGAAGAAAATTCTCCTCGCGCTCCGCAGGCTGTTTTTGATCTAAATATTCCAGTATTGGGTATCTGCTACGGCATGCAAACCATGGCCGAGCAAATGGGCGGCAAGGTTGAAGGTTCTGATTTACGTGAATTTGGTTATGCGCGTATTAAAGCCGAAGGCACTTCTGCTTTATTAAAAGACATCTCTGATCACGTAGAAAATGGCGATAAGTTCTTAGATGTGTGGATGAGCCATGGCGATAAAGTAACGCAAATGCCTGAAGGCTTTGAAATTTTAGCGTCTACTGATTCTTGCCCAATTGCTGGTATGTATCACGCTGAGAAAAACTACTACGGCGTACAGTTTCACCCTGAAGTAACTCATACACTTCAAGGTGAGCGTCTATTAGGTCACTTCATCCACGATATTTGTGCCTGTGAATCTTTATGGACTCCGGCAAAAATTATTGAAGACCAAATTACTCGTGTTCGTGCACAAGTGGGTGACAAAAAAGTATTGTTAGGTCTTTCCGGTGGTGTTGATTCATCGGTAGTTGCCGCTTTATTGCATAAGGCGATTGGCGATCAGCTGACCTGTGTATTTGTTGATAATGGCTTACTTCGTAAAAACGAAGGTGACATGGTCATGGATATGTTTGCCGATAACATGGGCGTTAAAGTTATCCGCGCCGATGCTGCCGATTTATTCTTAGGCAAGCTAAAAGGTATTTCCGATCCTGAGCTAAAGCGCAAAGCGATTGGTAATACCTTTATCGAAGTATTCGATGAAGAAGCAACAAAAATTAAAGATGTTGATTTCCTAGCTCAGGGTACTATTTACCCAGACGTTATCGAATCAGCAGCGTCTAAAACCGGTAAAGCCCACGTGATTAAATCACACCACAATGTGGGTGGCTTGCCAGACGACATGAAGATGGATCTTGTAGAGCCTCTGCGTGAATTGTTTAAAGACGAAGTACGTAAAATGGGTCTTGAATTAGGTTTGCCATACGACATGGTCTACCGTCACCCGTTCCCAGGGCCAGGTCTTGGTGTTCGTATTCTTGGTGAAGTTAAAAAAGAATATTGCGATATATTGCGCGAAGCGGATGCGATTTTCTTAGAAGAGCTGCACAACTTCGATTGGTATCACAAAACGTCACAAGCATTTGTAGTTTTCCTGCCGGTTAAATCGGTAGGTGTAGTTGGCGATGGGCGTCGTTACGAGTGGGTTGTATCTCTACGAGCTGTAGAGACTATCGACTTTATGACAGCGCGCTGGGCACACCTTCCTTATGAACTGTTAGAAAAAGTGTCTAACCGTATTATTAACGAAATTGAGCACATCTCTCGTGTGGCATATGACGTAAGCTCGAAGCCTCCCGCTACAATTGAGTGGGAATAACGCTTCGCGTTATTCGACTGTGCAGCTATTGACCTTTGAAGCTCGCGAAGCGAGCGGTCAATAGCGGAGACGCACAGGCCGGCAGATGTACAGGGATGTAAGTTAAATATATTCCTGATGGTAAATATGAGATTTATAATTTGTCTAAATCTTCATTTTCCAAATTAGTTTGCTTTTAAAAACCAATACCCAGTATTGGTTTTTTTATGCCCACGATTTAACATACAGCCTCAATCAAGGAAGACTCTAAAAGAATGTGATCCAGCCATGAATGCAGTAACAGGAAAAATAACCTATCGGGTTTATAATTCACTCTCTTCTTCAGGTGAATCTCAGTTATTAACCCCAGCTCAATTCACCCAGCTACTAAAAAACTCCACCCTAGGCGAGCGCCGACCAATAGAAGACGAAAAATGCTTAACTGGTATGATCAATAACAGCAATCTAATCATCAGTGCCTGGGACGATCAAAAACTTATAGGCATCTCTCGCTGTGTGACGGATTTTCACTACTGCTGTTATCTGTCAGATCTGGCCGTTGATCAAAACTATCAAAACCAAGGTATAGGCAAAGCGCTGCAAATACAGACTCAGAACCAACTAGGTCCAAAATGTAAGCTCATCTTAATCGCGGCACCTGCGGCAAATAGTTACTATCAACAAATTGGCTTCACGAACAATGAGCGTTGTTGGGTATTAAATCGAAATGAAGCGATTGGACGGTGAAACATTTGGCTTGTGAATTGACTGATTGGACGACTTTCAATACGCTGCTGGGCATCCTGCTATTCAGTTATTAATCTACAGAGTAAATCCATGACATCTAAACCACTGCTAATCGGATTCGCTTGTGCCATCGCCGCGACAATTCTCTGGTCGGGGAATTTTATCGTCGCTCGTGGTCTAAGCGATGCGATTGCGCCATTAAATCTGGCATTCTGGCGTTGGGTTGTGGCTATTCTTGTTTTACTGCCGTTTGCGATTAAGCCTTTATTAGCGCAGAAATCTTGGTTGACGGAAAATGCAGGCTATTTGAGTATTGTCTCTTTGCTAGGGGTAACGTTATTTAATTCACTAATTTATTATGCCGGACAGAGCAGTAGTGCAATTAATCTATCGCTGATTGCTATTACCTTTCCAGTTTTCATTTTAGTGCTGTCGCGACTATTTTTAGCTGAGGCGATTGGTTGGAATAAATTTGGCGGTATTGTACTCGTTGCCGCTGGCATTCTGTTATTGATCAGTAAGGGAGATGTGTCGGTATTAACTGAGCTAGCCTTCAGTCAAGGGGATATATGGATGCTGCTTGCGTCATTAATATTTGCCATTTATTCCATGCTATTAAAGCGTAAGCCTGGAGGTATTGGGGTGCCAGCCTTTCAATTGGCCAGCTTTATTTTAGGTTTGGTCTTTTTATTGCCTTTCTATTTGTTAGAGCTTTATTTTATTCCGAGCAAAGAAGTTGAAAGTTCTACAGTGATGAGTATTTTATATATCGGAATTTTTGCATCCTTGTTGGCGTTTATTCTATGGAATAAAGCTATAGCGGTAATCGGTGCGGTTAATGCAGGTATGGTGTATTACTCATTGCCAATATTTAGTGGCATCTTGGCCATTGCTATTCTCGGCGAGGCTGTCACTAGTTTGCATTTATACAGTACCTTGCTGATATTGTCGGGTATTCTATTGGCCGTAGTGTATAACCCAAGCAATGTCGACTTGAATAAGCTAGCCACAAATAAGCGAAGTGCTAAATAATTTATTCCTATTGGAAGTAATGAATCGGCTACTTAAACGTATCGGTTCTTTGCTGAGCTTTTCTTTGCGACCTTAAACGTCGAGGCTTATTCTTACAGGGTAGTGAGGTTTTTAGGAGAATAGCTTATGTCTATGGCACCCAGTATTGAAACCCATTTGGGTCGATCAGGAATTGATTTCAATCTAATTCCTCACCCTCATTCGGCTAACAGTTTACAAACCGCTCGCTTAGCTCACGTGCCTGCTCTGCAAGTTGCTAAAGCGGTCATGACCCATGATGGTGAAACATACCGTTTATGTTTAATCCCTTCAACGCACCGCCTTGTTATGTCTTGGTTAAACGAGCATATGCATGGTCACTTTCGTTTAGTAATGGAGCAAGAATTGGCAGACTTGTTCGCAGATTGTGAAATGGGCGCGGTTCCCGCTTTAGGGCAGGTCTATGGTTTTCCGGTGATTTGGGATTCTGCCTTTGCCAGTATGGATGAAATCTTTTTTGAAAGTGGTGATCATGAAAACTTAGTGCGAGTTGATCAGGGAGCTTTCATGCAGTTGATGACAGGGCAGGAGCAGGACCGAATAAGCTGTGAAGCGGATGAATATGAGTTTAAATCAGGACTTGTTCATTAGTAGAAGTGAATCAACCACAAAGGTTGAGTCGCTCATTTTACTAGTGGGCGAGTAATTGCTGTAAGGAATTGTCGTAAAGCTCTACCTCTTCCTTAAATATGGTTATAATCCCATTTTAAGTGATTAACTTACTATTAACCGTAAGTTCTAGAGGTAGTATTCTGTTTTGAAATTACAAACTATTGATAAGGCGCTTTATCGTAAGCGTTTAAATATCTTAATTGCTATTAATATAGCGGTCTTATTAATCACGTCTTTAAGTGTCTCTAATATTCTTATTGCTCTATTAGGAAGTGAAGTGGATGGCGATAATTTCTGGTGGAATTTACTCGGTGTCATTGCTGGCTTAGCGGTCATGGCTGGACTGTTTAAAATACTTGTTACTAAGCCTTTCATGGGTGAAATCAATTATGTTCGCCAACTAAAACAAGAGATGAATCGAATATATCGACACTCCAAAGTCGTTCAGGCAGGTGTTGAGGCTAATAATAAATCTGCATTAATTATTAGTTATTTCAATCTACAGGCGTCTAAGCAAGTCTATGAGTTAGATAATAATACGCTAACGATGGATGAGCTGAATGAAAAAATCCGACTATTGGATGAAAGATTAGAAGGTCTTGGGCTAGCTATCTCGACATCAGACTATAATGCTGAGCTATTAAACGATCTAAAATAACCCAACTAATTTAATCGTTTGAGTTCTCTAAGGCCTTCCTTGGCTATTGTGTTTAATGGTCAAAAGGCTGTTCTATAATATTTGCCAAATTTTCTCGGAATTTTTAATAAATTCTTGAGTTAAGTCTGATACGGCTTTGCTATCATCAATGATTTTCTTATTAATCGACTCCGATAAATTTGGCTGTTCATTAGCAAGAGTTTGCAGATCTTCTAAATCTTTAACTTCAATTGCTTTTTTTACCTGCTCAAATCCTATATTTGCATAGTGGCTGCAGGCTTCAATTTGTAAATTAATACTTTTTTCAACGCTATTAAACCAAAGTGTATTTATCTGCATGGCAGCTTCTGAAATGGAGGCGATAAATGGGTCTTGCATATGAAACTCCTATGGAATAAAACGAAATCTTCTTGGTGCTTTAATGTTAGGTCAGGTTTTTTCTATTGCAGCCGTATACGAGTTCTTTTTTATATTTTTTGGTTGTATGCAGTTACTGTTACAAGCAAATAGTAATAAGGCTTTAGCTCTTCTATTTAGCTTAGAATTAGCCTGACAGATTGAGAAAAATACGCTTTACTAATATCAAAATATTTCAAAGGAATGATCATGAGTATTCAGCCCAGTTTGACGACAGGCCAGATGATGGCTCAGCCTTTATTGATATCCGATTTAATCGAATATGCCGCTCAGCATTTTGGTAAGCAGCAGATAATCAGTAAGCGTTTAGAGGGGGATATCCACCGTTATGGATATCAGGATGCATTATTACGCAGTAAGCGCTTGGCTAATGCTTTAACTGCTTTAGGTGTAGAGCAAGGTGATAGAATAGGTACCTTGGCTTGGAATGGTTATCGTCATTTTGAATGTTATTACGGTATCTCCGGCATGGGGGCAATTTGCCATACGATTAACCCTCGCCTTTTTAGTGAGCAAATTGAATACATTATTCAGCATGCTGAAGACAGTTATCTATTTGTAGATGCCTGTTTTTTATCAATATTAGAACCTATTGCCGATCGGCTGATTTCGGTTAAAGGCATTATTGTTATGATCGATGAAGATCAAATGCCAAATACCTCATTAGTGAATGTGATTAATTACGAACAATTACTGAGTGAGCATTCAGAAGATTACTTATGGCCCCAGTTGGAGCCTAGTACAGCAGCTTGTCTATGTTATACCTCAGGGACTACGGGTAATCCAAAAGGTGTTTTATATTCTCATCAATCCACTGTGCTTCACGCTTTTGCTAGTCGTAACCCTGATGCCTTAAATATCGCTAGCGATACGATTGTTATGCCGGTGGTGCCTATGTATCACGTCTGTGCTTGGGGGTTGCCTTATATAGCGCCGATGTCAGGGGCAACCTTAGTATTGCCAGGTGATGGAATGGGCGGGGAGGATCTTTATCGCCTAATTGATCATGCTAAGGTCGATCTTATGTTAGGAGTGCCTACTGTTTGGTTGGGGCTCATTGAATATTTGAAGCAACATGGTTTATCCATTCCTTCGGTGAAGACCGTTGGTGTGTTATTTCGGTAGCCAGTGATAGCGAGTGGCAGAATTTATGTGCTGTTATGGATAAGCCCGAGTGGCTGCTTGATAGTCGCTTCGTCAACAATCAGTTGCGGATGGAGCATCAGGCTGAACTGAATCAGTTAATCGAGCAATGGACTGTTTCGCGCGATCCTTATGCGGTTATGCATAGCTTGCAAGTTGCCAGTGTAGCGGCG